>JACLAC010016711.1_pt1 | contig 12641 bp, 5 predicted proteins | sample 8027881 | NCBI WGS metagenome assembly JACLAC01 (sample SAMN15725517, study PRJNA655200) | protist metagenome | isolation source: fluorescence activated cell sorting (FACS) single amplified genomes of... | place: Spain: Blaines Bay Microbial Observatory, Mediterranean Sea | collected 2016-01-19 | reverse complement strand
AAACATACTATATAATTTGTTTTAATAACAGCCAATTTTCTTGTTAAATTACCTAAATAACAGCCATTTATTTTGTTTTCAAGTTATATCTGGTGCTTTCTGTTTTTCTTAAAGAAATATCGCTTTTTTAGCCTTTTTTGCCGCGCCACCCTGACCCTCACTACTGTTCGTCTTCTTGGGGCGTTTCCGACTTGACAATGCACTGCCTGGCACAGGTGCGGCATTGGTATCATCGTTCTGCTCTAGCATTCTGCTCTAGCAGAGCAATCATCCCATTGCGTTTTTTTCTCCCCCACTTTATACTACGGCGCCGTAACTCCCGCTTCAGTTCTGCATCGCTCTTTTCTTCGTAGTTCTGCTTTCCCCTCCGCGAAATTGCGCGCTCGCCCTCTTTCTTTTTCTTGCCGAGCCATTACGCCGCGTATGCCTCAATTTGCTCTGCCTCAACACGGAAAATATATATAAGGTACATGCAATAAAAAAATAATTTGAAAGTGATTATTATCCTACTAGCGATCTACTGTATTCGTCAAACTCTTCGTCATCTGGAGACGGAAGTACAATCCTTTGAGGACGACGAAACTGAACCGTACAGTTCAGCACCTGAGATGGGCAGTCACATAGTGGCAGCAGGGACGATTGTCCTGCTACATTTAGAGGACGAAACGGACCAGCATGGCTCTACAGCAGGCACACAGAAACCGATCCTACCAAAACAATCGGTTATTCACTCGTGCACCAGACTTCAACGTAGTCGCAGTGGTGAACAAGGCCGCAGAAGGGATCCACTAATTTCATAGACAGATAACACAACCACAGAACTGCACATCGTACCTATATCACTGCAACATAGCCCTTTGGCGACGGCTTTGATTGCTCACCAGAACGAGACTCCCCGGCGGTCCAACCCCATTACTGATCATATCTTGAACGATTTTTGAACAGAAAACGAGCGTTTTTACAACTTTTAAGCCGTTTTCACAAAATTTCACAAGTTCTGGTATAGTTATGAGTGAGACATCGGATCAAGAAGTCGATTATGGATGGGACGAAGTCGTTGGAGAACCAAAGATAGCTACTACTGACGGCCAGGTTGGTGGTCGAAGTCATCCAGTGATTGCGATACATGAAACAAAAAAATCGACTTCTCAGTTTGAATTTGATGTTAGTCTTCTCGCATGTTGGCTAAATCTTAATAGTGCAGTTCTTAATTGTTTTATTAAATCCGAAGCTTACTCCAACATACTCTGGTGTACAATATTTAGTTTGTAAGCTTTTCAATTGCAAATGCTTTTCTGCTCGAGCTGGTTTTGGTGATAGTTTCTTTACACTCTGGTAACATATTAACTCTCTTGTTGCTTTTTTTATTAGGCTATCATTGAGTACTTTCAGTTTATCTGTGGTCTTCAGTAGAGAATTCATAGAATTGAGGATCCTTTTTGCGTTGATGCTATTGCTGATAGCAAGTGGTGTAGATTTCACGAATATTCTAGGCAACGTTGTGCGAGATTTTAATTTTATTTGGTTGCATGCTGATGCTCGACCCACACTAAAACCATTTACACCAGGGAAACATTTGTCCCTGCTGATGCACACAAACCTATTTTCAGCAACGTCACGGCGAATGTTCGCGCGCCATTTTGCTCCAGTATCTTTCTTGACTACAGATCGCCGAAATGCACTTTCTTTCTTTGTTTTGTCATCATAGGGATTGGCCAGCAAATGAGGAAAGGAACTTGTAGAAGACACAATCTTACGATTTAAACCGTTCAAAAAATGTACAGTTTGTATTTCACCTAAGGTCTTCTGGGTATTTTTGTTTTTCCTAATAACCCTAATACTGTGTGTGTCATTAAGTGTACCTAATTTTAACAAAGTTTCATTAGTTACTTTTCGACTCGTATCGCAAAATATATGGTGTTGCCGACAATTATTTTTGTTAACAATATGAGGTGGATTTTGGCGCTTGTTTATAAGGTTATCAGCGTGCTGCATTACCAAAACATTTGTGCAGAAACCCAGCCTGTTAAGGGAAATTTGTTTAATTTTTGGTTCTATTTGTTCTCCTAGGGTCTCCTTTGAACCATTACGAACAATATTCATATTCCATGATTTTATTGGTTTAATATCTGCAGATTTATCAAACGTATGGTCAGGTTTCTTTTCACAAAAAGTATGGCCGTGCAGTAAAACATTATTAAAACCTGCAGATTTTGGCGCATACTTTAAGCTTCTCGGTATCGGAGCAACTTTCTTAATTGGTTGTAAATGGCTCTGTGCATGGAGTGGTTTGTTATTCTCTTGTTTCTTGAGTTTATTTTCGTCTCTACAGGACAGCTGGTGTGCAGATTTTCGTTGAAAGTATGCCTGGATACCACATATTTTTGAGTAGTGGTCTTCTTTACCCCCTTTACGTTGGTGTGGACTTGCAAGTGGCACTTGCAAAACATTCTCGGGGAGCACCATGTTGTGTTTTACTGCCAGCTTAATAGTTTTTGAAGGAGAGGATTTGTAGAATCTTTTGCCCATTTTTACCTGATTTCTGCGCAGAAGTTTTGTATTAGATATGAGCATGCATCCATGAGGCTCTACAAGACTTCGTACTATTATTTCCATTTCACGTATTATGTGCTCAGCTGAGTCTGTTCTTTTTCGGTAAGACATGCATAAAAGGGTCATCAGTAGAAAGCATTCTAAAAATCGACTGTAATTAATGTCACTTTTGCTCTTTCGCGCTTCATCCCACAGTATATCATATTTTCTACGAGGAAGCTGGGTTGAGGTGAACAAATTAAATTTGTGGAGAAATGCTATAAATTTGGGCTTATCCATTTTATTGGATACACCACAATTAGTTGCTGTCCACATTTTCCTGCACAGTAAATTAACATTAGCATTGCTGGACATTTTCCTAGCAAGATTAAAGTCAAAGGATAACATTTTTACTGAGCGAGTAGCTTCGAAATTACAGAATTTTAAGTCTTTTATCCTTGTTAAGCGTTTCCTCGCATCTTCCCTAACCACCCCAACAGTATCATCTTCTGAGCAGCGATTTAATTTTACCCGTATCATGTCCAAAGCCCGTACTGACGTCAAAATGGGTAAAGGTATTATTGAAATGGGTGGCATGCATATTCTTTCATGTTTCTCGGCCAGTGACGGGATAAGGAGCATAACACATCGCCAAATTATACAAAGTGATATGAGGAATGCACGAAATTATTTTGTTGCCGATTCGTCCGCCATATTATGTAATACAGAAAAACAAATCGGAAATTGAAAAAATACAACCAGCAGATGAAAGAAGCAGTAGCTCCTATGTCATTGATTATTAAATCAGTGAGCTCCGGACCATCACACACACATTAGTGATTTTGTTCAAAATGTTAAGGAAGTTTTAATATTCATTGAATCGCTCAGTATGTTTAAGTACATTATATGATGTATTAAAATCAATACATTATCCTGTCAAATGATTTTATCAATGCTGTGTTATGTATATTATACTTAAATTATAATGTTATTCCCCACTAATACCCCTTTTTAGTGGGTATATAGCACTGACATACATCTAATAGCATAAACACACACCAATTTCTGAGTGCTCTATTTAGTAGGCAAATAGTATTATATATACATCAAATAGCATTAGCACACATAAACGCATTTTCTGAGTGCTCTTTTTAGTATAGCATCATTTCTGGGTGCTTTTTTTTCTAGGCAACTACCATCATATACAGCCAATAACACACACATTCCGACGAAAATCGTCCATTGAACGAAAAATTTTCAAGCGGTGTATCTACTTCCTTTTTTGTAGACATTGTTTCTTCATCGAACATTACTTCGGGACGTACCTTTATATTTGTCGTTTTTGGCTTTATGCACGCCACAAGACACGCCCTAATACCACTTGATTTGGCGGTATCATCTATTCGAAGAGCAGCTTCGCTCTCCTCAAATATGTCCGCTTCTTGTTCTTGTGCCTCGGAAAGACCGTCAAAATTTATCAACAATATTGCCAGAAATAAGTTTAGAATGATGAAGTTCCCCATAATCACTAAAATTAAGAAAAATACTGTTGCCCCAAATAATCCAGTGCCACGCATGCAATCATACAAGACGACGTTCCAATTTTCACCAGATAATACTTGGAATATAGTTACCAATGCCCACCCAAGGGTATCAAAGTGAGCCTGGGGTTGGTGCTTGTTCTGTAATTCACTCGGGTCATAATCATTGTACTGCTCAAAACTAACAGGTAAATCGTCATTATCAAATCGCAGACGGTTTGCAAAAACTTGCATTCCGACTAGGGCAAGTATATACATAAAAAGTATCAGAAGAACTGCAAAATTTGACACATCACGCAAAGTCATAATAATTTTTTCCAGGATAATCCGTAAATCTGTCCATGAACGAGCAAGTTTGAATATACGAAATAAACGGAAAGAGCGGAGAGCAGATATTCCTCCCCCACTACCTCGGTGATCTTTCGCCAAAAAACCAGGAGGAGATACGCCTAACTCCACGATACTAAAGATTACTATTATACCATCAAACCTGTTGTATCCGTCTCTCAAATATTGAAACAAACCCAGTCCAATCAGCTTAAGAACCATTTCTATTGTGAACAGAACTGTAAGTACGAAGTTTAGTATTTCCAAGTTGTAAGAAAAACTAAGATCCATCGGGTGGTGATCTAGCCCTAAGACTACTGTATTTAGTACGATGAGTAAGACTATTGTCCCTTCAAAATATGGATTGTTAACAAGATTAAAGAAAGGAAGGCGACAGCGTGACCTTGGTTCTACTTTCACAAGTTCGCCAGGCCCAGTTTCTACACTGTTATCCCCACTTCTTCCACTATCGTCGAGATTCCCTGACCGCTCGAGTTCTTCTTCTTCTTCCGCCTCGAGCAGGTCCTTGTTGTAACTTAGACTATCCTCTAATACAGCTAGAGTCAAGTTCAAGAGTAGGAAAGAACCGAAAAGAATCATTAAAATGAAGTACATCGCCCCACTGATAGCATTGATACTATCCATAATTGGGTACATTATATCTACCCAACCTTCTTCAGTAATGGATTGAAATATTGTAAGAAAGGCTTGGAGCATATTGTCAAATCCAAGATAACCATACATCAACTCTGGAATATAGTTGTCTTCTTTTCTCATTATATCTGGATTTTTGAACCGACGATTGCCAAATTGGTCATAAACCGAACCGCAAGTATGGTTTAGCCTAGCATTACATTTGTGTCGACCGCCACCTACCGCAACATTTGAACAAAGTCGCGTATCCCCTGGTACAAGAGGCCAAAAGCAATCTCTTGGAGTTTTCCAAGGGGACGTCTTTTGTGTCCAGGCGTACGTCGATTCATTTGGATTTGTTTTCGGTGGATTGCACATAATTCCAAATTATGGTTGTAGTCCACCCCAAACACAGGCACACAGGGTCGCATTGGGCAACAGCACCTTTTGTTTACGATCCGCTCTGAAAAATTGATTCATCTCAGCAAAGTAATTTGCGCGCTCACTCTACATAGGACAGTACACCGCTTACACTTGTGGTGAACAATGTTGATAGTCGGTCTTTGAAAATATAGCGGCTAATCGCATTTTTTAATTTTCCGGTGACCTGCCATTTTATTCATTATGTATTCTAATGTATTTTTGATAGGATCATCTAACACACAGGCAGATAGTCGGGCAGGTTTCCAAAAACGTTTAAGGACGAGTCCCTTCTGTTTTTTTTTAATATGTGGAATCGTTTCGGTGTTAGTTTAAGGTGCTAATCTAAAAAGATCGTCACAGAATATGCTGACATTTGTAGTGTAAAATTCATTATTCATTTTACCGGCGACGTAAGGTAAAAATATATATGAACCCAATGCGCACTTGCATTTTTTCTCTTAGATATATATACATGAAAGCTACTTCCTAATTTTGGTTTTGCTACCACCAATTGTAGTTTAAGAGTGGGGTAATAATTTATTTATATTTAAAATTACAAGTACAAAAAACATTGAATTTTATCGCAAAAACTTTAAATATCATACTTGTAATTAAGTTACCAATAGAAATTGGTATAGTGAAAATAAAGGAAAGAATTTTTTGTGAAATAAAAAACACTTCTGTGCTACAGTATTATTATACTTGAACACCATTAAATTGCTAAACTGTCAGAAATTTGTATGTACTGAACAAAGTTTGTACCAAAACTGACTCAAAGTTTTATTTTACGAGCGCGTGATTCCCATCAAAGCATATACTCCTTAAAGAAGTCGTCACAAAAGTGACACAAACCGGATTAATTTTTTGTGCCAGGCGCATCCGGTAAATGGACGTACCATTGCCAGCCAAGACGGACCAAGTGTACGAAAACGCTCGACTGCAGGTACACACCATTTTATTCAAGATTCGTCCTCTGCGCTAATCGCAAACAGAATATGCTTCACCATGAGATGAAAGATAAACAAAAGCTACAAGGAAAAAGGAGCCAAAGATTGTGTTTATAATATTACGAATAATATTGCCCAGGGAAGAAACGCGGAAAAACGGATCTATTTCTTGCGCACCGACAACCATTCATTTGGAAACTTTACGCCCCTTAAAAGAATAATCCAAGACACATGACGGGTTTTACATAAGAATAGGCTTTAAAGAGAGAAATCGCGAACGAAGAAAGATATGTTTTTGAGACATCTGTTTGGGTTGTCGGTGAGTAGTGGTTGTAGAAGAGAGAAGAGAAGAGACGCCGGAAAAACAATAATAATTAATTAATTCTTTTATTTAATACAACAAAGCTGTATTATTATATTATTTATATCATTAGCTAAGGTCGAGCATCTCTCCCTTCGCTACTTCTTCAATCTCAGAGAGAGTCAAAATTACTACTACGCCTAGGGGAAATGAAGTACCAAACATCAAAATGTTGGATATCATATTAGGTCATGGGCCCAAAAACATATCCACCTGTGCAAAAGACCCCAGGGTAAACTTGCCGTTCACATCGAAGCTACCAAAGGCCAATCTCAAGGACCTGATGGGCATGAAGACATACCTGTACTGCCAGCCATCAGCCCACCGGCCGCCATCATAGCCAAGGGCTTTGACTTCGTCAGCACAGACGAGGACAAGAAGAGCTTCAAAAAAGCTAATCCAACAAAAGCACATTCACGAAACGCTCCAAAGGCAATTCATCGAACTGACCGCCAGTCATGAAGAATCAGTGACTTTCGGAGATGCCTTCACTGGCCAAGAGCTCATCAAAGCTGACCAAATCCTGCGGTCAGTTCTAGCCCTAAGCTGCGAACCAGAAACGCTGAACATCAAAGTGTTGGATATCATATTAACCATACTTAACCCTCGAAATCTGCAGCTCATTTTTGCTAGAACAAGCTGTTCCCGTAGTGGTAAACACCTGCTATTCATTTTTCCACCGCGTGCATTTTTGATTAGCAGGCATTTTTCATTACGTGAGCAGCTTGTTCTACTTAGTGGTCTCTCGACAACTCGGTATCATTTCTTTTGTTTTCAAGTTATTTACATAGTGATAGCGTTACGCAAATTAGAGGGCGTAAAAATACCATAAATTATTTTTATCCATAGACGACTATAATATAATAAATTACTATTTGTTATTACAATCAGTCTATAAATAATAATTCAAATTAGTGCCATAAACCAGAAAGGCATGTTATATCTACAAATATCCGTTTTTTACACCTGCTGTGGGCTTTTAAAACTCTGCTTGAAAACCTATTCTGGTAGTCTTGGCATAAGGTGACCTGATCGGATGGTCGCGTCAAACTACCAGAAGATTTTTGAGACAGCGGCTATTATTGTTTTGTAGATGCCTGGATCTGCCCCAAAAACTATTCTGGTAGTCTTGGCGTAAGGTGACCTGGTCGGATGGTCGCGTCAAACTATCAGAAGATTGTTTGAGACAGCGGCTATTATTGTTGTAGATGCCTGGATCTGCCTCAAAAACTATTCTGATAGTCTTGGCGTAAGGTGACCTGGTCGTATGGTCGCGCCAAACTATCTTTATGTGAAATTAAAATTTATCTTCCCCACGTATGTTTTGATAAAAAAGGAAATGGGGTGCTTTATAATTATAAATGTGTTATTCTTCTAAGTTTTTTTTACAAATATCTTCTTTTTTTATGAACGCATATAAGTTGGTTCTTAATGTATTTTTTAAAGTTCACTTCTAAGTTTTAGCATTTCTAGTTAGTGCCATAGCTGATTTCATAGATGAGATTGCATCTTTTCTTAGTGAAACAGCCCGCTCGCAAGTAACTTTTTTACGGAGCAAGTCCTCTGCGCCATTTTTTTGACAGAGGTGCTCAGTATAATCAGCAAGGGCAATTTTAGTTTGGGCTCGCTGCAAAATATTCTTGTATTTTAAAAACACTTCGCCCATTCCTGCTTGTTGCCTATTCAGCAACTTCCTAGGACCTATACCTGAAGCATTTTTCTTATGATTGTAACGCGACAGTTTTAACTTGTATTCTGCATCTATTTTCTCGCGAAACAAGACATTTGAATGTTTCAAGTCGGTTTTTAATTTTTTAAATTCTACCTTGAGCGATTCAATGTCTTTTTCATTTTGTGACTTCATACTTTTAATTTCTCGGGCATGATTCCTTTGCATGTCAGCCAACACTTTGGAATGCGCACGTTCGCTAGCAACCTTCCCTTTTCTTGCTGCAAGAAGAGCTGTTGTACTTTGATTTAAGTTATCACGCAGTTGAAGAATTTTCTGACTATTCTCTGCGTTGAAAAACTTAGTCTTTGTGTCCATTGCCGTTGCAATTAGCTTCTCGCTCCTGTATTTTTGTAAACTTGTATAGTTTGACCTTGGTATTGAAGACAGTGCATCTCCAAGTATGGAAGATGCACCCGTTACAATTTCATCCAATCTACGCTCGTATTTTTTCGTTCTCTCTGATGCTTTCGATTCCACCTTTTCGAGCTTGCTCTTTAATGCAGAAACGGTTTGCTTGTGCAAACGGATTGTACTGTTACGTTGGGATTCCCCTTCTGCGAGCCTTCTTTTTAGATATCCTACAGCAACATTAGCAGTTTGGATTTTCTCATTTAACGACTTAGTCTGTGAGATAGGGGACGCAAAATCGAGTTCTCTTGAAATATTTATATTTCTCCGCTTCTCAAAGGCTGTTTGCTCAAGTGCCTTCTTTAAGTCAGTTAAAGTTGTGAGTTGTTTTTTTGTCATACTCTCTAGGGAGACCTTGTATGCTTTGATTTGTTCTCTGAGCATCTTACTTGTGTGAAGCAGCGAGTTTTTTTCAGCTTCATCTTGCGTTTGCTCATAAGCATTTGATATTCGAATTTTTGTTTCTATATCTGCCACTTGTTGAAGGGCTTGCTTGTGCTTATCTTTCAGGCGCGTCTCTTTCTCTGTTGCCATTCCAAGAAGTTTTTCTGAATTGTATTTATCCTCCTGCGTTAGGCTTCCTTGGTCCAGGGCAAGACCACTGCGTACAAATAGATTTTTCGCAAGGACGTTAGGTCCTGACATATTTTCCAACTTCAAATCACTCTTTAAATTTTTCAAAACTTCTTCCCTGTGCAAAGATATATTCGCCCGCGCTTCAAAATAATTGGAACGAATATGTTCCAGAAGCGCCCAGCGTTCGTCTTCATCCAGTTCCCGAATTATATCTCTTTTTTGCAACTGTTGTTCATAAGCAGTTTCTAAAATGATGCTATTATTTCGGTATACCATGGAATTACTGCGCGGCGCATCAATTTTTGTCAACTTAATACTTGTGGTGCTAGGCCAGTTAAACTCATTCTTTAAATGACCAATTGTTTCCCGGAAACCCTCTTTGAATAGACGATGCGTATTTTTTGCAATTTCATTATTATTCAAGTGCGGGTTCACTTGGTACATATCAATTCTCATCTGAATGCGTATAGTTTTGCCCGGAATAATCCTTATGATAGAGGGGAACAAGAAATGCCGATTTAGTGCAATCGTCAGTTCCAGTCGTTTCTTGGCATCAAAGAACCCCGTCTCTGGCACCCCCGATATGGTTATTGTCAAATGCACTACAGAGGCAGGATCCAATTGGGCTAGGCCAGCCAAACTTTTTAGACTTTGTAAAGCATTAATCTCAGTTTGGACACTTCTCTTCGTGTTCATCAGTCGTGCAAACATGAACTTCTTCCTTGCAGAAAAGGCACCTTGCTGGGCATCATATAACTTTATCCATGATTGTCTCACCAGGATACTTGCGCGACGAAGGGGGTTTAAGGCTTGGCGTCTCGAGCGATCGTTGTTCATTTTTTGCATTACTTCCGCGAATTTATCTGAAAACGTTTTACCAACCCTAACGATAGATGTTCTACTTGGTGTTTCATTGATATCAGTCGTCTCTTTGTTAGGAACAAATGTTGCACTATGTGGGGTATGCATATATGATCTTAAAATGGGGCGCCCAATATTTTGCTCTCCATTTTTTACATTGGGCTGGAAAAACTGTGGTGAAAGGGAATTATAATTTTCGTTGGATAGCTTCTTCTTGAGGGTAGATGCATGAAGGGCCGATTCTATGTATTTCATGATTTCTACATCTACTTTCTCTCTAGCATTTCTATCATCTTCCACCACGTTCTGGACAAGTTTTTTTGGCGATTCTGATACATTAGTTTTTCCCGATGTTCCTGGTGCATTATTAAGCGATGAAAAGACAGCAGATTGAATTTTTGACATAACGTTAGCACTGAAATTCTGCAATGGCATGTTGAACGTGCTTAAATTGTAGTGGAATCCCGTTCTAGCCGAAGTCAAGTTAATAGAATCTCGCAAATATTGCTTTTTCATAATTAACTCTTTCTTCTGCCACAACATCTTTACTGCCTCATCCAATTTTTTTCGGTGCACATCGATTTCCCTTCTTGCTTTCGCGTACTCTTTTGCAAGAAAAATTAAACGGGTTTTGCTTTCGGTTTTGTTTTTCCGAACATTCACACGTGCGATATTCCTACGAATCTGTCTCAGCATCTCGATTTGAACACCGGAATGACGCTCGCTTCCACCTTTTGCCTGAATACCAGATTCTAATTCTCCGTGGAGTTTTTTCCAACCGGACTCTTGATTAGCCTTTGTGACGTTCAATATACACAAATAACTTCGAAGGCTGTTAATCCTAGAATCCACCTCGTTAGTTAAGAGAGTACTTTCAAACAGTTTCGTAGCATGCAATGTGTACGCGCTTGTGATTTTAACAATTTGCCCTTTCGAGGCATTTAGTGCCTTGGCACTATCAGTCTTTGCCTTTTGGACAGCGCCAAGTCGAATTCTCAACGTTTTCTCCTGACTCATCAATAAACTATAGTTCAATTTTGCGCTAGCCAGCGTGGCATTTGTCTTTACTAGGTAAGACTTCAGCTCACGGATTTTATTCTCCGATGTCTTAGTATCGTGCACATGGGTCGAGTTCTTGAAGGGGATTTTGACACCACTATTATTTTTATGGGCCATCTTGGTAGATATCCAAACTCGCTTGAGCAGCTCAGAAAATTCCTCTGTCTTTGCCCTATTAACCGACGCAATAAGTCTATCAATTGTGAATTTGCAAATGCGCATCTGACTAACAATTTGCTGAACTTCTGTTTGCAGGGCGGTTTCGACGTGTAGAGCTGCGGAATATACATGGAACTCGCGTTTCATATCTTTCCGAAGAAGATTTAGACTGAGAAGTTTACTTCTCATTTGCTTCAGCGTTTTTTCTGACTTCATCCTCTTATTTCTGCGCTGCTCCTGGTACAAATCCTGTTTCTGCAGCAGTTCTTGGCTAACGTTTTGAAAAACGGTTTTTGCAATTGAGGCAGCTAGTTTTGCTTCCCTCTCAACGGCAGAGTCCTGCAACAAACGTTTTGTAATTTTGGTTTGAGATATGAGTGCTTGTTCAGAAAAGCTGTCTGTGTATTTTTCAATTTCATACGCCACGCTTTCTAAGCTTGAAGCCCGGACAGTTAACACTTGTGCTAAGTGATTACAGTTAGACTCTAAGAATCTGATAGAATCAACTCCCCACTGTCTTGCTGTCGTAAGCCCTTTTCTCCTTCGAGATATCGTTTTCAGTTCATGCTTTAACGCTTTGCACTGCTCTCGCAGCACGATTAGGGATTCAGCATCTCTCTTATCCCGTACTGATGCTGTTAGAATTTGGTAAGTTTCTTCGCATTTCCTGTGCTCTTGTACAAGCATATTCTCCTCTGTGGCGGTTGAGTAAATGTTTTTTTCGGTCGCGTTTAGGTACACGTGAACATTTTGGAGCGACTCTTTGCAACGCGTCAAAGACATTGTTGTACTTGGCAAATTCATAGAGTGGCTTTCTATTACACTAGAAATAGTCTCATTTAAAACACCAAGACTCCTACGAACCAGCGAATTGGCATAACTGATCCCGGTGGCGGAAGCAGTTTCTAGCGCTGCAGGGTCGTTTTCAAACCGGACTGCACTACAAGGTCCCACGAGCAGTACTGCGATGAAGGCAAATAACTTGCTAAACAAACAAGAATACATTGTGTTTTGTTCAACTCGGTTACTTTTTTCTGTTCATTACAGTCTTCTCTGCGCACTTCACTGGTTACGAAACAGCT
>JACLAC010005623.1_pt1 | contig 12642 bp, 10 predicted proteins | sample 8027881 | NCBI WGS metagenome assembly JACLAC01 (sample SAMN15725517, study PRJNA655200) | protist metagenome | isolation source: fluorescence activated cell sorting (FACS) single amplified genomes of... | place: Spain: Blaines Bay Microbial Observatory, Mediterranean Sea | collected 2016-01-19 | reverse complement strand
CAATAGCGAATACAACCCCATCTGCAATTTATTGAGAAAGATAAAGTGCTGCGAAACTTGTGGTTTTACCTCACTACCATCGCGAAAAAAAGCATTTAATGCTTGTTGATACGCTCTTCCTCCAAAATCAAAGCGTTCACTTAAATACGGCTGGACTAAGATCTGGCCCAAACGCCGAAAATAGATAAATGCATCGGCTTCACTCAATGACCCATTGCTTTCATCACTGAGAATCTGTGCCTCACGATATAATTGTTTGAGGGCTTCGGTATTATCTTCTATATGTAAGTGTAATAAACGCATACAAAGAGTAATAAAATCGGGTGGAAACGTTTTAACACAACCAAAATCTATAATTCCTAGTTGACCATCCGGACGAAAAAGGAAATTTCCCGGATGCAAATCGGCATGTAGGGTATAGGCTTTCGCTTCAATCTGCGCATGGAAAAAATCCCACAATAATTGGCCATAAGCATGGCGCTGTGCAACCGTTGGCTGTGCCGCTAAATACCCATCTAAATGCTTACCTTCAACAAAGCTCATAGTCAATACACGTTCGGTGGTCCACTTCGGGAAAAGCTGCGGCAAAACAATGGCAGGATGGCGATATTCTGTCCCAAAAGCCTGTAATTGCTCACCCTCATTGAGATAGTCTGTCTCTTCCATTAGCTTATCACGAATTTCGGCAAAGTAGTCATCAATACGACTTCCAATCAGATGACCAAATAATGTTCGTGCTAAGCTTAGATCCGATTCAATGGTACGCCGCACATTCGGATATTGGACTTTAACAACAACCGGCGTTCCATCCTTCAAGAGCGCGCGGTGCACCTGTCCAATAGATGCAGCGGCCAACGCTTCAGGCTCAAAATGGGAGAAAAGCTTTTCTGGGTAGTCACCCAGTTCGGCCTTGATACGGTTGCGCACTAAGGCTTGGCCCATCGGTGGTACTCGATATTGCGCCTGCGCCATAACCTGAACAAATTCATCGGGTAAGACCCCGGTATCCAAACTAAAAGACTGTGCCAGTTTTAACGCCGTACCGCGCAATCGAGTAAATTGACGAAAAATATCGTTGGCATTAGCACGATGTAATACACTTTTATCCGGCTTCGAATTAGCTGAAGCCAAGGCCCGATTAGCATAATATTTGGCATAATTGGTACCAATTTTGAGGCCAGTATTAATAAATATGGCACCACGAGCTGCCTTGGAAGCAGGAAAGTCATTCATTACTTTCTCCCTCCAAAATCCCATATATCCATGTTTGACACTGGCATCGCCCGTCCCACTAAATAACGCAGCAACTCTGCTCCAGTAAACCACATACGTGATTGCAAAGCCTCAGTCCCAAACCCAATAACCCGATCAACTAATGCTAGCGTTTCTTCTGCTTCGTCCGATTCATCATGTAACCAATAATGTATTAAACGCAGATATTGGCGCGATAACAATGCCGGCAATGAAGCCTTTACAAGGCCTGGAAGCAAGCTCTCACTGGCTAAAAATGCAACAAATATTTCTTCTACCTGCCGTTGAAACAGCGTTTTGGCAGGACTATGAAGGATTAATTCCTCAAATGTTGCATCGACAAATGCACGTTGCTCATTAAGCAAATCAAATAGCACGTAGCTAAAATTGGAAAATTTCTCTTTTAAATCGAATTCTTCAAAACCATCAATTGCCGCAATCATCGCCTGATAACGTAGACCACAAAGAAAATAAAAATATTTCAACATTGCTTTCTGACTACGAAACAATTTATGCACCTCTAATAACTCAATACCAGCATGTTGCGCTACTTGTTCTACAGTACACAATGGTGGCGCTTCCAGATATAATTCAACAGCAATCTGTACCAGATGTTGACGCATTTGCAGTACTTCTTTTTCCACGATTTTATACCTTTTTTATCATCGCTATACGTGTTATCTAAAACTCTATTTTATCCATCTAACACCAACATCAATGCCAACCACGGCGCCATTTTTCTTTATCTTTCAGATCATCCCCGGCTACAACATAGTGTTGTCTCGTATATATAGCTTCTAATTCTACCGCTATACTTCCGTCCTTTTTTTTTATGCTATGCACCACAATAAAGTGCTTCTCTTGCTTGCACGGATTGGCTTTAGTCCATTTAGAATACTTTAATTGCTTCACGTATTCCATCAAACGATTCCATGATTGAATGAGTAGAAATCTACTATCAACCTTTATCCTTGCACTTCAATAGCTACTTCATTACGTCGTAAAAAAGGCGGCGTCCAGGGATCATTGTAGCGCATAAGAAAAGGTCGTCCCTGCGTTGCTATACCTTGGTCCTTTAAAATAGTTAGTAAACTAGCTGTTTTTTTTGCTACCCGTTCTGGAGAAGTCAACCAAGAAAATTGTAAGGTAGCCAAGCGGCGCATTGGCATTACGCTAAAATCAATAGCCTGACCATCCGGCGTTGGCGCATTATCCAACGCTATCTCCTTGGGCAAAATAAAAGACATTTTTTCACCCGTAATAACCGGTGCAGTCATGGCCACTTTAACCTTTTCTTTGTTCTGGCCAAAGATGTACGATGCGAGCACAGGAAAGGTGGAGTTATCACTGGCATAAGCAGCCGAAATCCATGTCTGTTCTTCATATTGACGAATTTCAACTTGATTATTCAAACTTTGCATTACTTGATAACTAGGACGCTCCGTCCCGTAAATCACATATAATCCCCATCCCATCCATAGTGCTAAAGGCACCCCAATTATCACCGCTAACGTTCCTTGTATTTTCATTTTTTACCTTTTCTATTATTTCTCTTACGACACAATAAAACCAATTACAATTCTATCACTCAATTGTGCCTAGTTTAAAATTTACCCTCACTAGTAACGCCACAGCGTCAACATAAAGACAGCAGACCAACCAACCGTGCGAAACCAGTTAGTCCGTATTAAACGGGTTATCTGTTCCATATTTTTTCCCTCTTTAGCCAACGCCTTATGACACGGTACCGAAAAAGTGAACGTAACGGTCCATATCAAGCCGATTAAGGTAATGCCAATCCCTTGGTATACCGTTCTCTCCTGCAGCCAAACCATACAGTGGGTAGCAAACTGCAATATCATCAGTGGTACAACAAAAAAAGAAATAAGTTGTACATATTTACTATGCCAGACGATAAATAGATCGCGTTCAACATAGTAAAAAACAGGATATGCAATCAGTTGTACCATCCAGATTAACACCATAAGGCCAAAATCCGTTAACAGGATCGTATTCACTAGCATAGCAAAGACCATATTTTTGTTTTATACATACCAAATTTATGCTTTGTACCCAGATATAATATAAGGTTTTTATTATATTGTCAATGTTTTGTCTAATATTTATTACATTAAGAATTGACAATTATTAGACAGTAAATATATTATATCCAATCATGTAGCTAAAACGCTTAATTTATCCATGACAAGGAATTATAATTTGCCTGTAACACCAACCATCGTATGGTTCCGTAAAGATTTACGACTTACTGATCATTTAGCTTTGCGTGCAGCTGTTGAACGCGGTCCAGTGATTCCAGTGTTTATCTGGGCGCCCGAAGAAGAAGGCGACTGGCCCCTAGGCGCTGCTAGCCGTTGGTGGTTACAACAGACACTGTCCCAACTCAATGACGATCTGCACACTTTAAATAGCCGGCTTATTCTACGACAGGGACCAACACTTGCCAGCTTAAAAGCTTTAATCAAAGAAAGTGGTGCAACAGCCGTTTACTGGCATCGACGCTATGAACCGGCAATTATACAACGAGACAAACAGATCAAGCAGTCCTTAAAAGAAGCCGGCTTAGAAGCCATCAGTTATAATGGGTCTCTCCTCTATGAGCCATGGACCGTATCAACAAAAGCAGGTACTCCATTTAAGGTTTTTACTCCCTTCTGGAAATCCTGTCTAAGCCAGCAATCACCAGCTTCACCTTTGCCTCATCCGCAATTTATCCCACCGCCATCAAATTGGCCCTCAAGTAAAGCTTTGTCGTCTTTTTCATTAGCACCCCGTAAAAATTGGGCCGCAGGTTTTGAAAAAGCTTGGACCCCAGGCAGCAATGGTGCCCAGACATGCCTTCAAAAATTTGTTAACACCGCCTGTGATGCCTATCAAACCAATCGAGATCGTGTTGATATTGATGGCATTTCACGTTTATCTCCACATCTTCATTTTGGTGAAATCAGTCCCCGGCAGATCTGGTCAGCAGTAGAGATTGCCACCAAAGGAGCCGCTATTGACCAGCCTACGGAGCATCCTTTTTTGCGTCAATTGGGCTGGCGTGAATTTGCCCATCATCTGCTCTTTCACTTTCCTCTTACCCCTAAAAAACCGTTACGTCCGGCATTTGAAACCTTTCCATGGATAGACGACAATATTGCTCTACGACGTTGGCAACAAGGACGAACCGGAATACCATTAGTTGATGCTGCCATGCGTCATTTATGGCATGAAGGTTGGATGCCAAATCGTGCCCGCATGGTTGTTGCTTCCTACTTAACCAAAAATCTACTTATTAACTGGCAGGCAGGTGCTGCCTGGTTTTGGGACACATTAGTTGATGCAGATCTGGCCAATAACACCCTTGGCTGGCAATGGACCGCTGGTTGTGGAGCTGATGCGGCTCCATATTTCCGTATTTTCAACCCTGTTAGCCAGGCCATTAAATTTGATCCTGAGGGCACTTATATTCGTCGCTGGCTCCCTACCTTAGCAAGGTATCCACGTCCTTATCTTTACAAGCCATGGGAAGTATCACATACTGCCCCACCACTAGAAACCACCTATCCAACACCTCTAATCGACCTTTCCAAATCGCGCCGTAGAGCATTAGAAGCCTATCAACAAATGCGCCAAGAACAGGCTTGACCTTGGCACTGTACTATTACACAAAAAGAATTAATTTATTCACCTCCATCCCCAAGCCATTATATTCGAGGCAAGGCTAAGCCAATCCACTAGGGTACATCATTTTATGAATAAAAAGATTAATAATAATAGAATCGTCCTCGTAACAGGAGCCAGCGGTTATATCGGTGGTCGTCTGGTACCTATGCTTGAATCTCGCGGCGAACGCATACGCTGTATGACCCGTTCACCTGAATACCTAGCCGGACGCTTTCAACCCTCTACCGAAATCGTTGCCGGTGATGTCCTGGACCAAGCCTCTCTGGTAAAAGCCTTAGAAGGAGTGGAGATAGCCTACTATATGATCCACTCTATGGGTTCAAAAGCGGCTTTCGAAATACAAGATCGACTGGGCGCCCAATACTTTGCTCGCGCCGCAAAACAATGTGGCGTACAACGCATCATTTATCTGGGTGGACTGGGTGAAGACACTAACTTATCGCCGCATTTAGCTAGCCGTCAGGAAGTAGGCGACATTTTAGCACAAGAAGGGCCCACAACATTGGAATTTCGTGCTTCCATTGTTATTGGTTCGGGGTCTCTTTCCTTCGAAATGATCCGTAGTTTGGTAAATAAACTACCCATTATGATCACCCCACGCTGGGTCCAAACGCTGGCTCAACCTATTGCTATTGAAGATGTAATTTCATATATGATTCACGGTTTAGATATAGCACTAGATAAAAATATGATCTACGAAATTGGTGGCCCTGAATGCATAACCTATGCACAACTCATGCAAGAATATGCGAAACAAGTGGGCGTACGACGTTACCTGCTTTCCATTCCCTGGCTCAGCCCCAAACTCTCCAGTTTGTGGTTAGGACTAGTTACGCCTGTATATGCACGTGTTGGTAAGAAGCTGATCGATAGTTTGCGTAATGCAACAATTGTCCGTGACAACCAAGCCTTGCAGGATTTTCCAATCAAACCTCAGAATATAGATCGGGCTATCCAACGTGCTTTGAATCACGAAGATCATGAAATGGCCCAAACACGTTGGAGTGATGCACTATCTGCCAGTGGTAAACCAAAGCGCTGGGGCAGTGTACGCTTTGGTTCGCGCCTTATAGATCGCCAAGAAATCTCAATTAATGTCGATGCTAAACAAGCCTTTGCTCCTATTCAGCGCATTGGCGGCAATAACGGCTGGTACTTTGCTACCTGGATCTGGCAATTACGCGGTTTTATTGATCTACTTGTAGGCGGTGTGGGCCTGCGACGCGGTCGGCGCCACCCATTCAACATACAAACGGGAGACACGCTTGATTTTTGGCGTGTCGAAGCCTTTAATCCACATCGCCTACTGCGTTTACAAGCAGAAATGAAGGTACCTGGTCGAGCCTGGTTGCAGTTTGAAGTTGAGCCCATAACAGGGGGTAGTAGAATAACCCAGACCGCTATATTTGATCCGCTAGGATTGAGTGGCTTGCTCTACTGGTATGGTCTTTATCCGCTACACTGGCTAATTTTCAGGCACATGTTACAAGGGATAACTCGGCAAATGCAAGGTACAAGTGCCGCCTAGACAAAAAACTAGACCTCAATGCATCGGCTCATATAACTTGCCCAAGATAAAATTTCTGAAGTAAAAAACATTCTTGCTAAATATAACGTTATGCTTTTACCAGCAGGGAGCTCCATTCTTTACATAATCATCAATCTGCTTAGCCTGTTCAGGCGGAACCCCCTCGGCAAAACAGCCCGGATTAGCATCAATATACTGCACTATTTCAACCGCTGCACCAATCGATGCCCGCATTGCCTCAGCACTCACGTCATCACTAATATCCGCACGTGTATGCCAAGTCAGTTGTGGACTACGCTGAAACCATAAGGTGGGTACCCCGTGTGCACTCAGAAAAACCTGATCCAAACCAGTAAAATGATGCTGCACATCGACAATGTATTCCACCTCTGCACAACGCTGACACACCAGATCAACTAATTCATTCTGGCCCATTATATGAATATTATTGCGTCCCAAAAAATCTCCCTGCCCATCAAAATATATACCAAGTTCCGTCTTTGCTAGTGCTTCCATATGCTCTTGTGCATAAGCTTCAGCTCCATATAAGCCAATTTCTTCGGCACTGAAATTCACAAAGTCAACCGTTACATCCAGTTCAAACTGTTGCAAGCAATGCACTACTTCCAAAGCACATGCTGCCCCAGCAGCATTATCAGCCGCCGCCCCACTAGCAGGCACAGAATCATAATGACCACTAATATTAATACGCCGCTTCCCTTGCGAAGAGCCGGGCAGCGTTGCTACTACATTGCGACCGGTTACCTTTTCAATTGTTGTCTCCACCTCAAGCCGCAGACACTTAACCCCATGACGCACTAGGTTCACCCCATCAGCAAACCCCAGCGTAAGCATCGGTAACTGCCCAGCCAGTGCCGTATTAGGTCCAATAATCTGATGCCAAGCCAAGGCCTTCTCCGGCATTACCAGAATAATGCCAGCGGGTTGACCAGCAAGCAGTATTTGCGTATCAGGCAAAGCACCATAAAATAAAGCAATACGGCCAGAAATTTGCTCTGCCATTATATCCGGTTTTTCGCAAATAACCAACTCGGCCTCCATACCCCCAGCAGGCGTGGAGGCACTGAATTCAATCGGCAATGCTTCTATATAGCCAAGTTCATCACAGTAAACCGTACAAGTCTCAAAATCCCAACCACGTGCTGCAAATGTTTCCGTACGCACGCCTTCACATCCCCATTTTTGTAACTGCTTACACTGGTATTCTGCAGCCCGGCGCTCACTTAGCGAGCCGGTTGGCCGTTTACCAATCGTCTCTGCCAAATAGCGTACATGATTAAGTCCATCACCAATAATTACGTTATTACGCATTTGTTCCCTGCTTCGCTATATATAAAAAACATTGCCCCACCTCTTAGGATAAAGGCTGCCATTTTATTAACACCGCGCTTTGCTCCGTATACTTACCATAGACGGTTAATAGATGACCATCCGTCAAACAGCTATAATATAAATAATTCACTTCAGCCTCAAGTACATCAATACTGGTGCAAATACACCGAATAGCAGATAATATATACCCTTATTTCATCCCTCAAACCCAAAGCCCACCCATTGGGCTTTATCTAAAAAGCTTACGCCACTATGTCATCTACTGAATTTGAACTAAGTTCTGAACAAAAATATCAATTTGACCTCCAAGGCTACTTGCTACTTGAAAATCATTACGATGCAGCTGCCCTTAGTGAATTTCAAGCCGGTATTGACGAACTCCAAGCCATTCCCATCAAATACGAAACCTATACCAAACTTGGTATAGCCAGTTATTTTTTAGCCGCAGCCATGGACAATCCAGACCATCCATTCTGGTCCGGAGCACATCATCCAAACCGCCAACCCAACCCCAATACCGGAGGGGTTGGCCGCGTCGACCACGCCATCTGCGGTACCGATAAATTTGATCGTATTGTGCGTGACCCTATTTTTAAAGCAATTCATACAACCTTCGCCGGCGGCCCCATCATGATCTCGGCGACTTACTTTATTGAAAAAATCGGGCCATCCCCAGGTGGTGGCCTACATAATGGCGGTTATCCATTGGATCGGGATATATACTATGCCTACGACCACACTCAGCAACGCTTCTTGTGCTCTAGTACCAAAAGTGTAGTAATCTTATCGGATATGAGCCGTATTGAAAATGGCCCATTTGCCGCTATTCCCGGCAGCCATAAAGCCAATTTCTCCTGTCCATTTGATATGAGCGATGCCACTAAAAATCCCATGGCTGTCCCCGTATTAGCTAAACCAGGCGATGTTATCATTTTCTCCGAAGGCATGACACATAATGCCTATCCGGTCAGCAATACATCTATTCGCCGATCCATATTTTTCAACTATATGCCATCCATCCAACGCAACAATCTACCCTATCAACGCATGTCCATCTATCCAGATCATGTCCTCAAACGTTTACCTGATATGGCTGCTATGCTAACTGCACCTGGATATATTTGATCCATGTATCTGCACTACATACAGCCTAATTTACCATGAGATCCTAACGATGCTTTTTTATGATGACTTAGCAGCATATATTAGCGGTGAACAAGAAAAATTACAGCGTTTAGCACAAGCAAATATTCCCACAACAGGCGTTATACTTGAAGTCCTTGGTCCATCTAACAATCAAGATATAGCATCTAATCCCAATAACCACTCCGTCACACAAGCGGTAGACCAACTAGTTATTGACAGTTGTGGCATTGCCGGCGATCGCCACCGTGGTTGGGCCCGGCCAGCGACAGGACGAGAAGCCCCATTATATAAAAAAACCAAGGTACCTATTGCCAACCGGCGCCAACTCTTTGCCGTTTCACCTTATGAATGCCATCTTCTAAGTCGTAAACTTGAGGTCGAAATAACCCCTCAACTATTAGGGGCAAACCTGGTTATCGGCAACGCCGACGGTACTGATTTTTGCATTTCGGAGGTCCCTAGTAATACCTACTTTGTTATTGATCATAGCGATGCCTGCAAACCCTCCAGTCCTCCTATTGCAACGCTTATCCAATACGTCCAGCAAAAAGGTTGTAGCCTTACCGGGCACGCCATTGCCACAACACATCAAGATCCAACCTTAACGAAACGTTTTGTGACTAATGCAGAGCATCAGCGTGGTATTTTATGTAGTGTGGAATATCCGGTTGATCAACCAACGGTATTAGAACGCGGTCAGAAGGTCTTTTTACGTTTTCCCATGGGCTCATGTTACTAATGCTAGTTAATACATTCAACATGCCCCTCTCATACGGTACGAATTATACCTTAACCTCTATTTTCTCTTCCATAGTATCTATGAATATGCTATTTTCCTTGTCTAAAGAAAAAATAACCTAATAATGCTATTGAACGGCATAAATAGCCGCATCTAATTCTATAAAGGAGAGCTATTTTGGATCGCCCAAATACTAGTAAAAACTTGTCCGTTATACCGTTTTTAGCCCATGCGGATACTAGCGATCAAAATATATATCAAGCCATCGGTATTGAACCTATCATTAATTGTCGTGGCACCTTCACCATTCTGGGTGGTTCGGTCGAACGTCCAGAAGTTTTGGCAGCGATGGATGAAGCCTCAGGATATTTTGTTCAGTACGATGAATTAGCAGACGCGGTTGGACAAAAATTAGCTACGCTTACTGGCGCCGAGTGGGGGATGATTCCAGCCGGATGTGCAGCGGGCTTAAAACATGTTACAGCAGCCTGTGTTACCGGGGGTAATCCAGAAAAACTAATCCGCATCCCAAACTTGGCAGGCCTCACTAAAACACAGGTTATTATTCCCGCTCACTCACGCAATGTCTATGATCATGCCGTGCGTACTGTCGGTGTTGAAATTATTACCGTGGCCACACCCCAAGAATTAGAGCAGGCGATCAATCCCCGCACTGCCATGATCTATTTAAACGCGGGTGCAAACTCAGCCACTGGCCAACCCCTTTCACTAGAAGCTATTGCGACGCTTGCTAAACCGCTAAATATCCCCGTTTTAGTTGATGCCGCAGCAGAAGATCTGACGATTCCCAATATCCATTTAGCACGCGGTGCAACAGTTATTGCCTATAGCGGCGGCAAAGCCTTATGTGGACCGCAATGTGCTGGGTTATTACTAGGCGATAAAGCCTTATTAAAATCTGCCTGGCAAGCTAGTTCACCCCATCATGGTCCAGGCCGTGATAATAAAATTGGCAAAGAAGAAATTATGGGCATGTTAGCTGCCGTAGAAGCATGGATTACACGGGATCATGCTAGCGAATGGAAAAACTGGTTAGCCAAATTAAATACTATTGCTCAGCATCTAGCAGATCTTGAAGGAATCAGTACCCATATAACGGAACCAACTGCCTTATCAAACCATGCCCCCGTTTTAACCATTAGTTGGGATGCTGCAGCACGGCATATTACTGGAGCACAAGTTGCCGAAGATTTTGCCAGAAATAGTCCTAGAATTGCTGTAGGCAGTGGCTCTGCTGATGGCAAAACAACCATTAACATCACCCCTAATCAAATGCAACCAGGCAATGAAGGCGTTGTCGCTGAGCGTATCTTCCAAATTCTCTCGGCCCAGCACACACCCCCCACAAACATTCTGGCAGAAGCCGCCATGGATATCAGTGGTCAGTGGGATCTTGCGGTGCATTTTTTTACCAGTACCAGCACCCATCAACTCCAGTTACAACAAGAAGGCAATTGGTTGGCAGGCTATCATACAAGCGATTTTTCCACCCAAAATATTAGTGGAACCATTGAAGGTTCTCAGGTAAAACTCCAGAGCCAAATCCAACGTCCCGGCGACTCCGTGCCCTTCTTATTTTCAGGGACTTTGGCGGCAGACACTATTTCGGGTTCAATTTTTCTGGGCGAGTACCTCACGGCACAATTTACCGCCCAACGTTCTTCCCAACCTATATCACGTACGCCAGTTACTATACCTGGCGGCCCCCCCTTAGCTACTTGATTTTGTCTGCTTAAGCAGCCAAGACCTTGAATCAGCACACGCACCGACAAACAGTGAAGGCTCTACGTATCTCTTACCCATACCCAACACCAGCGAGCAAATAATTTTGCCTTTTCTCTTCTCATCTCAGGGCCGTACGGCAATTATGAACACCGACGGCAGTGGCCTACACTATCTTGAATTTGATGTACCCGATCAGGAAAGCTGGCAAGCCTGCGCCTGCTTTACAAATGCCCAACAGCTACTGCTGCTAAGTATGGAAGCCCGGCGTGACGGACCTGGCCGACCTTTTGCTGAATATTATCACAAAACTCCCACCCATATCTGGATCTATGACCTACAACAGGAGACGCTAAGTGCAGCTCTTTCTACCCAACGCCTAGCTACTTTCCAGACCCCCCAATTATTACTCAATGATCAACGCCTATTAATCCAGGTTGTCCATGATGAAGGCGGACACATTTACAACGTCAACCTTGATGGCTCAGATGCCCACCAAGTAACGTCTTTAGGAGAAGGCTTACCCTACGGATTTAGTTTAAGTCCAGATGGCCAACGCTTGGCCTACCATCTAGCCAGCCCAGCAGGTTATCAAATCTGGACTAGTGATCTATTTGGCAATGCCCGCACGTTAGTAGCAGCACATAAAGACTACCTCTACTTTAGCCCCCAGTGGTCCCCCGATGGTGAGTGGTTAGCATATCAGGCCTGTTTATTTAAGCAAGATCCGGGACACGATTGGTCCGATCTATGCATCAGCCGTCCTGACGGCACCGAACAACGCCTGTTAACCAGTGGGCAATCTTTGTGGTTTGCCGCAAGCTATGGCCCCCCCCAACGTCACGGCGGTGGCTCTAATATACCCATGTGGACTCAAGATGGAGCTCTCCTAGCTGCTTGTCGTTTACCTGCTTCCAACGTACCCTGGCAATTCCAAGCCCAACGCCCGGATCTAGACCATTTTAATCGCGACTTTTTACCGCAACAAGCCAAGGGTGGTACACACATCTGTCGCCTTGAACTCGACGGTACAACCAGCACCGCCCTAACCAATGGCAAAGACGGCATCTGGGATTTTCGCCAAAGTGAATCACCCGACGCAACCCAGTTGCTATTCTGTCGCGCTCCAAGCGGTGACTCTCCCTCTATCTGGCTAGCCAATGCTCAAGGCCAGCAGGCACAGCCCTTAACT
>JACLAC010017412.1_pt1 | contig 12645 bp, 2 predicted proteins | sample 8027881 | NCBI WGS metagenome assembly JACLAC01 (sample SAMN15725517, study PRJNA655200) | protist metagenome | isolation source: fluorescence activated cell sorting (FACS) single amplified genomes of... | place: Spain: Blaines Bay Microbial Observatory, Mediterranean Sea | collected 2016-01-19 | reverse complement strand
TCGGACCTTCTTGAGATTCTGTCTTCAATTTGTCAGATTCATTTTGGGACAGCCCTCGCTCGCGCCGTCGCTCTCGTGCGAGGGCTGTGCCCAGGCGAGTGGGAAATGTGTCGTCCGCCAAATGTGAAGAAGTCGTGCTGTTACTAACGACCGCTTGTTCCCGTACATTTACCCCAGAAAACGCGCTCAGGAAGTATTTCATGCGCCCGAGGAGGGCGAAGAGCGAGACATCCGCTCCTGCGGAAGACTTGGAGAAGTTCAGACTAGTGGAGAAGAATGCAAACAATAGCAACGACTTGATCGCCTGCCAATTGATGGGTGGAGCAGTCCCGTCCTCTTGCGAGCCCTTTTCAATTTGGGAAGAAGATTTGGAGGAGAGAACAGAGCACTCGAGCACATTGTCATCTCCCTTTGCTTTGCGAACCTCCTCTGCTCCTTTGCGAGCCTTTAAGAACCGAAAGACAACAGCGCCTGACCTCTGCCCTGCCGAGTCTGGTTCTGCTTCAAAGATGTTGTCCACGTGCTCGAACACCGCCAAGTGACCTGATTCCGCATCAGCTGCTGGAGCCGATTCCCTCGCCTCGTGGTGCTTCCCTCGTACTCCACCGCCCTGGCTCCACCGCCACGCCCACCATTGCAGCATTCTGGCCCACCTCTGCACAGCGAACTCTGCACGCCTGTACACCCTCTGCCGCAAGCGCAGGAACCGGGAGACCAACAGCTTCTGTGCAGCCTCGTGCTCGCGCTCAACCACCTTGTGGACAAGCTTCCGAGCTGCTCTGGAGACGGAGGGATTCACTTTCTGCTGCTTATTACTATTAGTATTGTTGTGTGACTGTTTCTGTGACGGATGCTGGGAGGGATGCTGTGACGACGATGATGCAGCACGATTATCGTCTTCTCCTGCCTTGTGACCGTCCTTACCAATACTATTATCTGCGATCATCTCGTCGATGAGCTTTTCAACAAGAGCTTCGGTCTCCGGTGACCATTTCCGTTCTCCTTCGTGTGCGATGTCTGACTCCTTGGGGAGGAGGACCTCTAATGTTGGCCACACCTGCCTACTGCTGCCAGAGTTTCTCCCTTCATCCTCAGCAAACCCCAGCTCGCGAAACCAGGGCACGATTCCATTGACGAAATGTTGCTTCCAGATTTCGAGGCCCATCTCCGCGAGCACCGACAGGCCAGCAGGCAGAACTATGTCTGCCGGAGATGATGCACCAGCTGTGGATTTGCCGGGTCGTCCAGTGTGACTCTGCCTGTCTGTGTGTGTTGTTGTTGCTGGAAGACGAGTTGGAAGCGTGCATCCCACAACGCTCTGTCTGTTGACGAGACCTCGATGGTCGTTCAAGCCAAGCAAGTTGGAAAGCCAGCTCTTCCGCTGGCCGTCCTGTGCATTGCCACTGCCTTTGCTACTGTCAGTGTTCGACTTGTCCCCGACATCTTCGTCGACATTTTTGTTACTATTTTTTGCTACTTCTTCGATTGGAACGAGACGCCACACCCGCTGTTGCCCGACCCAAGCGAGGAAGCCGAACAGATTGTAACGCGCATAAACCACCACCCACCACCAACTCCACCCAAACAACACTTCTTTCCAGCTCAGCAACGGAAACGGAGACGAATTTGTGCCAAGACTAAGTGTGGGAGATTTAAGGTTGATTGAATTTGTTTGATGGGTCTGAACCAGATGACCAGGATCATCAGTGGGCCGCTTAGCCTGGCTAGTCGGAGTCGAGGTGACGAAATGCGCGAAGAATTGCAAAAACGCGACAACAACCAGGCAATCCCTGCCTCCACTCCAAACAGAAGAATGCGCGGCGAACACATCCAACCTCCTGATCATGAGTTCGGCGCAGGAGTGGAGATTCACATTCCGCTCTCGGAAGTGGAAGACCTCCCGCTCCAACAACGACGCCAACCCACGCGCTAGCAGCTCTGCGGCAGCACTAGAATCTGAAGTAGGAGCAGTCACTCCTATGATTTCCCCACCAATTTTTTTTTCGCGGTCCACTCCTTCATCATCATTTCGAGAAGAAACAACCACGGCTTTCTTCTCCAGGCAGCCCCGCACGCGGCTGAGCAGTTGGCATCTTCTGTCGTCAGATTCACGATCACGTCGACTGGTTTTGGCCACCTTTTTAGGATCTTTCGCTCCACGAACACCCAAGATCCGGCGACCACCATCATTGTCTTGCTGCTTTAGCCATTGACTGCTCACGCCTGGGCCGTGGGACTGAAGAAACACATGTTCAAACTCCCCCTCAAAGTCAACGTCCCTGCGAAACACTTCGTTGCGGCGAATCACTGTTGCAGTTCTCTTGCTTTTCGCACGGGAGAAGTCAGACTCATCGGTGCTTTCGTCATCAGTGCCCTTCCCTCCACTCCTCTCAACATCATTCTTCAGATTCTTGTCTCGTTCTAAAGAGTTCTGTACACTACTCTTCTCAGCATCGTCCAGCCAAGCCGCGCCCCCTCCCACCATGATCTTGGCCTCCCAAGTGTGTTTGATTTTCCAGTAGTGATCCTTTCTCAGCAGAATAAACGGCTCAAACTTCCCTGTGTGTTGCCCGAACATCCCTGTGAACAGTTTTAGGCGGTTCTCCAGGAACGTGGCCCTCTTGTAGAATTTCCTGGCCGTCCAGCGAAGTCGTTCTAGATTCGCTGTTTCGCGAGACTTTCCGTGTGCGGTTTTCTTCTTGTGACTTTTGTGCCGGTCGCCTTCTGTCTGGGAGGCCAGCAACGCTGAAAGCGACACGGCACCGAAGGAGGAACCTTTTGACGCAGTGGACTCAGGTGAACCAATGGTGTCACTTAATCTTGAAGTTGAACCATCTGTGTGACTGTTAGCATTATCACTGGCAGCAGTGCTAGCATGACTCTGATCTACGGCGTACAGAAAACGCTCTAGATCGTCCGCAGTTCGCAGCTCGGTCGTTCCGTAGAAAAGTGTGTTACTGCTGCTCTTTCCACTGGCGCCTGCTTCTTTGAATTTCCCCAACTCCTCGCTCTCGCTTTGACAGCCGCCGCTCTTCGTGTTGCTAATGCCATCTTTCTCTCCCACTTTCCCATCCGGTTCCCCCGCAGTGCCTGTAGTTTTTTGTGGAAGAAATTTCGCACTGTCCACTCCGTAATGGTTGCGGACGAGATGGTGGAAGACTGCGGATTCTGGAGAAGAATCTCCAGAATCATCTCCTCCGTAACTCCTCTCCCCCCCTCCCCCCATCGCCTCCAGAAGCCAGTCGACCTGGCCCCAGTTTACAACAATACCGACAGGCAGGCTGTCGAACGTGAGGAGGTTTTGCAGGAAGGTGACCACGCGCTGCTTTGGAATCCACACACCCGTGTTGAAGGAGAATCGCCAACTCTCCTTCCCGGCCGTGCCGTAGGCCCACAGCAACCGCCGTTGCCGGACGGGACTTGGAAACCTTCTCGCGGGAAGCAGCTTTTCCAGGTCTTCTGCCTCCTGCTCGGCTGGAAGAACTGCTGCAGCACTGTTTCCTTCTACCATGGTAGTAGTACTACTCCTCCCCCTGATTCTCATCAAGTCCTGCAGATCCTTGATCATGCGGGCATCACTTTTCGCGTACGCTGTCCCTAGCCATTTCCTCAGTTTCTTTTCCGAAAACAAGAGCTTTCGCTCTTCCGCGAGCCAGTGGAGAAACGTACTAGCCGGCGAGAGCATGACCGTTCCTGACCCTCCTTCGTTGAGCATTTGCTTGGGGTTTATGAGGTTTGGATGCATGTTGAGGGGGACTGGGGATAGAGGTCGGGACAGGTCCGGACTCATTTTCTCGTCTCGCCAAAGGTTCTCCAACATGCCCTCGAATTGGACAACAAGCTGCAGGGTCCTCACAATCAGCAGCAGGGCACGCTGCGGAGGTGAGAGAGTGCTGACGATGTGGCCAATATTCTTATCGTCTTCGTGGAGTGTTACTCCAGGAGTACTACCTGAGTGACTATCAGCGGCTACGAAAGAGTCTTTGCCTGCCTCAGACTTATGAGGTTTTCCTCCTGCCTGACTCTGAGCAAGCTGAGAATCTGAGGTTTTCTCTGCCTCCAGAGCAGCGATGTCTTCCGTATGCTGCTCGTGGAGCTGGGTCCAGAAGACGTCTCTGGAAGCCGCCGCATCTGCCCCCAGCTCGTCCTCTCCCTGCGCACTCGGCCCCAAAAAGCGCAGATAGTTGTCCCACTCAAAAAGCCTAAGCGGAGAAGAACTGGTATCATAATCTTTTCGGGAAGTACTACTACTACTACTACTACTACTATTACTCCACCAAGTCCCCACCCATTCTTTCAGCATTCGCTCGGCCAGAGTCGTGATGGTCGTGCGCGTGGTCAGCACTCCGCCGTGCCCTCCCACCTCCAACCAACTTACCAAATTATGAGCGTCCAGTGAATGAAAAAACCGCGCCGACAATCCCACCATGGCGTTCTCGATATTCAAAGGGTACCCTCCAAAGTTGACAATCGTGCGATTCGAATGGATGTGAACCACGTTGCCGCCGTCGGTAGTTCGCATGAAAGCACATTCGCGGGGATCGGAGTAAGGTGCGGAAGGGATACTACTACTACTACTTAGCATACTTGCGTCGTCGCTTAGTCCGACTCTACTATCAAACGTTTTCACAAACGTTTTCACAAGGTGACTGGCGCCTACAGGGACCCCCAGATTTGTACCTGCGGCAAGGCCTGTCTTGTCAGGCTCCGGATACATAGCCATCCACATGGTTGCGTCCATCGGGAAAGGGAGCAACCGTACGCCTCCCAACATACCCCAGTCGCCCTGACAATAGTCGCCCGACCTGAGAAGTAAGATTTCGGAAACATGCCCCAGTCGCCCTGGCAATAGTCGCCCGACCTGAGAAGTAAGTTTGTTTTGGAAGATTTCCGAATCCTCATGAAAAGTAAGTGGAAAGACATTCTTTCCTGAAGAGGAAGTTACGTGATTGATAAAAAAATATCAGTGGATAGTTGTAACCTATTAGTATTAGACTATAGATAATAGTTGTGCACGACATCGACCATTTAATACAATTCGTGCCTCTGCTTACGCAATCTGTGGCGGGAGCTTCCCCGGCAGGATCTCCGCATCGCGCACCAGTGCGAACCCTGTCGGCACTGGGGTTTCGTCGCGGAGACAGCCGCCAATGGTCACGTCATTCAGAACCTCCCGAAGGAGGGAAAGCCCTGAATTATTATTCTTTCGGGACGAACTTGAAGGAGGGTTTCTGAGCATGCGGTCCACCAATTTCACGATCCCCTTCAGGAATTCCGCAGAGGCGAGCACAAGCTCGCCAACTAGAGGCAGCGATTTTGTTAGCCGAGCAGCAGAATCAGTCGTTACATTTAGCCCATTCGCATTCGTATCAGAATCCTCAGGTTGCGGGTCAGTCGCTGCTCTTTTCCGGTGAATGCTGGATCGGATAGGAAAAGTGTCGACAACGTGCGTTCTGTTCAGTGTCCTGTTCGACATTCTTCGTTCTGGGTAGTAACTGTTACTGCGATTTCTCCCTCCAGCTTCCCTGCCCCGTCCACCGAGCTCAACAACTCCTTGGGTGGTGGAATTTCTGCCTGAATATTTGGAGTGTCTTGAAGCGCCGACCTGATCATTGACATAACGATGCAGCGAGGTCGAAGCTGGAAACGTCGGAGATGCAGAAGAGGCCAAGATGGAGAGCAATTCTGCCTCCACTTCGAGATGGATAAATTGCGCCGTGTTCCTCTGATCCGCGTTAGAGTCAGAGGAAGAAGAACCGTAATTTTTCCGCCGCTCCCACAACTTAAACTTTTTTCCTCCTCCAAGGTCTTTCCTCAGAAGTCTTTCGACAGTTAGCTGCAACTCCCGCAGCAGCACCCACGTCGGCGCGCGACAAACACAGTCGGAGTCCGCTTTTCCTGAGGAATCATTTTCCAATGGATCTAGAGGACATTGCGACGGTTCTGGGAGGTCGATATCGTCGAGAAGAACAGATGCTCCATCCTCCTGGACATCCTCTGCTGTGACACCATCCTCTGCTGTCGTAAGATCCTCCTGGGCCTGACTGACCTCGACCGTGGCATTCTTCCCAACACCGACAGTGACATCATGATCATCCTCTGCTTTGGAAACGAAGGTGTTCGATTTGGCACGCTCCTCTTCTTCTTCCCACTCCTCCAATAAAAACAGACGCTGCAGCGTCAGGCGTGCGAACCTCGCATCTGACAGTTCTATCGAAGGAGTTGATGGAGCAGTTGAAACTGGAACACTAGAAGCCTCCTCCAGCACTGAGCTAAGAATTTTCAGTCCTTTCGCTACAGAACGCACTCGCAACACATCAAAGGAAGATTCTGACTCATCATCTGGCTCAGCCTCGCCAGATGTCGAGTCCGAAAGATTATCTCCTGGATAACGGGAGGCGGAAGGGGCATCCCCGACCTCTAAATCCAGCAAGCAGCTGGACAACAACTCAGATGCACTGGCTGTATTGATGTAACCAAGCTTCTTCTTCTGACTGGAAGTATTATTAAACTCTCCGCCCGCCGCCGCGGTGTCATTGGCGTTGAAAGTATTGTCACCCGTCGCAGTTTGAGAGTTTGAAGCTGAAGTGGTAGAGTTTGGCGCTACGACGTTTAACGTGCGTTTGACTCGCATGACCTCTCGATGCAAGAAATCCTGTTTGAAGGCACTTGTGATATCGAAGCCATCAATTTGCCGCGGCAGTGCGAAGCCCATCACACTTCCCGCCGTTTTGGTCGAATGCATCACCCCCGCAGCGCTGACTGTTGCTTGAACTGCTTCCTGTGGGTTTGCTGCAGCAGATGAGACCCCCCATGGCTGGCGTTGCCGATCCTTCTGATCACTCCCAGAAATTTCCGATTCTTCGAGCACCTCATTCGCCTCCATCACATCCTTCAGTTCTTGCACCTCCCCAGTGTGACTGTCGAGTTTCAAGAAAAAATCATTCAGTCCGACAGCTAGATAGGGGTCCCAGTTAGCGTTTGCGAGGTTGGCCATCCCCTGCCAGTTGCGGAAGCCGCGGGAGTGGAGGCTGCCCCGCCCAAAATGATCCGAGTAGTCAAACATCCCCGAGTCGCGATCCAGCAGCGGGAAGAACTGGCAGAATATGGGAGGCTCCTGTTGGACCTGGTTCCTGTTGACAGCAGAGTCCTCTTCTCTCTCCTTCTTCTTCTTTTCCTCCTCTTCTCCGAAAATTCGACTGAGAACCGAATCTGGAAGCAAAGTAGTACTACTTGCAGAAGTAGTAAAGGCGATGTCAGAAGTATTGTTACTGTTGTCCACCAGCCCCACCGCCTCTGCCAGCGACTCCGAGAGATCTGCAGAAGGAAGCGCCCGTTTGTTCTGACAAATCGTCCGGAGCAAGCGCCACTTGAGCCCGGCCAGGAGACTGTACAAAAACAGCAACTTCTCCGGGAGCATCTCCGCTAACATGTCGGGTTCACCAAAGAGTCTGTCCTGCCCTTGCTGCCGCGTCTTGAACGCGCGATGCCCGAAGTCCTCCGCAATGTCCAGGAAGTGGTCGTTCATCACACCTTTCGAGAAATAGCGCAGATAACGCTCCATGGATTTTGGGGTTCCTAAAGCGAAGCTGTCCGAAACCACACCCACATTCGCGTTGTGCTCGTCCCAGTTGGAAAAGACCTCGCAGCAATCGTGAGAATCGCTGTCGTCGTCGGACTCGTTGTAATCCAAGTCACTGTTGTGATGATCGCAATGAATCTGATTATCGAGGAGGTCAACCTTGCGGCCACTGGCCGTACTATTACTATTAGTATTAGTATTGGCATTGTCATTGACGCTGATGTCATTGTCTGTGTGTGACGTTTGTCGTGTTCTGGATGCGGAGAGGAGGGGACCGAGACTCCCCCCACCAACACTAACCTTCCTTTTTTCCATAACCGTTACCTGTCCTCGTTTCGCAGAACGGTAACCACTCCGTTTTTCAAGATTTGGAGGATTTTTTTTCAGCAACATTTCGTAACAGTCTTCGATTTTTTCTTTTTCTGGAGACAACAGTTCCGTGATCGCCCGAGTATGCGTCTCCATCAAGACTAGATTCAAAACAATCAGTCGATTTTTTGTTTCAACAATCCGTTTTAAAAGCCCGATGCACGAACCTGCAACCATTTCGAAAAATTGTATGTGCAACTTTTGCGAAAAAATATCTCGGACACAGACAACAGGTAGTCTAGACCACTCACACCGCCCCTATGCGCATCTGATTTTAAGGAAGCAGAGCCACACGCCAGATTCGTGGCTCCAATTGTGGAGGATTTTCAGCAATAAACTCCATCGTTTCGAAAAAAATTTGGTGTGGCCTTTTTGCAACTTTTTTTTTCAATCAGACCTTAAACACTCCCCGGTCGCGTCCCCAGCTCTCCCACAACTTACAGCCCGAGGTTAGACATCGGGCCTAGTTCCACATCATGTATACCGTCATACAAATTCTGGTTGCTACCACAAGTCTGCGTGTGAACACTGTTTTTGATATGGTCATCATCGCTGTAGTACGGAGCAGGCGGCTTGGAAAAGAGATGGGCGAACCTCGGAAACGCGTATTGCGTGTAATCCAGCCGGGCGCGGATCCAATAGGCGTAGGAATAGTAAGCCCCTGAGTCTTTCATAGTTTGAGTCTGACTGTCATCTTTCTGAATGACAATTTCCTTCTTATCATCCTGATTATCCCCCTTGAGTCTTATGACCTCCGGCTTCGTCAACAAATCCACACACAGCTCCATATTGTAGTACTGTAGCGCGGTCATTGCCCACCCGTGCTGCAGCACCTCCTGGAACCTGTGGTAATTTCCCCAGTCAACTGCCGGAGCAGCATCAGACGCCGGGCTTGCAGCATCGATCGGATTCGCCGAACTTACAGCATCACCATCACTTCTACTACTAACCGCAAGAGGATCAACCGGATCGTCATAGCACACTACCTTGACTCGGCGAGCCTTGTTCTTACAGACCCGCGGGATGCGCTCTTGTAAGTTGTCGGCCTCGCACCCCCCGTCGTTCTTCCGCTTGAAGGCGGTTTGGTCTTTCGATTCCCCTCTGGTGACATCACGTTTCACGCCGCCATTCGGACTCACCACAAACAAGTCGAAGAAGTAACTGCTTGAAGAAGAAGCTGTGGTGGCATTAGGAGTCGTACTATTAGTATTAGTATTCGTGTTTAGTTCGAATACGTCTTGCTCCACGTGGGGGTGATCCTGTCCGAGCACAATGCTGTGGTACCAAAAATTACACATCTGTTCCAGGTCCTCGTCTGTGGCTCCGCGGGCGAAGCCGGTCAAGCAGATCCCCACACCGACTTTGCCAGAGTCGTTGAGTCGTTCCTGCTTCTGCTCGTGGTTTTGTCCCTGGTTCTGTAACTTTTCCTGGTTCTGTTCCCGATTCCGTTCCTGGTCACGTTCTTGGTTCTGTTCCTGGTTCCGTTCCTGATCCCCCCCCGGATTCCGTTCTTGGTTCGGTTTCCCATCCCCATTCTTTGCGGCCGCATTCGCGGCGGGATTCGGCTTGTTTATGACAGGAGAATCCGCGGGAAGATCCGCGTTCTTCGGGTCGTTCGAGAGGCCTGTGTCGAGAACTTGAACTGCCTCCCTTCCGACACTCTCCGGAACATGATATTCGACGCTCTCTGTAATCTTCTTCGATGACCAGTCACCTGCTTTAACCCCTGCTTTAACCCCTGCTTTAACCCCTGCTTTAGTTCCTGCTTTGGTTCCTGCTTTGGTCCCTGCTTTGGTCGCTGCTTTGGTCGCTGCTTTGGTCCCCGCTTCGTTCCTCTTTGCATCATCGCTTCTCGCGAGTCTGGCTTCGCTCGTCCGCTGCGGCTTCTTTTTTCCGACATCTTGACCTTCGTCACTACTCAGACTTTCCGTTTCTCTTTGAAGCCCCTGAGAAGAGTCGCGCAGAGACTGTTGAGCTGCGGCCTTGGGGACAGTCACAGTCTGCTGAATTCTACTTGGAATGATGTCAGAAGATGCATCCAATCCGATAGAGGAATCTGCTGATGCCGTCGACTCTGACGAGAGATTATCACTGTCATTGACTTTAGGATTCTCTGACTCGGTTACTCCGGAAGCTGATGAGTCCTCGGAGCTTCCAAAAAACCCAAACAGCTCGGACACCAAACCGGACAACTGAGCCTGGATTGGCTGGATCCCTGCTGAGAGTGCTAAAAACAACAGGAGAAGGAAAAACTTGGACCATCGCTTTAGATGATCCATCATCTGTGGAGGACGACCTCGACGACGCATGATTCAACCTGTGCTGGCAGAAGTCGCAAGACTAAGTGGTGGTACTGGTGGTACTGCTACTGTAACAGTATATGTACTACTGCAGTACTACTGTGACAGTAATACACAATAGAGGCTGACTTAAACGAATATCAGCTAAAATTTAGATGCGAACCATTTGAACCATCTGAAGCTGAGATTTGAACCGATAGGCGTCCCGAATGAATAACGATTAGAGCTAAAGGAGGACAGTGTTAAGCGAGGACAATGGACACAACATTTCTCTCTTCAATAATGATTAATCTCATGCATTTCTCTCTTCACTGGCCTGTTCAATCGCTTCCAAACCGTGTAGACTTACTCGCCAAACCGTGTTATTACGATGTAAATAAGCGAGACGCACAACAATCAATCATGAATCAGCAACGTTCACACACCTCTCAGCCCGTACAGTCAGCCATTTGATCGAAGTTCCACACTGCAGCCTACTCCGAGTGATGCACGCCAGAAAATGATTAGATTTACCCACAAAGAAGAGCCGCAGCGAAGGAAACCAACTTCCTCCAGAAAGCGAAAGCGAACTTGCCACGCCGAGCCGCTTGTGTACAGTACTGCTTGACGCATCAGTGTACACTAGTACTGCTTGACGCGACCACCACACATTGTGCGCACTTCAACTTGGCAGTGGAAGTTTCTGTTCGTTGGAAAAAGTGTCATCACAGACAATCTTGGATACTGCTAAAAGTGTATCATACTATCAACATCAAAAAATAATCTCGTGTTTCTGCTCCCAATATCAACAATGCTTCCGTCCATTGGAGTTGTGTCCGTCCACTTGTAGTAGACTTGTACACCGGGTTTCTACTCGTGTTTTGCACAGCATACTACCAATGACGTATGTATTCATAGCAGTATGATAGTTTCTTTGATATGTCGCAACCAGCACGACACCCCTCCAAAATCATTCTGGCTGACAATGCATGTTATAGTATGAAAAGATTCTATGTACTAAATATTGTAGTTTCTTGGTTCTTTGTCGACTGATCAGGGTTTTTGAACCTGATGAGTAAAGTCCTTCTGAGTAAAGTCCTTCTGAGTAAAGTCCTTCTGAGTAAAGTCCTTCTGGCGACTGATGAGGGTTTCTTGCTGCACACAGTAAACATCAACACATGAGTTTCTTGCTTCTTTCACATTAAAGGATGTTCCAGGGATGTTGCTGCGGCTTCCTAGATGGGAGATTCCGTGTCAGTGCAATCATTCAAGTGAGAATAGTCACTATTATCACTTGAATATATCTCCGACAGACTCTAGAGTCTCTTACTGTAATAAAGAGACACCAAAGTCAACAAGAGTCTCAACATGCCCCGAAATTAGAGCAGAACGCCGCTAGCTGAGACACCATGTGACCCATGAATGGATGTGCGCTGACGAGGTATGATTGCTGCAGATTCTTGAGCACGTTGACGAGATGCGATGCCCCCGCAAATGTCGCTCGCAGCCCACGCAGGTCGTCGGAGCTGAGTGGAGTCGGATTGGTGTTGTTATAGACGCCAGCAGGATTAATGTTCCGATTGTTCTGATTACTGTTATTCAGAGAAGTATTTCGACCGCTTCCATCGATGTTGGCATTGAAATTACCGCTGCTGCCATCGATGTTGCCCATCATGCCTGAGACTGCTCCTCCAGGACCATACGGATCAATTCCCATACCACCACGCATCCCCATCCCTCCCCCGCTCCCTCGTCTGGAGGCTCTGGCCTCCGAGGCCGAGAGATTCTGAGTGTTCATGCTGTTATGACTCAAGACCCTCCCCACGTCAGCCATCTGGAATGAGCCTAAGCTCAAGCCCTGGGTGCCAAACTTCGGCCCCCTTGCCACCATGTTCAGGATGCGGGAGGTTGTCAATGGTGTGCCTTGTTGAGAAGAGGATCCTTGGAGAAAAGAAGCTGTTCCTTGAGCAGAAGCTCCCGCTGCGGAAGTTCCTTGAAGGGAGCTGGACAGGCTGGCCAGCAACGAGGGGCCGACTAGAGGGTAGCTGTCCGTAGTAGCTGAAACGCTGGACAACGATGAGGAAGAAGCCTTCCGCATCCCAGGATTCAGCAACTGCCTGATAGAATCCAAAACCGCATCTGAGCGCAGAGGAATGCCAAAGTATGTGGCTACGATGATGCAGTGTTGGTGCAGGAGGAAGAGCGCATTCTCCAAAGAATAGACGAAGGTTATCCAGTTCATGGCGCATGCGCGATCCGCGCAACTCACTACGACATGGCGAGAAATCAGCTCCGTTATCCTGCGGACCTTCGTTTTGTTTGCTAGTAGTTGTGATAAACGGAGGTTGTTTGAAGTACTTGCAGCAGTAGTTCTCTCAGGTATTGAAGACATAGCTGCTCTTGGATCTCCTCCAG
>JACLAC010024110.1_pt1 | contig 12647 bp, 4 predicted proteins | sample 8027881 | NCBI WGS metagenome assembly JACLAC01 (sample SAMN15725517, study PRJNA655200) | protist metagenome | isolation source: fluorescence activated cell sorting (FACS) single amplified genomes of... | place: Spain: Blaines Bay Microbial Observatory, Mediterranean Sea | collected 2016-01-19 | reverse complement strand
TAAATCGAATAGACAAGTTTGTATTCTTTACTATCATCACTACAAATATCCCCTATCATTAGTCAGAGCTAATTATTCTATTTTCTATTTTCTATTTTCCCTTCTTCCTCTGGCTTGTGATATTCCAATCGATTCCTCTCCTCTTTCGTCTTCTTCTTTTTGTTGTGCCTTCTTCTCGGTAGCTAGCTCTAGTAGCAGCTGAAAAGCAAGTTGTGTGAAGAAGCATCATCATCATTATTATTTTTTATGAAAATAATATTATATTATTCTAATTAATATTTATTATTGCTTTTTTTATTTATTATGACATAACGTGTTGCAACAGCCATTGAAACACCACCCACGCCTAATTAGCGGTTCTCCAGCTGGTGACGCCAGTGCCAAGCTATTGATAATCACAAAAGATTACGCAGAGCCTCGATTACCACCATGTTTCTAAGGGGGCGTGGACTACAGCTATTTCGATCCATCGCACCTGGTGTTCGAACCGAAACCGAAGTGGCACTAAGGAACAACCATAAGTTTGTTGGGGTCAACCGTTGTCTTCCCGTTGAAGCAGATCCTTCAATTTCACCATGCCGCCGACTCGGGCTGCAGAAGCGTTATTTTGGATACGAAAATTACCCAAAATGGCCACCGTATACGCTTGATAAACACGGTCAAGTGAAGCAAAAGAAATTGACAAAACAAGCGGGCCATATGTTAAAGTTGATAGAACAAGAGTTAGCCGAAACGTCTCCTGTATCCAGGGAAAAGGTCATCAACGCAGACTTCGAGGTTGGCGACTCCGTTGAAGTGAAATTCTATAATAATTTTAGTACCAAAAAAATGCAATCCTTTGTTGGCATTGTGATTGCAAAAAGAAATAGGGGTATCAATTCCTCTTTCACGGTGCGCAATATCATTTTTGGCATGGGGGTGGAAAGACAGTTTCCGCTCTATATGCCACTTCTACAAGAAGTCAAGGTGTTGACAAAACGTGTTATACATAAAGGAAAGCGTGAAGGGAAAAAAATTCGTCGAGCGAAACTCTATTATCTCAGGGACAGGCCTGCAAGCCAAAGTACAATAACGGTGAAATTGACGAAGATCGAGAAGGCTGAGAAACTCAAAGTGAGAATGAAGATGAAGAGGGATAGGAAAAAGGCTAAAAGAAGGAAGAAGTAATTTATTTACAGTTTAAAAGTGATTCCATGATACGGTCTTCAAATTCTGTCGAGTTTTAGTGTATCCCATTATCTTCGTCATCATGCAACGTATCCCACGCCCACTCTTCTGTTCCCTTGATTCTAGTTTTCATACAACAACACAATATATAGCTATTTCGGTCCTGAGTATATCCCATAATTTTCCCTCCTTTTCCACACTTTAAATGATGGTTCGAAAATACACGGTCAGTCCATAGCATAAGTCGTACAAAATAATTGCTGGCGTAAAACTCATTTGCAAATTCACATTTTAGATGTAAGCGTAGTTTTTCATCCAAAAAATCATTCCACAATTTTTTTTTATTTTGCTTATCCCAAATAGCTACAATAATGGCAATGAAAAGGTTTGTCAGCATCATTATTGTTGGAAATAGCACCACAATCAAGAAGAAGAACTGTAAAAATAAAGGGGCTTCTGATGAGTCCAGGGGCAAAATAGTATCGATTTCAACTTCGCCAAGCAGCGAAAAGAATAGCGTGTTTACAAATGAATTCAATGGCGTGCTAAACTCTTCTTTAATATCTCCATACATTACAATGTAGAAGCATGTTAACAGTGAGTACTCCGTTACCAAAATGGCAAGGAATAAAATGACTTGGAACGAAGTAAATGTGTGATATATTCCTAAAAAAAATTGCCCAGCTTGTGGATGCATGTAAAGTTGCTTGTGAATGTTAACAATCGTAACGATACCCCAATACACGTAAATTGAACGCAAATCCATTAAGGCGTCTTTCACATTCCTTAGGAGAGTTAAATATTCGTTAGTTGCAAGTAACTTTTCATCATCCACTAGATAATCAAAGGTATCCCCATTTGCCCTACGATATGCATCAAAAAACAGCTCTCGCAGCTCGTAATATTTTATATAAGTCCACACAATTGACAAATGCACTGCAACGTAAAATAATTTCCCGAAATTCATGTTCACTATAAGAGTCCACAAAAGCTTTTTAAGCAACACAAGAAACACTCCAATATTAGAGCACACATTTAATAGGAAGTAAAATATTGTGAATAAGATATTGTGCTCATGATCTTCTAGCCAACGTTTTCTTTCTCGTCTAATTACATTATGCTTGATGATAGCTTGACTATTGCACCAGTGAACATACGTTTGGTACAGTACATTATCACGAATAAATTTCATGTCGTATATCGAAAGTAACGTTACAGTCTCTGAAACAATAAAAAATGCGAAATACCAATTGAAAAAAACCCACAAATAGTATGACAAGCTTGAATATTGGGAATAGATAACGAGATCATTCTCTGCATTTTCCATACTAAACGCTTGATACTCGATTTTCTTTCGCAAATAGTTACTGGGATAGCGATCAAAATCGATCCGAACAAGGCAGAACCCGTCTATATTTTTCGAATGGAATACTAATTGTATTCGAATTTGACTTGTCCATTCATCAATGTATCTCATCTCTTTCAAGCTTTGTATTTGACTCCATGGCTCTGGAGTCAAAAATGTCGTGAATCGTGTGCTTTTTGTATTCGTGTTTAGCAAACCAGCGTTTCCGAATGGCCTTTTGTTGTTCGACTTAGTTCCCCACGGTTCAAATGACGAAAAATTTCGAGGTATTAGATACGAATCATAAAAGAAGACTAGTTTCTCAACTTTTGTAAGATTATCCGTTCTCCCGACAAGAGAAATTTTCTTTGTTTTGTAATGAGCTCTTTCCTGCTGTAAAACTACCGGGCCAACAAGCGAATATGGAATATTAGGTATGGACACATTTACTAGGGTCCCATCGAGCCACTTGTATACATCATCTAACTTGGAAATATCATTAAAGCCATCGATTCTTAGCTCAGCATCAACGGTATCCTTCATACCATATAAATAGTTGTTAAAGCCTAAACGAAAAAAAAATAAACCACACAGCAAAAATGCTAAAAAGTTCGCAAGATAATACACTACCCACGTATAAAACATGTTACGAGCGTAATTGTCTCGCATATTTCTTACTGCAGCAGTCTGCTTCATTAGGTTGTGTATTTGCTCCTTTTTTTCGGTCTCTTTCTGCAACCATCTAGATGCGTTGGACGCGCCGCCATTGATAGCTTTGGATATATCGTATTGGTTACTCTTTCTCTTTTTTACCTTTTTTTCTTTCTTTGCCTTTCGACTGCCAAGCATCATATGATTCTCCATTTTTAGCATCGAGGGGGATGGTTGATCGTCTATTTTCTCACTTCCATTCTCATTAGCACTTAGCTGATCACGACTTTTATCTATTCTTCTATCTTTTGCTCGTAATCTACGGATTTTAGAAGTGATTGAGAGTATTAACTTCACGCTATTTGTACGAGTGTGATATCGCCCATGCAATATCGACGCAACGTTGTTGAACATGGACATAGTTTTTTTATCATTGTTTATAGACTGGTGGGAATGTATACCTGGCCGCCAGTAAACAGTTTGACATGTTGCATTTACAGAATTGTTCAATCTCCATCGACCGGCGTAAGTAATAATATTTTCTTCCATTATGTGAAGTAAAGTTTTCCGCTTCATTCTGGGCATTAACGTCCAATGAATATAAAAGCCGCCATCTACACTTCTACCTTTCCATAAAGGTAGCACTAAATAAGAAAAATCATGATAGTCAACGGCTTTAATTTCACCAAAAAAAAAGGAATCGTCGCCAGTCTGAGAATCATTTTTTCTGAAAGTAATCATTTCACCCTTTCCTGTGAGCTCATGAAAGTCACGATATGCCATTGCCTTAATCCTAGACCTCAAAATGCGTGATACAGCTTTGTTTTTTCTGTGTGTTACCGAATGCGTTTTTGTAGTTTTACCTAAATGTGGATCATTTTCTGGAAACCAAATGCTGCAAGTACTATCAGAATTAATGGATTCTATAATTCCATCTTTGAATGTTGAACTGCGACAAGAAAATTTGGTACGTGGTTTAAATGATACTTGAACTTTTTGCCCGACTTCGACTAAACTAAAATTTTCCTTTGTTGGCAGCCTTAATTCCAATCCCAATGAAAGCCAGTATGGGCATGCAGGGTCTTTCCATGAAATATTTGGGATTTTGTTCATTTCCGAAGCTTCTCGTCCAAACGGGTCTGCTCCTAATTCAATGAGTATTTTTACACACTCTACATGCCGATTTTGTACCGCCAGCGCTAGAGGGGTATAACCCTTAAAGTTTGGATGTCTTGCAACAATACTTCGAGATATTTTAACTCCCGACGCGTTATGAATCCTCGAATTATCATTCGTACGAATAACTGTTCGTAAATTTGGATCTGCACCAAGCCTTACCAGTAACTGAATCATATCTTTGTGCCCATTCATGCTAGCGTAGTGCAATGGAGAAACTCCATAATCATCAGTGTCATAAATTAGATGCATAAAGGTTTTGTTACCCACTTTCTCAAGTAATCGCTCTAGTGTATCGGATATTAAAGTTGCATTGGCAGCACCAAAAAATATGATTTCCCGTCCAAGACGAATAGATAAACTTTTAAAAGAGTTTTCAGCAACAGTCTTTTTGCTAATATACATGCTTTCACGCTCCCTGTTTTGCGCATAAATTTCGATCAAAAAGTCATCAAGATCTTTATTTCTTTTCCCCAGCTTGCTAGCATTTCTAGCATGGTTGTTTCGAGGCGTCAACGACGTTGGTGTTCCAGGGTGGTTTTGATCATTACTATTTTTCTCTGCCAATATCATTCTTTCCTGCGTCTTCTTTCTATAGTATTCATGAGACTCCATATCGTTAAGCAAACATATTAAAGCGCGTGGTTTCAAGCAAGCCCCATTGTGAATAAGCAGGCGACACAACTCGTAAGCACCACGCTCCGCGGCTATGTCCAGTGCAAACACCCCATTTAATTTAGCTAATGTGTTTGTCCCCTTTTTCAATAAAATTTTTAAAAGTTTTTCTGCCTGTGTGGCATTTGAGTGATTTACAGCGGCAAATAGCAAATGGACAAATACCAGAGCTATATCATCAGTTGCATGTGACCCAGTTACATCATTGCTATACTCTAGGATTTCTAAAATATCGCCAGCGTCATGCCCTATGCAAGCACAGACTTCTGATCCACATGATGCATCTAATGCAGGTTTTACCATCTTTCTCAGGAAAAATGATGATGATGCCTGGCATGCATTCCATATATTTCTACACTGTATGGCAACATGCTCAATAGAGTTTCCTGCAACTTGCACCTCAGAATGAGCATTCTCTACAACAAAATTTGGATCAGTAGATTCAAATTTGAAATGATGCCTGTCGAAGATTTGTGCCGTCTTCCACATTCCATTCCCTGTGGTTTTAATTTCCTTCTCCAAAGATTTTGTTTGTAAAAATTGGGTAGTCCCGTACTTAACGAAATGCAACGCAGCATCTTCTGTCAGAAAAGTTTTATAAAATGACATATCATACTTTTGAAAGTCATCTATGCAAGATTTAAAATCATTTTTGTATAAACATTTCGGTTTGCTTTCATCTGAAGAGCCTGGAACAAAAAGAGCAATAAACAAGTCTCGTTCATTCCCTAATAAATGTGGACCCCGGGCGTATAAATTCACAACATGGTGTGAAAATCTGTTTAGTGCCTCAACAGCAGATATTCGTACTCTTGTTTCCACAATCCGTTCGACAATTTCTTTCTTTCGGTTTTCAAACTCAACTCGACCAAGCATTTTCTCAAGAATTGAGTATAGCTGTTTTTTCCTTTTCACAAAAGTATGTGATCCTCTTTTTTGATATACTAGCACTCTTGATTTGCGTATTTTTGATTCGATATCGTGTCGCCTCTTTTGCTCCCTGTCAAAATCTGTTTGATTTTTGAACGCCTCTTCCATCGCCTCGGTATGATTATTGTGGTAAACAAAGTCTGTCTTGACCGACCATATCAAGTTGTTCTGCAGTATTTCATGAGCGCTTAAGCCCCGTAGTTCGTGTGGTAAATCCATCCCAATGTTTGTATATTCTGAAGCCTCAAGTATTTCTATCCAAAGAGAGCATGTTTTCTCGAAATCAGATTTTATTTGAAATAATGAAAATTCCTGAAGAAAACCTAGAGTGTCATGGCCATGAAACCTTTTCAACATCCCATATAAATCCAATAAGCGCCAAAGAGGCACTTTATTTGACGATGCAAAGTTTTTGATTTCTTCTATTTCTGTGTCTTCCAAGTACCAGAAATTCTTTGCGTAAGTAATGATGTATTCGTTTTCGATATCCTTTGTAGATTGATTGACCGTTAACTCAATGCCATCAGTGGGGGAAGTAATATTTGACTGGGTCGGTTTCAATGTGTGAAAATGAAAATCGCTGGATAGATCAACTGCTGAAGCAAGAGATTTCGAAATCTGTGACTCGCCCTGTTTTTGTTTTTTTTTGGGTGAAGAAAACTCAATGCTTTTCATAGACTTGCAATACGTAAAAATAGCTTCATAACATTTCTTTGCGTCTATTTCATTCTCTAGACTATCTAATATACGGTCCTTATTACACGCGTACAAATTGCACATAGCAATGATGTTTCGAACGCAAGCTTTAAGCGTCATTTGATTCGTGGACGCCGATAACCCTTTGATGTTTTGTACTTTCCTCTTGTCTTTGTATCTGCCCCACATTTTTAGTCCATTTTTAGGAAGATCATCCTTACGCCTATGTTTTTGCGAAATACCAAGTCTTTTGGTAACTGCATCGAGCAAATCTTTATCCTTTTTACTCAATTGGGCAATTGACAGATCAGGAATGCTTTCAAGTTTTTTATCTCTTAAAGAATCGAAGAATACGCTGATTACTTTGTGGTTTTCATTGTTTTTATATTGCAAATCCTGAATAAATTCGATTTTAACAGGAACTAGCGAAAAGGACATTGAGTATTTGAAATTGCTAGCGTCAACATAATATACCCTGGATTGCCCGACGAAGATTCTTGTGTATGTATTCATCAGAGCTTCTGAGCTGCACGGCTCATCTTTCAATTTTTCTTTTACAACTTGAGGGACTTTGTTTCTATCTAATCGAACAACTTCGTTTAGAGGAATCTGTTTCTCGTATCTATTTAACACTATTTCCTCGCTACCTTTTCTTTTAGCGGGCAAATAATACGCTACCATTGCCATGTTTTTCCCAAGTCTAAATGTTTCACCGATTACCTTTCCAATACAAACATATGGGAATTCTTTCCATATAAACTTTCTTTTATTCAGTTTTTCCTGAAAGTTTTTGTATACTAACTTTGACACATTCACGGATCTGTTTCGTAGGGAATCCTTACCACCATTTACAAATAATGATGTAAGACTTTGAAAAACTGCTTCAATCTCATGCCTACGTTGCTGATCTACTAACCGATGAAAGATGTTATAATTTTTGTTATCGAACGCGGCAAAAGTTGCCCCAAACCTTGTCAATTCTATGGTTACGCTAAGTCGATCTAACAAAAGCTGACTTTTACTGATTTTTGTTTGCTCTTTTCGAAGATAATTTTGCAACTGCTCGCTACAACTTCCACGGTCCCATAGGTAGAAAAGTGGGGTTTGACCTTTCTCATCCTTTAAGTTACACAGTTTCCTTCTTTGATATCGAAATGGCTCAAGAATTTTTTTGATTAAAACAATCTTGCACAGTGCCACAGCAACATGAAATACAGAGCCTGTGATGCGCGTGATCTTGCTAACTGCATAATCTTTTTTGTAAAGTTGGCCGACAAGCCAGTTTTCTGCTGCTTCTCTATTTTTCTCTTTCAACCTCTGCCTAGCTTTTTTTAAAACACTACTAACTTGAACTGATCCAAAAGAATCATTTTTCATTTCTGCGGTATCAAAAGTTTCGATTTTGTTCGACGATTGTCGGTTTGTACTAATATACCACTGCAAGCGTTTTCGAAGTTCCTGACGCAATATTTGGTTTACGCTGCTTGCGATCGTTTGGTCCTCCAGTTCTTCGTTGAGTATTATGGACAGTAGCCTATCTCTAAGAGATAAAGTAGCATCAGAATTTTTCATTTTTTCAGTAATTACCTTCTTCTTCGCATAATTGCGTACCAGCTTCTTCCTATAGGATATTTTTTTCTTAATCATTGAAAGACTTTCTTTCAAAGGTGGTGTGGAAAATTTTTTCATAGCTGAAGGGCTCTCCTCCACTTTAGGAGTGGAGACTTTCGATTCTTTTGAAGAAGAGTGGAGCGGACTATGCCTTATTTTCCTTATTTCTGTTTTTCCGAGCCCTTGACTAGGAGAGAGTGCCTGTTTTGCACTCAACAAGGAATCAGACAAGGACGAACTACTAGCCATATTGAGCTACTTCGATGCTTGACTGTTTACTCTTTTACTGTCAATTGCCATCGATACCCAGTCGACGAACTCTTTTCCCCTCCTTTTCGCGTCAAAAAAAAAAATAAATAAAAAAAATATCATTACATAATACAGGGGAGTATTAGTATATTATTATACATGTATTTGGGTTACACTATGATACTACTACAATTTATATTATTATTATTATGTCTGTTTTTTTTAGCAGTAGTAGTATGAAGTATTTATCATGACAACAATAATGAAAAAGAAATATAAATAGTAGTCTTCTCATAATAACAACAGTTGGCAATTTTTCTGGATTTGAAATACACAGTAATAATTAAAGAGTTGCAAAGTGAAAAATATAAATAAAAAAAAAACAAATATTATATTATTTGCTAGACGACTATTTTTATTGATGCTAGAGCAACAGACTTTTTTCAATTAGACGACGACTACTAACTTACGTACTCCTCAATTTTAATTTCTATTTCACCCCCCTAAATACAACATATTAAATATTAGTCGCCTCAGGTAGTATTCCCTTCATTATTTGTCTAATATTATTTTGAAATTATTATTTAAGGTATTTTTAATGTTTTTTTTTTTTGGTTTTCTGTCAACATCATAAATTATTTAGGAGGCAACGATGCCAAAAATGGTTCATCTTAATATATCGCAGTATCCTACTATTATTTACACGCGATTCGCTAAGATTATAATACAAAATACGTAATCCCTCATGAGCGACTTCCCAAGCATGACATGCCACTACCACTTTCATCGTCCAATCCTTCCCAATCTACTTCAAATTCTTTCCCCAGTTTGGCAATGTATTTCACCCCGTCTATTTCCAATTCATTTAAAGCTATATTTCTTTTTTCAGAAAATGATCCAGGATAATAGTAAGCCGCTGCATGTACATCACTTGAAGGCAGGATATCAGCATGGATGAACGACGAAGCAATTAGCTCAGAACAGAACATTCCCTCCTTATTCTCTTTTTTCCCGACATCAGAGTCCTTTCTTCCGGTGGCTTGCCATACTTTTTGCATGTTTAAGCTGTACGTTTTTCCAATATTATTACTTGCAAACTTTGTAAACGCATCCATGGTGCTCGTTGGCATGTGGTCTATTCTCTTGTTGTCGCTATAAATTGCACGGTCTAATTTGTCGAGCTTTTCTTGGTAGTACTCTACATCAATACTAGGGTCCTTTCCCTCATCTACTTTTAAAAAATGCAATCTCCTCCATACCGTTTTTGCGTATGGCTTGTACCACTTTTTCCTTATAAATTTTGAGAGGGTATGCATACATACTCCATCACCTGTTGCATCAAAAAAATACTTCTTGTTTTGTACGCTGTAAAGCATTGCAACGTGATCATACTCAGACCGGGTAAATGCCCGAATCAGGCGACACGATATTTTTTTCCCTTTCATTAGAAGTACATCACCTGTTCTGCAGGAATTCAGAACATCAGACACAGGAACACAATACTTCGAGTTTCGACGCATATCATAGAGGTAGTCCATCATAAGCTCAATACTTTTCCTCCATTCTACCCCGCCTCGTTCTGTCTCTGCTTTTAGCGTATATTTGCGTCGTCTCCGGTGAAAAATGTGCTTTTGATCGACATATAGGACTATCGTTTTTGGATCAATTACTTGAGCTTTAGTGTCAGAATGTTCACTACCACTGTCTTCTTCATTACCATATTCGTCATTTTTAGTTGCATTTATACAGGCTCCTAAATAAGGAAAATCGTTCTCTAGAAAATCTCCCTCTGTAGGCTCAAAAGAAGCTTCCTCTAGATCAATTACTTGAAATGGTTTTGAATGGATGTTTTTGAAGCTTTCTTCGTTTCTATAGAATAGAAGCAAGCCATACCCAAGCGAGCAGAATACTCTCTTATCTTTAAATATAAGGCTTCCTGCTTTGTAGACACCGTAGCTCAAGCCATTTGGTATTTCAGCCAGGTGAGACATATCTCCAAAATGAACGCTTACTTCTTCTCCATCCGTGCTGTCGTGTTCCTCGCTTTCCCCATCCACTTCACCGTCAGCTTTTGCAAGGGGAATGCTATGCAAAAAACTTGGTTGTGTGTTTCGTTGCTCTGGGCGGTTCGACGAAATTTCCACCAACAAGGGCCCTAAATCTTTGTCAGTTAACTCGCATAAAAGATCCTTTTCTATTGTACGAAAAAAGCCGAATCTATCTCCCTTTGGGTGGACTTCAACTTCGTCGGAGGATAAGTCTATCGCCAGAGGTGGTTTCGGTGGAAATTCGGATTTCAACGTCTTTTCGTATTCATTTTTGCTTTTAAAAAAGTATATAAAGTTATGCACCAGCACGGAATATACACGTGTGGTTCTATCCTCTTCATCTTCTGGATCATACAGGAGGTCTCGCATAAAAGCCAGCCACTCTATATTTTCTGATGGCACTATGATATTAACATCGCTTTCGTACAAAACAACCTCCTCGTATTTGACAGTCAAGTTGTTTGTAGCTTCCTCCGACCCGGGTTTTAGCCTTGTCTGCTTGAGCAAAATCCATTCATTTTTCCATGTTTCTTCGTTCAGGACAAACTCGGGGCAAGATTGAAAGCCTACAATGTTAAGGTTATTTCCCATTTTACTGATGGCTTTAGTCTGTGGATGGTAATGGGTGCGAAGTGGATGTTCTGAACCTCGACATGTCATGCCCGAGTGTATTCTTCTTCTTCATCATCGCCATCGTCTATCTTGTTAATATACCAAATAGCAATATCTTAATCTCCTCCACCCAACTAATAATGGATAATATAATAGTCGTCTTGTAATTAATTATTGTTGACTACACTCCGGAAAAAAAAAAGAAGAGAAGAAGAGGAAGTTGTGTGTTTGATCTCCAACATATTTTACTTGCTAGTCGTCTATTATAACAGTACAAGAAGCAAAAGTAAAAAAGCAAAAAAAAGAAAAAACTTGAACACAAAATTATTATTAATGACTGTAGCAATACTAATTAGAAGTGGTCGCGCCCCTAGAAATGGCTCGCTGTAGTTAAAAGCAGTCGGAGTACGAATCACGTAGAGTACCGAATTGAAATTTTACTATGAATATTTCTTTCATACTGATTTATTTACGAGGGTGAGGACTACAGTGCAGTGCATGAACGCTGCCAAAAAGCTGGAATTATAATGCACCCACCATCATTTAAATCAAATCCTCTAATAAATCTCCTCGTATTATAGAACACAATGACTCCTGAGAGTATTATGTTAATATGAGGAATGGCATTCTTCCTGTATTACTGTATTACTGTGCTATGCTATTATTACACTACATAATTCAATTTTTTTTTCCCTGTCTTCTCCTCCTCATTCTACTATGTATTATTTTGTCGTAGTAATAATAGTATTGAGTGCATAGTAGTAGTGTGGTGTGTTGCTGTCGTCGTCTGCTGTGGTTGAAAAAAAAGAAGATATGATGATGCTCACGCTTCAACGAGTGTCGCAAGCTAGGCGCCCTACACGCTTGCTAACCCAGATTTTTCGGGATACATAAGCTTAACAGAGGCATGATGAAAAACAGGAAGAGAAGGAGTATTTCATCAAGGAAAAGTAGCAAACAAATTCTGTTTAAAGGTGTAGAAACAGCAAAGTCATTCGTTAAAAGTGAAGCTGTGGCCAAACCAGTCGTAGAAAACTTGAGTGGCACGAACGGAGCTCTCTTTCACGGTCTAATTTTCTGTATTTTATGCGGTCTTGTATGGGTACCATTGACCTTGTTTATTTACATTCGCACAGAGCGATTTCCAAGGGTAGTTATGCCTGGAAATAATAACACTCAACTGTCTTGGAGAGAAACAAAATTTTTGCAGACTTCTCGCGGTTGCACTCTGGACAACTGTATAGACTGGTCCAAGTGCAGCAACTCGACATCAGTCTATATTTACAAAGAAAGTGATTTGAATATTATTGAAACAATCGCAAAAAGGTACCTCGGAAACCAAGCTGAAATTCGGAAGTTTCGAAAATTGGTAGTTGAGATGATTCGAAAATCACCAGATTTGCAACTAGTAGATGATCCGAAGAAAGCCTGCTTTTTTGTGCCCGCGATAGCTTGCCTATCAGTGGGTAAATGTGACATGTACGAAG
>JACLAC010017733.1_pt1 | contig 12650 bp, 16 predicted proteins | sample 8027881 | NCBI WGS metagenome assembly JACLAC01 (sample SAMN15725517, study PRJNA655200) | protist metagenome | isolation source: fluorescence activated cell sorting (FACS) single amplified genomes of... | place: Spain: Blaines Bay Microbial Observatory, Mediterranean Sea | collected 2016-01-19 | reverse complement strand
GGTCGTAAATAAGTTGCTTATGCTAATGCTTAGAGGCCGATATTGAAGATGCGCGTGGAAAAGTCCATGAAGGACGGCAAGAAGAAGAAGAAGACCAAGAAATCCAGTTCGAAGGCGTGGACGTAGAGCAGAAACCAACAACGCTTATTGGGTGACGGCAAGTGGCGTTCGACCAACCTGTTCTATTGGCTGCTAGTAGCGTGCGCGATCGCGTTCACGGCTTACGCGATTGTGAAGACGAACAAGGCCGGCACTTTAAGCACTGTATCTGTAGCTGGTGACCGAAACGAAGATGATGAAAATGCAGAAAGACCTTCCAGTGCTTCAGCCCTCCGCAAGCTCAACCGCTGCATCCACTGGTCTCTGGTCTTCGCGCGGTACGCTTTTCTGATCGCGCTCACGTAGGCCGCACTGGACATCGCGATCGAGACATTCGTAGTATCCTACGTCAACTAAGATTATTTGTAGTAGGTACTACCAGGCGGAGCCGCGCTTCGGGCCGCTGTGAAGATGAAGACCGGGACGGATGGCAAACGCGAACAGCTTCAACGCCAACGCCAACAGCACCGCTGCAATGGCGATCCCAAAAATTATCCCGACACGAGAAACGTGGGTCGACGTGATGCAGACCAGTCTGATCAACCTCGCGCCGCGCGGCTACGGGCGCACGAGTTTTAGATTGTAGTGAGGTGATCCAGATGGGGCGCATCCCGGTGTATCTGTACGACGACGTCGAATGGCTGCCGTACGTGGGCACTCCTTAGAGCATCTAGTGAACTAGGGTTTGTGGGGCGGCTGAACGCGAATATAACCGCTGCATAGTGAGCGGGTGTAATGAGTGAGTTAAAGGGTGAAAGATAGGAGGCTGAGGAGGTTTAGGCTCTTGATCAGAGTCATGATCAGACGGTGGAGGCGTGCTGGCGGAGAAGCTGAGGCGGATACACCAGTATCGCAGGTTGTACACCTACGAAGGGGTAGTAGAACAAATAGAGAGGTGGTTTGAGGCGCTACAAAAGGATGACACCGGCGAAGGGGAAGGTGTGGCGTCGAATTCGACCACGTTCCTCAGGTGCGTGCGGCAGTTTCCACCGGACCCGACCGGGTTGGTGTCCAGTCGCAAGACGTACTTTCAGATCGAGAGGAGCTGATGAAGTTGATTAAGGAAAAGAAAAGCACATCAAAAAAGAGGATGAGGTGCCATCGTCGAAAAAAACGTCAACAAATCCAAACACAAACTGTTTCACCGACTAAACGCTTTATGACCATGATCATGCGTAGACCCTTAATATTGACCTTGTGAAGTGCGTACGTTCGCGTATGCGTCGTGGGATGATTATGCTTAAGAGAGATGATGATGATATTAGCTGAGTGATTGTGTATCTGTATCCTAAAACTAAAGTCTAGCAATTTATTGTAAGTTACGGCACTAAATCTGCAATCCACATCAAACAGTCAGTTTCTAAAATACAGGTATAAAAAAAAGATGGCGCCGACTGCCAACCTCGCCCTGCTCGGCGGCGCGAGCGCAGCTGCGCTGGACGTGGCGGACCGGTAAATCAGAAACACATGTCCCGCCATGGTGCGCGACGGCGTGCTGGCACGGCGCGAACGGGTGGGTGCGTCCTCATCGAGCTCGAGCTCGCTTTCGATGACGATGCCTTCATCTTCTGCCACACCCACGAAAACAGCACATGCTTTTGCTGCCGACTTACAAACGCACTACCGTGAGCTGCTGCGGCAGACGTGACCACTGCGCGACCGCGAGAAAATCCCACGAATATACGCCTAATGACCATGGTGACACATTCGTTGTAGACGATAAAAATTCGAAAAAAAAAGTGCGGAAAAAGGTCGAGTGGATCGAGGACCACTGGGTGCGCTAATTTTTGCTGCGACGAACACAAGGATCTGCAGAGCGCGTACGGCAACGTCGTCCCAATTTTCATTCTCTACACTGACTTGATGGCGTGATTTCGGTAGCATTAAAACAAAGCTTAAGGAAACTTCGCCATCGACGTCGCGAGTGCACATCAAGTAGATCATGTTCATGGCGAAGGCGCACCACAGATGCAAAGAATCACGAGCTTGCGGGAGCTGAACGACTACATCAAATCGCTTTTAAGACCAGATGTGTGGTACGTCACTGTCGTGCAGAACGACGGCGGTTTTCTCGACTATGGACCCTAGGGTCAAGGAGATCATGCTTATGACGATGAATAAAAGGACATGCCGAAAAACGTGTTGGTGCTCTCGAGCGGGGGGTTCGGCCACGTCCCGATCCCGCTGATCGCGGGGGAAATAGCTGCTAAAGAAGAGAGAAAAAAAGTGCATTAACACGATCTGCAGGTGAGCCTCGTGGGGCACGTGGGCAGGCGGTTCCACCTCGTGCACGAGTTCCTACGCGAGTTTCACTGGCGCGGGTGCGGGGGCGGCGTGCTGGTGGAGTCTCCTGGGGCGATTGGCGCTGGGATAGATGGTTATGCTTATGATGAAGACGACGACATGATGGAGGAGGACGGAGATAGGGTGCGCCGTCTCCATCAGATGTAAACCCCCCGCTAGTAGGTGGATCACGGCCGTCCTCCAACGCTCCAAATTCCACCTGTGCCCCCGCGGGTACGGGCGCAGCAGCTACAGATTGAGTCAGGTCGTGCAGTAGTAGCGCGTGAATCCCTATTTATTTATACGACGACCATGAGTGGACGTGATATAAAGGCACGGCTTAGTGACATGCGCGAGCTCGGGCTGGTGGGAAAAAGGGGGGAGATGGGCCTACTTGGGGATGGGCTGTTCGAACACGACTTGCTGTGTTGAAGCGGAAGTAGTAGCGACGAACACTGATCTTGAGCTAGATCAAGTGAACCTGCGACGCCAGCATGGCCTAGTACGCATTCCTGATGAATCAATCCGCTTGTCCAGCGGAAGCACCGCAACTTCGACGAGCACTGACCAGCACTGGAAGCCTTGACTAGCAATAAGCATGGCGAAGAGGATGACGCAGATGATGACGCGGCGAGTGACGCAGACAGCCATGACCGTGTGCACGGCCATGGACATGGGCATGACTCTGCTGCTAGTTCGTCCGGTGGATATGCGCCGATCCGCGTGCCTGCCGCTTCTACTAGTTCGAGCTTCAATAAAGGTGGTACTGTCACTAGGGGAGACGAGAGCACGAGGCAGCTGCTGACAAGTGTATCAGCTCCGCTCGAGGAGAAGCGGCGCAAGCTGCGGAAGTACCGTGCGCTGTACACCTATGAAGGCGTCATCGGGGAAATTAGAAAGCTGTTCGCGGAGTGGGCAGCAGGAGTAGGCAGTTCGAATAGAACCACCTTCCTTCGATGTGAGGATAAATTACCACCGCACCGGATCGGCTATAACAGCGGGTCGGAGATTGGGCTGACAACTGCGGTGGAGCAGCAGTACTGAACATAAACTACTAAAAAAAATTTTTGACTTCAACTGATTCTGGACTCTACGAATTATCCTGAATGTCACTGCTCGTTATTTCGACTTCCTCTCGACTATTTTTCCTGTATGCAAATCTATTTGTTCTAGTGTGACCGTACCATCTATATCTATTTCCTCGAATCAAGTATAGAAGAAAAAGAATCCAACGTAATTCTCAATTGACCGTCTTGCGCTTTTGCCACACTTTGCTTGCTCTTTGCCTTTCTCCAAACCCAATTCCAAGACCTCGTCCCCAATTACTTCAGCAAGAACACCATGAGTACAATGATGTCCTCCACCTTTTCCTCCGCCTCAACCTCAACCATGTTATCCTCCTGCTCCTCGCGTCGACAGAAGCTAGCGTCCAAGATGGGACTTGCAGTGGCTTTCTTCGTGGCGACAGCATCAAGTACCAGTACAACTGGTGCATGGCAAACCCCCTCAGTGTATGCGCTCGAGCTCAAGAAGTATCAAATGTTTGCTGAGAGTAGAAGAAAGAGAGCAGTGGCCGAAGCTGCGGCTAAAGAGGAGCAGCAGGTGGAGACCGTTGCTACCCGCGCACTACATAAAGTGTTGACAGTTATTAAATTTGAGGAGGCCGATACACATCTGCAGAAACTACAAGAAGAAAATATCAAACTTATCCAGGAACAAAGGCATACCAATGCGGCTATGAAAGCGAATGTAGCCTCCATAGTTGTAATGAAGGAAAAGTTATTCGGACTGGAGCGGAGCCTGAATGCTCTAACAGAAACATTGGCGACCCAACAAAATGGTTTCGAGGCGGCAGTGAATGTACTTACCGAAATGACTAAAAGTAATGCGTACTTGAACACGCAAGGTGATGGATCGAGATCTTTGCTCGCTACAATCGCGGCCTCCTTGAAAAATCTCGATGAAAATATCGTCAAAGTTGTAGGCGTAAAGAGTTCCGGGAGGCCAGAGGACCAAACCCATCACCACGGCTTGAGAGTGATACAGCTTAGAAATTAATGGCTTTGTCACTACCGCACTCAAGAGGCAGTTTTTAAATCCTATTTACGTCATCTAATTTCACCTGCACGCCCACTAGCTGTTGACTTACGTCTGTTTGCATAGCAAAGTTTTTTCGTACAAAGTCAAAGCGTCTAGTCCAACTACTGAGTTTAGGCTATTAAGACTACTCTGAATCAAAAACTGCATCACCATTCGTTAGTAGATGTAGAACGATCTCGAGAAACCAAACTCAAACATGGAAAATCAAGAACAATAACTGCATGTCAAACTAACGCAAGTTGTTTCAACTTCAACTACAACTACTTGAACCATACAAACAACAAAACAGCTAGTCGCTAATACCAGGTGAACCCCGATACTGTAGGGAAGCCGCGATTCGACGTCGGTCAACCAGGTAGACAACAACACTCTCGGGGAAGCGCTAGACACGAGCACGAATTGTAAGTGTAAACCACATTTATTTTCTCCTTCGTACATCACCAGAACATGGATGAAAATAAGTTGCTTGAGCTTGCTTGTGACAACATACTACTTTGGATCAACGATTCATCGATCATAACTTTTTGAATTATCTTGATGTTACACTCATGCTAATGCTCAATCTCAGTATTATCTTTCGACTCTTCAACATGGACTAATCTACATCGGTCGCTCACTTTCACTCAATCTTGTTTCTTGCTTCTCTTCCACTTTAAATACAGCTTTTGCTTCAAAAAAAAAATTCGCTCTAGTTGAGAGCACGTAGCTTCTAGCCGGCGACGTACATAAGTCAAGATAACGATAGAAGATATTGTAGTGAACGACTATAATTTTGTAATTACGCTCTCAAGCAATCAAGGCGAACAAGTAGTGCAAAGAAAAATATGTACCAGCACTACCAGCAGCTGCACACTGACTACGTCCTGCAGCAGCACCGGCAGCTGCAGAACAACGAGCATGTGCCGACGACGCTACCGGTGATAAGTGCGAATGCGAATGCAGGTGCAGGACAGCGACGAGGACCGCGAGGAAGATGACGATAAAACCAAAATCGTGCGGGCCCGCTAAACCTGCACACCCCGCTTGCACCGTGATAGCTTATAAGGTGACCGGAACGCGCCGAGGCGGATTAAAACAAATGGAACAGGTACGAGTACGACCGCTCAAAACCACTCGGCGTGGACGACATATTTCCCGAGATCTAGGAGTAGAATAGGAGGTAGTGACGAGGCGAGAATGAAGCACGCTTTTTTCATGGGACGGATTGGCGTGGACGAAGTCACGCTGTGAGAATGTAAAGACAACCGGGGAAAAGCTTAGCCGAAGTCGATGTCGAGGTCGACGGTGAATAAGAAGATGTAGATGTCGAGGGCAGGTACTATGATGGGCAACTTACAGTCCTCGAGGTTGGGGATGCAGTCATCAAACTACAGATGAGGGTGAGGATGAGGTGCTAAAAGACTCAGGACGCGAAGCCAGAAAGATTTAGCAATTGAAGATGAAGCCTATGAGGACGCCAGGTACGAGCTCGAAGGAGTCACAGTCGAGACAAAGGGCGATTTTGAGGACGACGAAGGTGAAGGTGACATACACCACTACGACGACGACGAAGTTACCGCTCATTATGATTCCGCGTATTCCGACGACGAGGAGGTAGAAGAGGTAGAAGTGGATGATGATGAAGATGAAAGCGGCAAACCGCTCTACCCCTGCAACTCAGTTAACACCTCCAACCGCCTGTACGAGCGGATTCTGGAGCAGTCGCATTTGACGGGGCACCAGGGCGTGGATGGATACAGGTAGACCGGGTATAACGACTCATAGACACTGCGTGGCTGAGAAACAAACTAGAATTACCACGCGTAGATGAACGGGACCGCGACGAGTGCGAACGCACTAGGCGAACACGGAGGGGGCATCCCGATCCGTAGGACACCGAATACCGGAAAGGGGTTTTGGCATGTGGTCTTCGTCACCTTCCTCGTGTTCAGCCTGCTCGTCTTTCTCGGCGTGCCGATAGCCGCTTGGATCACGTACCGCCTCAAGAGCAGAAACCCGGCCCCGACCGAGCGACTGTGAGTGACCAGTTTTCCTACCCGAACTCCTGCGGGCGTAGTGCCCGGGGATGTAGGGGCGGTGGCGGTGAAAAAGGCGGACACCGAGTGGCTCAGGGACGTCTGGCGGCTGTGGCAGGCCTGCGCTGCGGTGTTGGTGCTTGGGCTGGTTGTTCGGTGGGTGTGGCTGTGGGTGGATGCGAAAAAAGCGGACACGGACAGGAGCGATAGCAACAGCAAGAGCAACAGCAGCAGCAAGAGCTAGAGCACAGCAGCGAATCAGTAGCAGCACGGTAACGATGAAAAAATAAGCCGAAGCCAGAAGTGAAAGTGAAGATCTTTGGGTTTGGACGAGGGCGAAGGGAAGTACGAGGGCGTGTGTGCTGTATCCTGGATGGATACAAGGGGCTTCTGTGTGTGCTTCGGTATCCTACTGGCTTACTGTGTGTGGTTTTGTGTGTGCTTCTGTATCCTCAAGTAACTGGCTCGCTAATACCGACCGGAATTAGGTTTGGTAGAGGACATCATGGGATGAAGAAAAATTTTGACAATTAACTGTGGGGAGAATGGTAGATATTGAGTTTTAACGTAAATGTTTCACTTGCACACTTGATAGATTTTTGAGTTGATCTTCATGATAGTTTTCACAACGTACTTACCTGATCATGATCGATGTTGATGTGCAGGGTCGACGTGCGTGCAATAAAGTTGTGTTGGGAAACGCGATACGAAAGTAAGCTTGCTGTGTTCGTTGTGTTGTGCTGCTAAGTTGTATGGTGCCACTACATACTTGATCACTAACAGTACCAATTCAGTAAAGAAACTTCGCAACAAGACCTAGCACGATCATAAGGACTGCATAAGTAGATAATCACGCACATAGCAACCTCCACAATGGACTTCGACATCCACCGCATCGACTTCCTGTCGGTGGGCCCCATGCGCAAAAACACCTTAGCGGTCCTGCCACTATAGAAAAAAAAACAGCAGAAAGTCGCGGTGGGCTCGGACGATGGACTCGTAACGGTGTTCTACATGAAGAAGGGCGAGACCAATATCGACTGGAAGTCGTAGTAACCTCGGCAGAGAAGTGAGCAAGCTGACGCTCCAGTGGCAGAAGGACAAGATCTTCGTGGCGTGCGGGCAGTCGATCGCGGGCTTCACGCGGAAGGGGAAAGAATTTTTAAAAATTAAAACCAATTTGACGGAGACGATCCAGCAGCTTTTCGCGGACGAGACCACGATCTGGACGGGCGGCGAGTACATCATGAACATCTACGAGAACTGCAAAGACGCTGGATTCGTCATGTGAGTTGTTTACTTCGGGTTCTGTGCTTTTATTTCCTTTTGAGTTTGACTTCACAACTGTATACTTGATAAAATGAAAATTGAAATGATGAATGACATGATGAGATCCTTCCCAGTTGTTACACACTCGTTGATGGGGCGCGGGCTCGCCTTCACCTCGATGACGTAAAACTCTTAGCGGGTTTCTCTGACTTCTCGATAATTTTTTTTCAACCACTTCTAAACATTTTATTCATCCGTCGTGCGTTTTTAGCGAATTTTAGCTTAAACGTTTATTGTTTATACACAGTTGCGATAATTTTTCCTCAAGCAGCAATGCCAACAAATTTTTCGCGTAGGATTCTTTTAAACGCAACCGGTAAGAACGGAGTTGCGATAACATTACAACATCTATTTCATTTTTTTCAACTTCAGGTGCCCCGACCGGATCAACGACCTCATCTGCGCGCCGATAAAGCCTGGAGCGTTGTCATCCGTGGGCGCCTTCGCTGACAAAAACATCAGGGGTGAGTATTTATTCTGCTGCGTAACTACTGCATCGAATATATACATATACTGTGGTGCGCCATGGATTTTCAATTATTGTGAGAACGTGAAAATTTCTTTGCGTGTAGCAATTTTCTTGAATTTTCTTGGCATTGGCGACTACCAATAATTTCCCTCTCCAGTCTACGCCAACGAGACGCAGTACCACGAGTTCAACGTGGGCGCGCCCGCGACCGCCCTCGGCTTCTACAACAAGGCCGAACTGGAGGGCCGCGCGCCCGGCAGCCAGCGGGAGGTGCATTTATTGTACGGGACGGACGGTGGTCATGTAGGTATTTTGACGGCGCTGGGGACGCAAAGTTTCCGGCAGAGCACGGTTTTTCCATCTGATAAAAGGAAGAGCGGAGTTACGCACGTGGTGAGGTGTTGCTGTTGAGTTTGATTATTTTAAGCGTGTTTTTGTCTGATTTTATGGCTATTTTCAGAAATCTGCCTTTTTTACCGTACCCTTCCAGGTTGATTTTTGAAGTGATATGTATAATATGTCGCTTTTTCGTAGAGTGAGTTCCACCAGTCAGCAAGTGCATCGTTTATAAGTTAGCTTCTTCGTACGCCGCCTCGAGCGTTGTGAGTTATACTTGATGAAGTGGAACAGTATATGCTTCACCAACACACCAAAAAGCCTTTTTCCATTTCAACAGAAAAGCAACACAACAACAGCCGCGCGGCCCACGTCGGCGGTCATGGTCAAAGCAGTATCATATCATTTCATTCACAATGTCGACCAGGTCACCGCCGACGTGGGCCGCACTGGCCTGCTGGACGTCTGCGTCTGAAGGGAAGACGGCACCGTCGAGATATGGAACACCTCGTTTTCCAAAAAACATCAACCTGGCGGTTCCAATGAGGGTTTCGCCGCCGCCGCTGCGCAGCCGGGCAGCTACAGCAACAAATTATTATTTGAGACGAACCTCGGTGAATAGGTCAGGGGCGTTGACGTGGGCACGGTCGCGCTTGGGGAATACCAGGATCTTATGATCAGCACCTTCAGCGGAAAAGTGCTGGGCTTCACGGCGGACCCAGCCGCGAGGGACGCGACGGGCGCGGCGATGGTCAATTTATGCCCTGAAGGTGGCGCGGCGGAGTCGAACATCCAGGAAAAAAGGGCGCAGCAGGAGAGCGCGCAGATCTGATGAATGACTGGAAAGGGGCTGCTTGGCGGGGATGGAGCGATCGGTGGTCTAAGCCCAAATGACAAGATGGCGAAGGACATGAAGAAGGAGGCGGCTCAGACGCAGGAGGAGCAGGGCAAGCGCATGGAGGCGCTGAAGAAGGAAGTTAAGAAGCTGAAGTAGGACGTGCAGAAGGAGAAGGAGAAGTATCAGCAAACCGTAAGCACGGGCGGGATCGCGATGAGCGGGTCGACCGTTGCCGTGAACCACACGTTTAAATTGAGGTAGTGAAGAGTGATGTTACTCGCTGAGTTTGGAGTGCCAGACGTCCATCGAGAGCGTGTGCATCAAGTCGGACATAGCTATTGATGTGTTGGAGAGCAGTGTGTGAGGGGCAAAATCAACATCAGGTGCGGACCAGGAAGATAAGGACAGTGGAGTGATCATGAGCAAGACGATAGGTGGGGGTGGTGTTGTCGGCGGAGGTTCAGGCTCGGGTAGTAACAGTGCAAGCGACGGCGCCCGCAGGAGCAGTGGCCAGGGGTTGGGCATGTTGGGTGGCTTATGAGAGTTAGATGCCCTTCAGAACAGCGTTCAAGGTGGTGGCGGCAGCAGCAGCAGCAGCACGGATATCGACGGCCTGCCCGAGATCTCGCCCGCCAATCCCCTCTTGCTGCACTTCCGCTTCCAAGAATCTGGCTAGTAAGCAGTTCAAGCTGAATATTAGGACGACGGAAGGACACAGTGCGGGGAACATCAGTGCGTTTGTCGTCCCATGAACCCAGCCAAAGGTCGCTCACATGGTTTCATTGTGAGTGAAGCCATTATCACTCCATGAAAAGGTGGACGAGAAGACGCTGTGAGATATGTGAAGCAAGGCACATAATAAGGGAGGGAACAAGTGATTTGATCCGGAAAAAAATTTGTTGAACGAGCTGAAGCTGAGCGGGTGGGGATCCACTCAAAAAGAACTGATTAGTCAATCTTATCGCAACTCGCTTTTTGGTAGTTGCGTTCAAAACATTCATACGCGAAAAATTTGTTGGCATTAGCGCTTAAGCAAAAATTATCGCAACTGTGTATAAACAATAAAGGTTTAAGCTAATATTCGCGAAAAACTCACGCGTGGTGTGACAAAAATTCATAATTCTTAACTTTTCAATAACTTTTTCAGAAACTTCTCCCTTCTCGACATCCACGGCTGGTTCGGCATGTGTGTGCCCGAGCTCCCTGCGCGGCCCGCCAACGCGAACCTCAACAACACCTCCTACTTCTACAAGAGCACGTTCCTGAACACGATCCTGATCGCGAACTATTCGAAAGGACATGCGTCTTTCAAATCAGATAGCCTCGCGACGATCAGTGTTTTGAGAGACACGATCAGCAGGGAAGCGACGGCACGGGTGATGCAGGTCCAGATGAACGTAGAAGTTAAAAATGACAGCCACGGTCACGTGCTTTCGTTGATCCACCCCAAGCTGGCATTTCAAATGGGCCTATCAAAGCAGGTGCGGCTCATCGAACCCTTAAGGGAAATCCTGCTGCAGGAGGAGAGCAGCCTGATTGATGGATGAAAAGTGATGCAAAGTGCGACTGGTGTGAAAACCGGGGGAGCTGACACCAGCAACCAGGGCACCCACCTCGACCCCACCGGCGCGCTCGCAGCAGACGGTGGTGGTGGCGGCAAGGGCGGGGGCGGCGGGAACGGGAACGGAGGCGGTGGCGGTGGCAGCTCGAGCGAGGCGATTTCGTACTCTATCATCCGCAATAAGAAATATGCTCCGGAATAAGAAATTTGCAAGATCGTTTTCGAAGCCGACAGAATTTTTGTGCTTCAGCCACTTTTGATATTGATTTCCAGTATCCAAACAGCCATTTTGACGGCTCTGAAAAAGCACTAGTTGACAGCCTTCTGATAAACTTCGTTTTTCGAACGAGTTCGAAATAGATACTTCCCTTTGAAATAGAGCTCATTTGCCTTGCGAATAATATCACTTTGACGGCTCCTTCAACACCTTAGTTTTTCACTATTCCGGAGTCATATCTTTTATTGCGGATTATAAGGTACTTTGATCCCGAGCTGAAGAACGTGCTGGAAAACGCGGCGAAAATCCAGAAGCAGTTCGAGCTGCAGCCGCAGCGCCTGCACTTCCTGCACACGCTGATCGGCATGCTGTACACCTGCATCTGGAAGCTCAAGGGGCACCAATCTGTTCCTTTAAATAAATTAGCGGGTTTAAGGAGATTATTACTCGATGAAGACGAGTACACGCTGGAGAACATGCAGACGTTTTTCGCGGAGGGGCAGTAAGCGATTTACAGTTCTGCACCTGCTTCGTACCGGCATGAGGGATCGATGCGGGAGGTGACTAGCAGGTAAGCGTAATCCTAATCAGTATCAATGTCCGTGTCCATGAAGGAAGGAGACGATTGATACGATGTAAAAAAAAAAAAACGAGGACGATGTAGTAAAAAACTGTTTTGTACAACTAGGTCGTTGGTCTAAGACATGCGTTTGTTAGGGTGAATCTTGAGACTGACTTTCGAAGAGGATGGATGGCAACTATACTTGGACTTTTTCAACAAACTCTTATTTTTCGCAAGTACTCAGTGCTTTCGGTTTGTCTTTGTTCAGTAGGATTGTGGGTTGCTTGTTGTACGTGGTGTTTGGTGTTAGCTCAATAGAAGTAGCTCATAGCTTCTCATCAACGATCATCAAAATAATTTTTTTAATTCTGAACATAAAAGTAGCAGGGCGGGGTACGTAGTTTCACCACGAACGAGTCTCACCAACAAGAAAATATCTCCGTAGATAACATCTTCACAGATAGATATAAAAAAGAAAAGAGAGTACCCCACTGTCAATGCGGGTTCCGTGTAATACGAGGGCTGGAGTTTTTTTTTTTGGCACTTTTGAGCCCAATAATTTCAACTTTTTCCACAATACCGCATGGAATACAATTATTTTATTGTTGTAAGTGCCGCCTTTTGAGCGCTATCGCCCATGCTATGCGCATGGTAAGTGACTGCGGCCTGTCGTAGATCGACCCAAACCCTAGGTGTCAAGGCGGCAACGCCGCCGACTCACACCTAGGGGTTCAAGGCGCGAATGCGCCGACCCAGACCTAGGCGTCAAGGCGCGAATGCGCCGACCCAGACCCTAGCTGTCAAGGCGGCAACGCCGCCGACCCAAACCTAGCTGTCGAGG
>JACLAC010003316.1_pt1 | contig 12651 bp, 12 predicted proteins | sample 8027881 | NCBI WGS metagenome assembly JACLAC01 (sample SAMN15725517, study PRJNA655200) | protist metagenome | isolation source: fluorescence activated cell sorting (FACS) single amplified genomes of... | place: Spain: Blaines Bay Microbial Observatory, Mediterranean Sea | collected 2016-01-19 | reverse complement strand
CGACGCGTCGGTGAGGTACGGCGCGAGCAGCGCGCCGTACCTGCGAGATCGCGGGGAGCGGCGGCGGCGTGCGTGAAGCGTTGCGCGCGGACGGAAGAGCCAACGCGTCGTGCCGACGATTTTGCGCGCCGCCGGATTGCCGCGCGGCCGCGCACCTCGCCTCCGCCTCCTCGTCGAGCGCGCCGACCATCACCGGCACCAGCGTGTACCTGCGGCGGCGGAGCGGCACGGCCCGTCGGAAAATTGCGGGACGAGCGAGCGCGCGCCGCCGGAGCGATGCGCGGGCGGCGGCGGCGCGGCGCACGGCCGGCGGCCCATCACGTGCGCAATGTACGGGAGGTGGAGCTCGAGCGAGTGCTCGCGCTCGTCGACGGCGAGGTCCATCGTCTCGAACTGCCCCGTCGCGAGCAGCGCCGCGCGCGCCGCGCCGTCCACCGTGATGTCGCCCGCCGGCGTCGCGTACGCGTCGCAGCCGCTCACGGCGCAGCCGGCGAGGTAGGCCGAGTGGCTCGGCCCGAGGAGCAGGACGCGCCGCACGCCGTCGGGCACGACGTGGCGGTACGCCCACGCCGCCGTCGGCCCGCTGTACGCGTAGCCCGCGTGCGGCGCGATCAGCGCGCGCGCGGCGCCGCAGGTCGGCGTCGCCTCGGCCAGCCAGAGGTCGAGCTGGCCGGCGAGCTCGTCGCGCCGCGCCGAGTACCACGAGCCGGCGTGGGTGGGGCGGCGGCAGAGGCAGGCCATCGCGGCGAGTAGGAGCGGGAGGAGCTGGACGGCTGCCCTCGCTGGCTGTGAACACGCTCAAGGCCTTCTGGGCCATCTTCGAGAGCATCGTCTTCAACGAGTTCTTCACCGATTGCAGCGCGGTTTCCTTCTACGGACGCGCCTTGACCAGCACTTCAAGATTGTTAGCGAGAGTCATGAGCGATTCGTCACGTGGAAGGCGCAAAATTGCGGCGACGGCGGCTTTCACAGCATCGAGCCGCGACCGAACTTCTTCGCTGTTTTCGATTTTCGCCTCCTGCTTGAGACGCTCGCGGGCCTGCGCAACTCGCCCATTGGCCTCCGCAACCCATGCCCACCCTCGCCGAGCGCCGCCGCCGCGAGGCGCAGGAGGCGGCGCTGCAGGGCAAGATCGGCGCCGACCCGCTGCGCAACTCCTTCTCGCACGCGAACGGCGGCGGCAACAGCACCGCACCACCACCGTCGCGCGACGCGCGCGACGCGGCGTCGCGCCGGCTCTCGTCGGCGCAGCCGGCCGCGTACGCCGCCGTCGGCGCCGCCGCGTCGGGCGCGCCGCCGTCGCCGCCGCCGAACCGGCGGATGAGCGCGGCGGCGGCGGTGCGGCCGCAGGCGGCGGGCGACCACCGGTCGTACGCGCAGCGGAAGGCGCACGCGGCGCGGCTCCCCGAGAAGGTGGGCTCCGGGAAGAACTGGGCGGCGGTGAACGCCGCCGCCCAGGCCGTCCAGCCCTCGGACGCCGAGCTCGTCTATGCGCACGCGCAGCAGGGCGGAGGCATCTCCGGCGTCAACCCGCACGGCGCGTCGCTGCCCTTTTACTCGCCACCGCACCGCCTCGCCACAAACTCGCCATTCCTCTCAGCCTGGACCCTCTCCACCCCCTCCTCGCAGGCATCGACTTCCGGACGGCCGCCTCGATCGACGGCGGCGGCGACGACGGCGACTCCGACCTCTCGGCGGTGCCGCCGCGGTAATTCACCTCGGCCTCGCCGCACCCGCGGAGCACCTCGAGGAAGTTCGCCTCGGTGCCGGACGGTGCCGCCGCCCTGTACAGGTCTGATGTGGCGCCACCGTCGCACCCATGTGGCGCCATCTGGATTGAGCTGGTCGCAGCTGAGAAGAACTCTATCAGATACCATGGTACTGTACGCGCACGTGACGCCGCCGCCGCCGACGCGCCCACGCCAATGGCCCCGCTCGTGATCAAGTACTGGGCGTGCCACGGCCGCTGCCGCGGGCTCTTCCAGATGCTCGCCGAGACGAGCACGCCGTACGAGCACGTGACCGACATGGGCGCCTTCGGCGCCGCGCACTTTGGCGCCGCGACCGCCAACCTCGCGCCGCCGATCGTGGTCGACGGCGAGCTCGTGCTGTCGCAGACGGTGGCGGTGTACACGTACGTCGGCAAGAAGCTCGGCTTCACCTGCGGCATCGACACGCCCGCCGCCGAGGCGCAGGCGCTGCAGTTCATGACCGACATGAACGAGCTCCACTCAGAACTGATGGCGGAGGCCAACGCCGGCCAGGCCACCGGCGACGTCGCGGCGCTGCAGGCGCACCTGACCGGCGCGCGGTACAAATCGCACCTGGCGGCGATCGACCGGATGCTCCAGGGCGCCTACTTCTTCGGCGGCGAGGCGCCGAGCTACGTCGACCACTACGCCGACTTCGTGGTGACGATCTGCTACGAAAAGTTCCTCAGGCCCGTCGAGGGCAAATCGGGCGACACGCTGGCGGCGAACGCGCCGAGGCTGATGTCGATGTTGGCGAAGCTGCGCGCGCGGCCGTCGGCGGGCCAGCTGCCCGACCTGCCGGCGGTGCCGCCGGAGCTGGTGATCCCGGCGGCGCGGGTGGCGACGTGGAAGTGAGGGCGCGCGACTGGGGTGGTCGTGGGTGTGGGCTACCCTGTAGAATAACCTCCCCCCCTTCCTGTCGAGCTCAAGAGAAGTCGGCAAATCAACTCATGCTTTCTCCGTCTCATTTTCTCTCTAGATCTCAGAAATCAATGTCCCACGCGTTGGCGCTGTAGTCGTACTCGGGCTCGTTGAGGAAGGCGGGCTCGACCGTCGGGTCGTCGAAGTACGACATGTCGGTGGTTGACCGCAGCTCGGGGATATGCGGCGGCTCGAGCTCCATGTCGGTCAGCTTCTCCCAGCTGATCTCGCCGAAGAAGGGGTGGTGCTTCACGTCGGCGGCGCCGTCGGTCAGGCAGCCCATCCGCGTCAAGGGGTCCCACGCGAGCAGCCGCTTGATCAGATCGCACATCGCCGACGACAATCGCGAAGGGAGGTACAGCCTGTACCGCGGGTTGAGGATGTTCTTGTACGGCAACGGGACCGGCTTCGAGGCGCCCGCAAGTCTCGCACCGCTCCATGTACTGCATCACCTGTGAATCGGAAGAGTTGCCGGTGTGAAGGCGCCGCTCCATATAGTCAGCCGAATTGCGCAAGAATTGCATCACCTTCAATAGCTGCTCGGTACTCATTTTCGAGAACAGAAAGTGGCCTTTGCAGATGTTTAGGAGGAACTCCGCCTCTTTCTTCGAGACGTTGTTCGTCGGCGGCAGCTGCGAGCAGACGGAACGGTTTTGGGATCAGGCATGAATGAAGCGCGGCGCGTGGGCCGTCAGAGAATTGCGCGCAGAGAATTGCGCTAAACCTGCGAGAGCTTCGCCCTCAGCTCGATCTCGCTCTCGCCGAGGACGCCGAGCCGCCCCTGCTTCCGCTGCCCCGCCGCCGGAGACGCCGTCACCCATTCGTGGAAGCTGCGAGCCGCGAGAATTGCATCCACTCAGACGCGGTGCCTCGCTCGAGTTGCGCTGTCTCGGCTTCATCTAGTGGCCGGCCGCGGGGGTGTGGCAGCGGGGACAGAAATTGGTGCGGCGTCTGCGCAGTTGCTGGGAGCCGCGCATCGTCCAGTAGTCGTGGCGGCGGGCGCAAACGGGCCGGCGCCAGGGGCGACCGCCGAAAAAGCGGGCACGTGCGCGGCGGCGCACCGGAGCGATCCTTCCATGCCCGAGTCGATGGAATGACTCCGCTGCTTCTCGCGCTCGGGCGGCCGCTCGCGCGGCAGGTCGAGCTCGTCGAGCGAGCGCCGCTCCATCACGTTCGCCTTCGAGCGAGACCGCGAGCCGAGGCCCGCCAGGCTGCTGCCGCCGCCGCCGCTCTTGGCGCTGCCGCTCGAGCCCGGACGCCTCGACGGGCTGCCGCCGTCGCCGAGACGCGACGGCTGCGACGGCCGCCGCGCCGCCTTGGGCGGCTCGCCGCCCGACGACGACGACGCGGCGTCGCGCGCCTCCCGGCTCTGGCCGAGGTGGGAGCGCGCCGCCGTCGGGCTCGCGTTGACCGACGGGACGCCCGACGTCGGCACCGGCGACGCCGAGTGGCCGTGCGTCGGCGGCGGCGTCGACGTGCCGCGCCGCGCCTCCGACGCGAGCGGGTTCGGATCGAGCGCGCTCGACGCGTTCGACTCGAGCGAGGGCCGCCGCGTCGAGCCCGTCGCCGGCGAGTTGACCTTGGAGGGCGGCGGCGGCGGCGCGGGCGCGGCCGCCACCGCGAGCGTCGAGCCGGTGGTGTTGGCGTCGGCCGCCGCGTCCTTGGCGGGCGGCAGCGCGTCGGGCGCGACGGGGTGGGAGGCGCCGCAGCCCATGGGGGCGTGGTGGTGGCGGTGGGAGACGAGGCGGAGGCAGGGAGAGCGCTGCCACAAACTCGGCGACTGTTATCGCGACGCAGTTCACAGCGCCACATTCACACACTGCGGCACAGGTTTGCCGCGAGCCTGTGCTGATGCAAGCGCGCCTCTTTGGTGCGGCCTTCGGCGGCGGGAACGAGGCGCGCTTCCTCCAGGTGCTCCGCGGGTGCGGCGAGGCTGAGGTGAAGTACCGCGGCAGGCACGGGTGGACGGTGCCGATGAAGCTGGCCAGCAACGGTGACTGGCCCAAAGCTATTGCGGCCGTCATCGAGCGCGGGTGCGACGTGAACGCGACGGACGCCGACGGACGCACGGCGCTGCACATCGCCAGCATCTGGAGACAACGTGAGACCGCGCGTGTCCTGCTCGAGCACGGCGCCGACCACACGCTCAAGAACAAGTACGGCGAGACCGCCGCGGACGGCAACGCCGAACTCAAGGCGTACATCGACGGCGTCGACTCGGCCGCGCGGCTGTACAGTGCGGCCGAGTACTCCGCTGAGACCGAGGCGAACTTCCTCGAGGTGCTCCAGACGTGCGGCGAGGCCGAGGTGCAGTACCGCGAGGTGGAGTACCGCGGCGGGTTCACGGTGCTGATGCGGCTGGCCATTGACTACGACTGGCCAAAGGCAGCCGCGGCCCTCATCGATCGCGGTTGCAGCGTGCACGCGAAGGACGTTTATGGGACAACGGCACTGCATTGGGCCAGCCGCAATAAGCGCCGCGAGATCGCGCGCGTCCTTCTCGAGCGTGGCGCCGACCGCACGATCAAGAACAATATTGGCAAGACTGCCGTCGACGACGCACGGTCCCAGGGCAACGAGGAGCTCGCGGCGTACATCGACGGCTTCGAGTCGGCCGCGCGGCTGTTCGACGTGGCCGCCCCTGGCAAGATCGAAGCGAACTTCCTCGAGGTGCTGCGCGGGTGCGGCGAGGCCGAGGTGAAGTACCGCGACGAGTACGGGCAGACGGTGCTGATGTGGATCGCGCAAAAACACGACTGGCCCGAGGCGGCCGCGGCCCTGCTCAAGCGCGGGTGCGAGGTGAACGCGCGAAGAGACCTTGGGTGGACTGCGCTGCACTACGCCGGCATCAACAACCGCCGCGAGACCGCGCGGGTCCTGCTCGAGCGCGGCGTCGACCGCACGATCAAGAGCGAGGGCGGCAGCACCGCCGCAGACGCCGCGCGGTATAACGGCCACGCCGAGCTCGCGGCATACTTCGATGGCTTCGGCGCCGCCTCGCCGGCTGAGGTCAAGCCCGAGCCGGATGGCAGCGCGTCGCAGGTCGCCGTGAAGGCCGATGCCTCCGACGCAACACCTCAGGCCCCGACCGCCGCAGCGCCGCCCGCGCCGAAGCGCCCGCGCCGGCACGAGGCGCCGCTGCCGCCGGTCAAGGTGGAGAGCCACGTCGACGGCCGCCTCAACTGCCCATCGTGCCACTCGGCGGTGCGGCCGGTGGGCGACCGCGGCTGCAACCGGATCAAATGCATGTCCGACGCGCACGGCTCGTCCTTCTTCTACTTCTGCTTCTGGTGCAAGGGCGAGATCAAGGGCGACGCCTACTGCACGAACGACGGCTGCCCGGAGCGCATCGACATGAGCACGCGGCGCTCGAAGCAGCGGCTGCAGAACCGCGAGGCGCGCGACAACCCGATCTCGATCGACTCGGACTCGGACTGAGATCGAGGCGGCTGAAGAGATTCGTGAGCGATTACATTCACACCTCGGGAAGGGCTGGATTGAGAGGAAGACGGTGCGCCACCATTCACAGCGCGTCGTTCACAGCAGAGACGGCACGTGACCGCACAACATGTCGGTCGCGACGTACATCGACGACATCGACCCGGTCGCGCGGCTGTACGACGCAACCGACCTCGCCGGTACCGAGGCGAACTTCCTCGAGGTGCTCCGCGGCTGCGGCGAGGATGAGGTGAAGTACCGTGACGAGCACAAGCAAACAGTGCTGATGGTGATGGCCGTCGACCAGGACTGGCCCAAGGCGACCACGGCCGTCATCGAGCGCGGGTGCGGCGTGAACGCGACGGACGAGCAAGGGCGCACGGCGCTGTACTTGGCCGGCCAGTACAATCGCCGCGAGACCGCGCGCGTCCTGCTCGAGCGCGGCGCCGACCGCACGATCAAGGGCATGTACGGCCACACCGCCGCGAGCAGCGCCCGGGTGCACCGCCACACCGCCCTCGCGGCGTACATCGATGACTACGGGTCGGTCGCGCGGCTGTTCAACGCGGCTGGGCGCGATGTCTGGATGACCGAGGCGAACTTCCTCGAGGTGCTACGCGGGTGCGGAGAGGCCGAGGTGACGTACCGTGAACCCGATGCTGAGGTGAACAGCGACGGGTGGACGGTTCTGATGAGGGTGGCCCACAACCACGACTGGCCCAAGGCGGCCCGCGCCGTCATCGAGCGCGGGTACGACGTGAACGCGATTGACGTCGACGAATTCACGGCGCTGCACTTCGCCGCCATCAACAACCGCCGCAAAACGGTGCACGTCCTGCTCGTGCACGGGGCCGACCGCACGATCAAGAACAGCGAGGGCAGGACCGCCGCGGACGAAGCCCGGCTGTTCGGCTACACCGCCCTCGCGGTGGACATCGACGGCTTCAGCTTGGCCGGGCGGCTGTTCAACATGACCACTGACCTCGGCGAGACCGAGGCCAGTTTCCTCGAGGTGCTCCGCGGCTGCGGCGAGGCCGAGGTGAAGTACCGCGGCGGCAGCTTCGGGACCACGGTGTTGATACGGATGGCCATGTACCAGGACTGGTCCGAGGCGGTCGCGACCGTCATCGAGCGCGGGTGCTACGTGAACTCGACGGACAACGACGGGGACACCGCGCTGCACATCGCCGTCATGTACAACCGCCGCGAGACCGTGCGCGTCCTGCTCGAGCACGGCGCCGACCGCACGATCAAGAACGACGACGGCCGGACCGCCGCGGAGGCCGCCCGGGAGAATGGCCAAGCTGACCTCGCGACGTACATCGAGGGCTTCGTCGCTACGAGGCCGTCGGCGGCCCTGCCAAGGCCAGCGGCCGCCGCGCCAGCCGCGGCGCCGATCAGCGACCGCCGCAGCTCTCTACCGGAGAGTCAGCCGGCCGACGCAGCGACGCCGCCGGCGCCGGCCGCGCGGCGGAAGACGCGCGCCGCCGAGCTGAAGGAGCACGTGACCGAGGTGGCGCCCGAGGCGGCTGCGCGGATGGCGGAGGCCGCCGCCCGCGCAGACGCCGAGCTGCTGAAGCGCAACCGCGAGGCGGCCGAGCTGCAGGAGCGCGAGCGCGCGAAGCGGCTGAAGCGGTACGACGACGTGCCGTGCACGGCGGCCGACCACTTCAAGTGCCCGAATCTCGCGTGCAACTTCCACAACCTCTACCCGCGCGAGACGCGGACGTGCAACAAGCTGGCGTGCGGCAACTGCGGCCAGAGCTTCTGCATCAAGTGCGGGAAGGGCGCGGCGGCGTCGTGCAGCTGCATCGCGGCGGCGTGGGCGAGGTAGGAGTCGTTCACAGCTCGTCATTCACAGCTTGCATGTTCGCACGTGACCGCACAGAAGACACGTGTCGATCGCGGCGGGCGGCATCGCCTTCGGCATCTCCACCGCCGCGGCGCCTCCCTTTTTCGACGATGGCCCGCCTCCGCGCCGAGCGCCGCGCCCTCCTCGCCGCGCTGCTCTGCGCGGCGGCGCGCGCGTGCGAGGACTCGCACGGCGACTGCCCGTCGTGGACGGCGCAGGGCGAGTGCACCGCCAACCCCGGCTTCATGCTCGACGCGTGCTGCGCGAGCTGCCGCGCGGCCGGGCACGGCCCGCGCGCGCGCGCGCGGCCGAGCGGCGGCGGCGGCGGCGCCGGCGCCGGCGGCGCGCCGAAGAAGCCGGCGCGCGCGCGCGACCCGCTCGCGAAGGGCGCGTACCGGCTGCGCGCCGGCCGCCTCGCCGGCGGCGGCGCGCGGTTCCGGCCGATCCGCGAGGCGACGCTCGCGGTCGGCGCGGCGGCGACGTGGTGCGACGAGCACGCCGCGCTGCAGTCGGCGCAGGGCACCTCGCTCACCAAGGCGAAGGCGTGCGCGGGCTTCTCCGTCGAGCTCGGCGCCGACGGCGCCGCGGACCCGCAGACCAAGGAGCGGCCGGTGCGTCGTGATCGCTCGAACGCGCGCGCGCCGCACTGCCAGCGAGACGAGTGGTGGCGGCTGCCGTTGCGGCCGCTCGCCACCGCTGCGCCGCCGCCGCCACGCTCTCACGCTCAGCCGCTGCCGCCGCGCACCGCTCACGCTTTCCGCCACTGCCGCAGGTGCGCGTGCGCTACTACTCGTCAGACGTGATGAAGACGGCGAGCGTCGACGTGCAGCTCGGCTGGGCGACCTACGTGCGCGCCGCCGACGAGGCCGCCGCCGCCGCGACGCCTAAGAAGGAGGAGCAGTTGGGTGAATGGTACCTTCGGACGGCGGAGCTCTACGCAGAGACCGCCGGTGATGCCGCCGCGCAGCAGGTGGTCGAGCAGGTGCGCGGCGCGCTGCTCAATTCGGCGGACCGCGAGCAGTGCTACCTGATCCGCGCGCGCGCCTACCTCCAACTCGCAAACTTCGACAACGCGAAGCGCGACCTCGGTGCGCCGCGGTCGCGCGCGCTACGACGCTCGGAGTACCCTCTCGCTCACCGCCGCTCCTCCTCCACTCAGGCGCCGTACTGCGGACCGACCCGGAGCACACCGCCGCCAAGACTCTCCACCGCAAAGTCAAGAAGTACACCAAGTCGATCAGCGACGCCGAGGAGCTCGAGAAGGCGAGGCAGTGGGTGGTCGAACACGGAAGCCGCACAGCCGCGCACACCCATCAGTCCTCACTCCACCACCACCTCCTGCGCTACAGGCGAGGCAGTGGGTGGCGGCGGCCGAAAAGTACTCGGCGGCCGCCGAGCTCTTCGAGGCGCCGCTCGAGGTGTGGTCGCTGCAGCTGCGCGTCGGCCTGTGCAAGTGCCGGACGAGGCTGCGAGAGTCCAAAGAGGCCGTCAAATGGTGTACCCGCGCCTACGACGCCGACGAGAGCAGCTACGAGCAGCTCGTCGCTTTAGCCGAAGCCAAGATCCTCAACGGGGAAGAACACCAGGCACTGCAGCTCTACAAGACGGCGCAGCGGACGCGCTTCCGCAACTCGATGCAACTCCACCAGAAGATCCAGAACCTCGAGGCGAAGATCAAGCGCAAAGCCAAGGTCGACTACTACAAGGTCCTCGGCGTGCCGCGGACGGCGACCGCGCGCGAGATCAAGAAGGCGTACCACAAGCTCGCGATGAAATGGCACCCCGACAAAGTCGAGGGCGACGAGGCGAAGGAGGAGGCCTCCGAGAAGTTCAAAAAGATCGCGCGCGCGAACGAGGTGCTCGGCGACGAGGACACGCGCCAGCGGTACGACCGCGGCGAAGACGTCGACGACCCGAACGCCCAAAAGGGCGGCGGCGACCCCTTCGGCGGCGGCTTCCCGCGCCAGCACTTCCGCCACGGCGGCGGCCAGCGCTTCCACTTCCAGGGCGGCGTATAAGAGCTTTTGAGTACGTGAGGTGGCCGTGCAGCGCGCCCGACGGGAAGCCCGCACAACGCCGATCTCGGCGATTTATACCCGCGAGATCCCAGGCCTCGGCGAAACCGTCGCGTTCGACCGCGCTGCGTCGGTCTCTGCGTCGATCGCCTATGCGCAAAGCAGCCACGCGCTCCAGCTCCTCGCCCGAGCTCGCCACCCGCGCCGCGCCACCGCCGCCCGACATGTCGGACACCGCGCCGCTCGGCGTCGACGACGCGCTCGAGCGCGCCGGCGGCTGGTCGACGTTCCAGTGGCGGCTCATGGGCGCGCTCGGCGCGTGCACGTCGTCGGCGGCGACGCACATGCTGCAGCCGATCTTCCTCGTGCCGCTGATGGACTGGCCCGACGTCTCCTCCGTGCAGGTCGGCCTCACCTCGTCGCTCTTCTTCGCCGGGTACGCGGTCGGCGTGTTCGCGTGGGCGGCGTACTCCGACGGCCGCGGCCGCCGCCCGACGATCCTCGCGTCGTTCCTCGTGGGCAACCTCGGCGGCATCGGCTCGTTCTTCGCGCCCACCTTCCACACCTTCCTCGCGCTCCGCTGCCTCTGCGGCTTCGGCGTCGGCGGGCTCAAGAACGCCGTCTTCCTGCTCGGGACGGAGTTTGCGCCGCCCGCCGCGCGCGCGCAGGTGTCGGCGCTCGTGTCCTACTTCTGGCTCGGCGGGCTGCTGTGGCTCGTCGGCGTCGCGTACCTGCTGCAGGAGCACAGCTGGCGGTACCTCGGGCTCGCGCACATCCCGGCGCTCTTAGTCCAGGCGCTGATCGTCCAGCCGGCGTACCTGCCCGAGAGCCCGCGCTTCCTGCTGGTCGCCGGCGAGGTCGAGCGCGCCAAACTCGTCGTGAGGCAGGCACGTCGTCTGCCCTGGCCGCCGCCGCCGCTGCGTGTTGTCGCCACTAGCCGCCGCCGCTCGCCGTGCCGCCGCCGCCGCGTGCCGCCGCCGCTCGTCATCCGCTCAGCCCACGCCGTTCCCGCTCTCTCTCAGGTGTTCAAGGCGAACGGCGCGCCGCCGCCGGAGCCGCTGTGCCTGCAGCAGCCCGCCGCCTCCGGCGCGTCGCACTCGACGATCGCGCAGCTCTGGCGGAAGGGGACGCGCCGCGCCACCGCGGTCATCGGGTTCTCGCAGGGCGTCTGCACGATGACGGTGCGCCGCCGTCGCCGCCAACCGCCGCCGCCACCGCCACCGCTACCACCTCCATCACTACTCCTCCACCACCTCCTCGTCTCCCGCTACAGTTTTACGCAATCACGTTCTCCAAGGAGCTCAACCTCCTAGGAGGCTCGCTCTACCTCGGCGCGCTCCTCGGCGCCTGCGTCGAGCTGCCCGCCTATCTGCTCCTCGCGCCGCTCACTGACTCCTTCGGGCGCCGCCCGGCCTACACGTTCTTCTTACTCATCGCCGCTGCGTGCACCCTCGTCGTCAACTTATGCGTCGACGACGACAAGGGTGGCGGTGCGGCGGCGGGCGCGGCGGCGGCGGGCGCGGCGGGCGCGGCGGCGGCGGTGGGGACGCGGCGCCTCGTCGGCTTTGCCGCGGTGCTCGGCGGGCGGTTCTCCTCCGTCGCGGCGGTGAACGTCGCGTACATTATTTCGGCCGAGATGTTCCCTACGAGCTGCCGCAACTCGGGCATCGGTTGGGGCACGGGCTGTGGTCGCATCGGGGCGATGCTGGCGCCGCTCATCATGGCGACGATCCCGCACCCGCTCGTCACGTTTTCGATCCTCTGCCTCGGCGCCGCCCTCTCCGCCTGGCTGCTCCCCGAGTCGGCGGGCACGGCGATGGCGGACGTCCCCGACGCAGATCGGAGAGAGGGCATTCTGGAGGACGGCGGAGGGGACGGCTTCTCGCGCGTGGGGACGCCGAACGATTTGGACCGCACGCCGAAGGATGGCGATCGGGTGGTCGAGTTTCCCGCCGTGGCGGCGGTGCGCGAGAATGGCGCCGCCGCGTGAGAGCGAGGCGGTGCGTGTGCACAACAGTGAGCTTAGAATTATACAGTCAGGCCGACAACGCTTCCATCGCCTCCGCCGTCGGCGCCGGAGCGGGCGCCGGAGCGGGCGCGGCGGCCGCCACCGACGGCGCCGGAGCCCCGGCCTCGATGTCGGCCTCGGCCGCCCACTCGCCACCCTCGCCGTCGGTCGACGCCGACGGCGCCGCCGCCGACGGCCGCGCGCCGCTGCGCCGGCTCAGCCGCATGCTCCGCCTCAGAGACCCTTCGCCGCCGCGCATGCTAGCGCGCACGCTTCGGCGGATCGAGCCTTCGCTGAGCGCCGCGGCGCGGGTACTCTTTTTGCTCGGCGGGCGAGCGCGCTCTGCGGAGACCCTTCACACAGCGGTGTGAAGCGGTGGAGACGCCGAGCGGAGCACATTTTGCAGCAGCCGGGCTCAGCGCGAGTCAGCACTTTTTGAGATAGCTCTACTTTATTAGCGATGAAACTACAAAGCGAGCCCGCCGTGCATGGCGCGCGCGAAACGCGCCCGGCGGTACGGGCCAGGCGAGAGCCTGCCCGGAAAGGTGCCCCTCCCTCGTGCGGAAGACGAGGGCGGGACGTGTGGAGGAAGGGTAGTTTGAATTTACGATGATAGAGTACAGGGGGCACGGGCCGGGCTCGAGAGAGAGCGGCGCATGGACGGCG
>JACLAC010011218.1_pt1 | contig 12658 bp, 7 predicted proteins | sample 8027881 | NCBI WGS metagenome assembly JACLAC01 (sample SAMN15725517, study PRJNA655200) | protist metagenome | isolation source: fluorescence activated cell sorting (FACS) single amplified genomes of... | place: Spain: Blaines Bay Microbial Observatory, Mediterranean Sea | collected 2016-01-19 | reverse complement strand
TTCGGTTTGCCGCGTGAACCAAAAGTCCATGTTTTGCCTAGCTTTTTCAAGTTGAGTTGACGTCTCAGAAGAGATGCTTAGGTCTTGGTTGAGTTTGGGGCTCACTCGGATTAAATGCGGCTCTTCAAGGAGTGCTTGTCAGAAATTGTTCAGACGGTCTAGCTCTTTCTTAAATACAACCGGAGAATGCGAACAAAGACAGCGTGAGGAGGATTACAGGAAGCATAAAGCATCCGCAACCGGAGCACCCGCAACTTGCGCAACCCTCGCCAAGACTAAACAGATCGATGAGAATGAGCGGGACGTTTAATAAGGAATCGAAAACCTTTGAGAAAAGGCCTTTTTTGGGCTTGGGCTTTCCTGGCTCATCAGTTGGTACAATCATCAATCCGAGTCTACTGGATTAGCTCGATGTTTTTAAGGGGATGGGTTGCCTCTTTTGTGGCCTTCCCATCCTTCGCTCGGCTTGACCCCATGTTTGATCCCATGTTTGATCCCATGTTTGATCCCATGTTTGATCCCATGTTTGATCCCAAAAACCCTTGCGCGCAATTTCCACCATCAGCAGAGAAGGCTAAATTAGAAAATACGAAAAGGGAGCCTCTCACAAGGTGGGTAAAAGTTGAAAAAACCGAGTGTTAATTAGTCAAACAGGCTCAAGATAAATTCATCGTCGAGTCGTGAAGCGACGTGGTTTACATGCGAGAAATCTAATCCAACACTGTGAAAGGTCGGCACAGCAATCGTAAAAGCCCCCGAGGCTGCAGCGGCGGTACTGCCAATTTTACTGTCTTCGAGAACGAGCAAATTAGGAGGGGCGACAGTTAATTTTTGAGAGGCAGTCAAATAAACCTCAGGGTGAGGCTTGCCTAGAGTCACATCTTCGGCCGTTAAAATAAATTCAAACCGATGAGTAAGCTCAAATTGCGCGAGGTTTCGTTCGGCAAATTTGCGGTGACTGCTCGTGGCAACGATTTTGGGAATCCTTTTGGATTCCAATTTTTCCAAGAGTGTTTCCAAACCCGGCATGGTTCGCAGTTGTTTGGGTAAAATTTCATCAAAAATCGCATCGGTTTCAGTTTGAAGTTCAGTGACGGAGTCGGTGATCGCACACCTCGTTCGCATGATTTCGTAGGCTTTCGGAGCGGGAAGACCCATCATCTCCATTTTCAGTTCTCGGGTGAAATTCAATCCCCGTCGAGAAAGTAAAATTTCACCAACTTGATCATAGAGGTCCTCCGTATTGAAAATGAGGCCATCCATATCAAAAGCGACAGCGGCAATCGATGGTTTGTTATTCATTACGTTTGGTGTTTAACGATTAGAGTTGATGGTTGGCAGAATTATTCAAAGGAAATTTGGCCTGACATCGCAAGATAGGAAACGGCCCATAGAACTGAGACGAACCCGGTGGCGGGGATCACGCCAACTCCACAAATCAGGAGGCCGCCGATTAAGATGGCGATAGACGTTAAACCTAACAAGAATGTCGTTAAAACATTGGGGGTGCAAATGTCTTTTGCCATCGAGAGGCTGTCGATGACATCGGCGTGGTCATCTACGATAAGAAAATAGCTTGGCCACAGATAGAGCAGCAGAAGTACTGCCGGTAGAACCAATAACAGAATCCCAAGAGTCAAAGCAATATAGGCTAAAAACGTGAAGAGGATGACGGGTAGAAACTTATCACTTCCAGAAAGAACGGTCGAAAATGTAGCCGTTTGCCCACGACAAATTCGGATCGCCAATCTCGCTTGACCGATGCTTAGATAAATTTGCACGAGGTTAAGCAGGATTTGCGGAATGGCGTCGAGCTCAATCTCGGCGACGCGGTAAATCGAGTCAGCGATTGACGGCAACATGCAAATCAAGGCCGTCGCCGAGAGTATCAACGCGTTTTTATAAAAGACCTTTACTGCACCGTAGAAAATCGTTTCAAAATCGATCGCGGTTGGGATCACTGAATAACCCGCGAGTTTTACTGCTTTGGTTGTTTTGGATATGGGCGGCGAGTGGTACGGATTCTCGGTGTTCAGATCTGTCGAGTCGTCGATTGCAGGCGGCTGATTCGCCGTTTGGGGACGCTGACGTGGAGAGGGTTGCAGTGCGGGGTAATAACGACTTGCGGGTTGTCCCCCTTTCTCTCCACTGGCGCGGACAACACAGTCGCCTGAAATTCGCCCTTCTTCAACCCATTGATCGAGTTCCAGTTTCGTAATTGGACCGTAAATTGAACCAGATACCGAGTCGATAAAGAATTGTTGCGAAGCAGGAGGTTCAGCAGGTTTATCCAGTTTCGTTTTTGGTATCAAGTTAAGGGATTTGCAGTGGGGGCACCGCGCCCGTTTGCCGCTTCCGGTTTCGTCAACGCAAAGAAGGCTCTGGCAGGTGGTGCATTTAAATTCGATAGACATCCAATCAATTTGTGTCATCGGCTTAAGATCGTCAACCGTAATTGCAACGGAACAACCTATTGTTTGCACAATTTCACATGCGGTGATCAAAATCGTCTAATTGTGCAGGCCCAGCTTACCGAGCCCCGGCACGGTCGAAGATACCGACCCTTTCCAAGCGGTTACTTGAAGCCGGGGATGTCGCGGCCCTCAGTCCAAGGGACGCCTGCCTCGTTTAATTTCTTTTCAAAGGCTTTGAAATCGGAATTAATTAATTTCTTAATTGTCTTTGAAACCACCTTGAATTCGGTTCGGGCAATTTCCACTTGATCCTTTTGTGTCTGAGTAATTCCATAGGTGTTGCGAGACGAACCGTAAAGAACTGAGCCGACGCGACTTCCAATGGACGGAACATCCTCCACAAATTTGTCACTCTTGATATTGTCTCCATTGAGTTGGCGGGCCGCCGTTCGCAATTTGAGTTCCAGTTCGCGAGCTTGCTTCAGGAGGCCGGGATCGGCGTTCGGGCTTTTTTGAAGAACTTGTTGGATTTCCATGATTCTTTCGATTCGCGTAGCGAGCGTTCGAGCCGTTGCGCCGATGGCATCATTGAATTTAGCGAGCCCAAGTTGGTAGGCGATTGTCTCGTCTAGATTTTTTGATTTTAGACTCGGGTTTTCAATTGAAAGAACCTCAAAGCTTTGTTCGTTACCCAACTTGGTTGTATTTCCATCTACTAATTGAAACCCCTGGACAGAATAGTTCCCCGGGGCAACCATCGGGCTTCTGTTGAACTGGGTATACCTAAGATTCCATGACAAACGGTGCAGGCCTTTGTTCGTGCTCCCGTTGACACGAGCCACGACTTCTTTGGATTGGTTGTAAAATTCGAAGTAAACTCTGGGTGCTTGCTCCAGTGATTCTTCCCGTAACTGATCCCAGGATGGAGTTGGGACATCTTCACCATTGCCAGACAGCTTTGCTTCAGCTTCCTTTCGGATTGCTGCCTTTGTTTTCAAATCAGATTTGAGGTAGTAGGTAAGCGTTGCTCCAAATGCAGGATTGGGGGTCTCGAAATAGCTGTCCCCCTGCGAACCTTTTCTTCCGCCCAGAAGATCCTGTGGAATATACCAAAGTGCTTTCCGAATTGGGAAAATATGCAAATCGCTGCTGTCTAGTAATTCATCTGTCAACTCACGCAGAGGGGAGTAATCGTCAAGGACATAAAACCCGCGTCCAAAGGTTGCGGCGACGAGGTCGTTTTCGCGACGCTGGATAGCGAGGTCGCGGAACGGAATGTTGGGCGCGCCCGCAGTTATTTTGATCCATGTTTTACATCCGTTAAGTGAGCAGAATAAACCATATTCCGTTCCCAGAAAGAACAAGTCTTTATTTTCATGGTCCTGCTCGATTCGCCAAATAAGATGGCGTTCCGGAAGGTCGCCGCTAATCAGTGTCCATGTTTTTCCGCGATCGGTAGTTTTGACTAGATAGGGTTTGTAGTCGCCGGTTTTGTGGTTGTCGAGGCAGGCGTAGGCGACATTGGGATCATGCCGGTCAGCCTTAATATCGTTTACGAAAAAGTATTCGGGGACGTCAAAGATCTTTTCCGTAGCGGACCAAGTCTCTCCTCCATCTTCCGAGACATGAATCAAGCCGTCGTCGGTCCCCACATACAACAGACCTTCGACCAAAGGAGATTCACTGATGGAAGTAATGTTCCCGTACTGCGACATGGCGAGAAGGTCATAGCCCGCGTCAACACTCCAAACACGATCCATCATTTTAAGTTTGTATCGGTTTTGGTTTCGAGAAAGGTCAGGGCTGACCGTGGTCCACGAGTCACCGCGGTCGTCACTTCGATGGAGAAACTTGGAAGCAAAATAAATCCGCTTGTTATCGTGAGGGCTGATTAAAATGGGTGAGTCCCAATTGAATCGCAAGTTGTCCTCGCCAGCGCCCGGACGCGGGCGGATGTCGACTGATTGCCCTGTTCTTCGATCGAATCGCCGAATGTATCCTTCCTGAGATTCACAGTAAATAATGTTGGGGTCGGTTGGGTCAATCGCGTTGTCATGCCCATCACCTCCGATTGTGATTCGCCAATCTGCGTTGCGAATTCCCTGAACATTTCTAGTTCGCGATGGACCATACTGCGTGTTGTTGTCTTGGGTGCCGCCTACGACATTGTAAAACGGGAAATCGTAATCGACATCGACCTTGTAAAATTGAGTTAAAGGTAAGTTGGCACAAAACGAATAGCTTTGTGCGTAGTCGTAGGAACGATAAAGCCCACCGTCGCAACCGACAATTAAAAAATTGGGGTCCGTCGGGCTGAAGGCAACAGCGTGGTTGTCGACGTGTTTGGTCGATTTAGAAACCGAATCAAAGGTTTTACCACCGTCTTCGGTTCGTCCCATTCGGACGTTTGCGTGATAGACAACGTCAAACCGGTGTGGGTCGCAATAAATTTCCTGATAGTAATGTGGCCCGGTCCCTCCGCCGACATAATCAGACATTTTTTTCCAACTACCTCCAAAGTCCTCGCTGCGATAAAAACCACCCACTCGGTTTTGCAATTCAATGGCTGCGTAAACCACGTTTGATTTTTGAGGTGATACTTGAAGTGCGATTTTTCCTTTGTCTTCGCCTGGCAGGCCAGTCTTTAGTTCAATCCAAGACTCGCCACCATCAGTGGACTTGTATATGCCGGATTGCGGTCCCGTGTTCAGTAGTGACCAGACCGTGCGGTGTCTTTGATGCGTGGCGGCGTAGAGTGTGTCAGGGTCATTAGGGTCCATGGCAACGTCGGTGACACCCGTGTAGTCTCCGCCGGGTTTTCCATCACAATTGAGGACATTGCGCCAGTTGTCTCCACCATCAATCGATTTATAGAGGCCGCGTTGTCCTCCCGGTGACCAGAGTGGCCCTTGGGATGCCGCAAAAACAATTTTGGAGTTTTTTGGGTGGACGATGATTTTCGAAAGATGCTCAGAATCGGCTAGGCCTTTATTGGTAAACGATTTTCCGCCGTTGTGACTCACATAAATTCCATCTCCGTATCCAACGTGTCGCCCACCAACATTTTCCCCGCTACCGATCCAGATTGTATTATTGTTGTTGGGGTCGATTGTTATGCAGCCAATGGAATAAGACTTTTGGCCATCGAATATCGATTCAAAGGTGGTTCCTGAATTGGTCGTTTTCCAGACTCCGCCCGAACCTGCTCCCACATACCAGACATTGGGATTCGTTGGGTCCACGGCAATGTCAGCAATCCGTCCCGACATTAATGCAGGACCGATGCTTCTCAGGGGGAGTGCCGAGATGAACCCTGAATTGATTTTGGAATCAACCGCCGGGACGGGTTCCTCTTGGGCAATCGCAAATGTCGCGGTGACAAGACACAATAAAATGAAGAAAACAAATGCCTTGGGCATGAAATGGTTACAATGAAACATAGATGCAATGCTTGATAGTGTGAGCGGGAGGGTAATGGACCATTCTTAAGGATTCACATCCGTGAGCGACGGATGCCAAACGTAATCTGGCTTGGCAATTGCAACGTTGCAAATCCTAAAACCTGAGTTTGGTTTGAATTCTCGATAAAGTCAAGGAAACGCTCGCGCGGTCGATATAACCCGTTGGAGTCGTCCAAATGAATCGGGGGTCAAATCGGTATCCAAACCGATTTTGGGTCTCGGATTTTGATGTTTGCGGGCGGGTTGCGTTGCTTTGCAGGGGAAGGGATGCCTTCGTTCGGCAAGTTGAAGAACCAGTAATTGTGCCAAGTTTCACAGTATTGGCAGGGTCTTGGAAGTCAGCGAGGAAGTAAGTGTCGGGTTGTTGAATTTTAAAATTTCATTCCAATTGGCGACGCGGAGAGGACGATGAATTCTGAACTGATCTTACCTCTGAACCGATCTTATCTTGAAGGCAAGTGAATGAACCAAGCGAGCGGGGACCTGGCAAACCAAAACCCAAACGAAATTAGCAATGAATATTTGCATGAGTTGACCGTTGAAGAAGATGCGCTCGACGCTATGAACCATGTCAACAATCTCGTGTTCTTGCAGTGGTGCTTGCAGTCAGCAGGCGAACATTCGAAATCCGTTGGCTGGTCGTGGGATCGATATCGCGAGTTGGGCTTCGGGTTTATCGTACGGTCTCACAAAATTAAATACAAAATTCCAGCGCATCTTGGCGACGAGATTGTGGTCAAAACCTGGGTGACTGGAATGGAGCGTTTTTCGTCAAAGCGGCGTTACCATGTGATTCGGCAACGGGACGGTCGCCGACTTGTCGAGGCAGAAACCAACTGGGTTTTTGTTAATTTAGAATCTGGCGAGTTAGCAGAGATTCCTGAACAGGTGAGTACGGCCTTTGGGATTCGTCGCTAGAATGAGGATGTTACTTTCGCCGGCGGTTGAGTTCACTATAATTTAGTAAGCGATCAATGATTCTTAAGACCCTCGTTTAACAGTTTAGGACGCTTAATGCTTTCTGATGAAACCCAGAATCAATCGTCAGATGACCAGCAGAACGCTCGAAAATTGAGTCTGATGAAGGGGCGTCCCCCTGCGGAAGTAGCGGGGTATCGGTTCATTGGATTTGTCGGCAGTGGAGCTTATGGCGAAGTCTGGTCCGCCATTAATGAAAAAACTGGCCGAAGTGTCGCGATTAAATTTTACACGCGCGGCTCTAAATCGGGCGTCAAGATGTTAGCTCAGGAAGTTGAGAAGCTTGCCGTTTTATCTAACGACAGCTATGTCATTGGATTGTTGGATGTTGGCTGGGAGGCGGACCCTCCCTACTACATAATGGACTTTATCGAGAGCGGTTCACTTGAAGATCGGCTTAAGGACGGCGGTACGCTTTCGGTAAACGAATCGGTCCAATTGTTCCAGGAAATCGCAATTGGGATGGCATCCCTTCATGATAAGGGGATTTTGCACTGTGATTTGAAGCCAGGCAATGTACTCCTTGATCAAAATGGTAAGCCGCGAGTTTGTGATTTTGGGCAGTCCCGTTTGAGTAGCGAACAAAACTCATCACTTGGCACTCTTTTTTATATGGCGCCTGAGCAAGCGGACACCGCCGCGATCCCAAATGCCAGTTGGGATGTCTATGGTTTAGGTGCATTGCTCTACAGTATGCTTGTTGGACATCCACCGCGTTATTCGGAATCTTCGATTCGAATGATTGAATCCGGAGAAAGCGTGCCGGATCGATTGAAGGCTTATCAGGAACTGTTTTATAAAGTATCAGTTCCTTCGGAGCATCGAAAGATTGCAGGTGTCGATCGTCAATTGGGCGATCTGATAGAGAAGTGCATTGCGGCGGATCCAAAGCATAGATTCAATAATATTCAAAGTGTGTTGTTAGCTTTGCGGCAACGCGAGATGATTAAGGCTCGTCGTCCGGTGATCATTCTTGGTCTGATTGCCCCGTTCATCTTGATGTCTTTTATGGCAATCGTTGGTGCCATTGCGTTTCGGAATTCCTATCAGGATGCTCAGACTGCGGTGCTGCGGAAAGCGGCGCTGGAGAATAAGTTTGCGGGAAATTTTGCGGCTCGCGGCGCGGCTTCCAATTTAAATGAATATTTTAGAGCGGTTCGACAACTCTCTGAGGATGGAGCTTTTCGGGAGGATTTTTCTAGGCTGATCGATGATCCCGAGGTGATGGTGCTGCGAAGTCGGATTGCCTATCCCGAGTTAAATGACGACTTGTTGCGAGAAGACAAAGAGTCACTGAAATCCGTGAGGGAACAACTGGCAAAAAATGAATATGTCCGCAAGATAGAAGCGATGCTGAGTTTGAGGCTTAACGATCAGGACGATCAGTACCCGTCCAATGTCGACAGTTGGTTTGTTTGTGATCGCTGGGGAAATCAGGTCGCATCCGTCTTTGCAGGACGGAAAATTAACACAACTCGCGGAAAGAACTTTAGCTATCGAAGCTACTTCACCGGTAGCTATGACGATCTCGAAAAAACAGCTCCGTCCCTTGCGATGGGAAATGCCGAGGACGGAGCGATCGATTCCTCCTTGAATAATCGAAAGGTAATTCCGGGTGAACACCTGTCGTCCGGTTTTTTAAGTACACAAACTGATGGACTCAAAGTCGCTTTTTCTGTTCCGATTAAAATTAAAGGGGACATTGTTGGAATTGTCGCGTTGACCATTAATCTGGGCGATATCGCTGAATTTGACTTAAAAGAAACAGATGCCGACATCAGCACGGGGGCGAAAGATAAGGTTGAGTCTCATTATATGATGTTAGTTGATACGCGTGGTTCGAGTGTGACCGAACTGGGGGTCCAAGAGGGGTTAATTCTTGAGCACCCGGCGATGGAACAAGTTTGGCAAAACTTCGATGGGCAGGAATTAGATATTGGTTTTGCAAAGGTAACGCTTCCCGATAGCGGCGCCCCGTTATCACCCAAGAGTCTGCTCTATGGGGATACTGAAGTTGGGGCGGATGTTTCTTTTGCTGGAATTGAGGGGGAATTTGAGTTTGCTGCAATTATTGAAAGGATTCCATTAGGAGAGCTGGTAATTGGAACGCGCAAGAGTGAGTTGCCGGAAACGGTAAAGGGAGTTGAGGTGTGGGCCGTGCTGAATTACGAAAATGAGCTAACGGTTGTCGACCAGCTGGCTTCCAAGCTGGCAGGTCTCGGTGCGATGGCTGGTTTGGGCAGTTTCGTTTTCGTCATTGGCATGCTGCTATTTGTTAGAAGGCTGCTGGCTGAATCACGAAAAAAACTGACTTGGTCATTCGAGCCTGACCGGACAGAATATAACGCTACGGTTTCGTGGCGTAGCAAATTAGATGATTGAGTGGGCTAAGCAACAGGGAAATCGGAATAGCGGATCGTGAATGCCTCTCTTAGAAATTCGAGCGTTGATGGCTTGTCATTGAGGGGCTGGCTAAATGTAGTGGATATCCCTTAGATTGATACGCCTGAGGCGGTCGTTGATACGATACAAGGCGCCGCATCTAATGCTCATTCGCAGCTTTAGATTTGTCTTTTTTAAAGTAGGAATATGAATCAATCACGAACAGTAAGGGTGTTCAGTTCTCCGGCAATTGACCAGGTGGGAGTGGTGGAGCGGGCCAAGCGATTTACGGCAAGGAGTATTAAGAGTCAGGCCAAGAGGCAGGGGCTCGGAATGGTCCTCAGTATGATCGATCTCACCACGCTTGAGGGCATGGATACCGAGGGTAAAGTAAAGCAGTTGTGTTACAAAGCCCAGCATTTACATGATTCGATTGACGGTTTGCCGAATGTTGCTGCGGTGTGTGTTTATCCAAACTTTGTTGGGTTGGCCAAGCGTAGTCTTGCTGGGTCGGGTATTAAAGTGGCCTCTGTTGCGACTGCATTTCCGAGCGGAAATTCTTCGTTGGAGATTAAGTTGGCCGATGTGTCCATGGCCGTTTCCGAGGGGGCGGATGAGATAGACATGGTGATCTCGCGAGGGCGCTTTCATCGCGGTGATTACAATTTTGTGTTCGACGAAATTGCTGCAGTTAAAGCTGCTTGCGGCGAGTCAAGGTTGAAGACAATTCTTGAAACCGGCGAGTTGGGATCTCTTGATAAAGTGCGTCTTGCAAGTGACATTGCAATTGCCGCTGGTGCGGATTTTATTAAGACGTCGACCGGGAAGATTCAACCGGCTGCCACGATGCCAGTCACTTTGGTGATGCTTGAAGCGATCCGTGACCATTTTCAAAAGACCGGATTGATGGTGGGAATGAAGCCCGCTGGAGGGATATCGAAAGCCAAACTAGCGCTCCACTATTTAATCATGGTAAAAGAAACGCTCGGTGACGATTGGCTTGATCCAAAATGGTTTCGGTTTGGGGCCAGTTCCTTGGCGAATGATGTTTTAATGCAGATCGCCAAGCAACAGACGGGCGCCTATCAAGCGGCCAATTATTTTGCGATTGATTGATTCTAGAAACGCTAATCTCAATCATTGAAATGAGAGCACCAGCTGATTTGTGAATCGGCTATTTATTTCGAAACAGAAACTATTATGACTCAGAAGAACAAGCATTGGAATTTATCACCCGCTCCTGAAAGTACCGGGCATATTTCTCTCAAGGAACGCTATGGCGTTTTTATCGACGGTGAGTTCCGTATGCCCGATCACGGGAATGTCTTTTCGTCCGTTAACCCTTCTACCGGTGAGGTGTTGGCGGAAATTACGGAGTCATCTTCGGCGGAAGTCGATCAAGCGGTTGCCGCTGCACGCGCTGCTTTTACGGGTGAGTGGTCCGAGATGGGGGGTGGAGAAAGGGGCAAATATTTGTATCGATTGGCGAGGCTATTGCAGGAGAAGTCCCGCGAATTTGCCGTAATCGAATCACTCGACGGCGGTAAACCCATTCGAGAGTCACGAGATGTTGATGTGCCGTTAGCGGCCGCCCATTTGTTTTACTACGCCGGTTGGGCTGACAAGCTCAACTATGCGTTTCCTAATCGGAGCCCCCGGCCCCTTGGAGTGGCGGGGCAGATTATCCCCTGGAATTTTCCGTTATTGATGGCTGCCTGGAAGATAGCTCCGGCACTGGCAACTGGAAACACGGTCGTGCTGAAACCGGCGGAAACAACCTCTTTGACCGCCCTGAAATTGGCAGAGTTGATTCAGGAGGCCGGCTTTCCCCCTGGTGTTGTCAATGTTGTGACGGGGCACGGCAACGTGGGAGCAGCGATTGTCAACCATAATGATGTTGATAAGGTCGCGTTTACGGGGTCCACCGAGGTCGGCAAAATGATTCAAAAGGCGATCGCAGGCACGAATAAACGGTGCACGCTTGAATTAGGTGGCAAAGCGGCGAATATTGTGTTCGATGACGCTGCTATCGATCAGGCTGTCGAGGGCATCGTCAATGGTATCTATTTTAATCAAGGGCATGTCTGCTGTGCTGGAAGTCGTTTGTTCGTTCAGGAGTCGATTCATGATGAACTGATTGAGAAGCTCAAACATCGCATGGGCACGTTGATTGTGGGGGATCCTATGGACAAGAATACGGACGTTGGAGCGATCAATTCCCAAGAGCAGTTGGCGACCATCGAGCAATACATTGAAGTTGGTAAACAAGAGGGGGCGGAGTTTTACCAACCGGATTGTGAATTACCCCAAGTCGGATTTTGGTGCCGACCGACGCTGTTTACCGACGTCGCCCAGTCCAATCGGATAGCACAAGAAGAAATTTTTGGCCCCGTGTTAGCGGTGCAAACCTTTCGAACGGTGGCCGAGGTAATTCAAAAGGCCAATAACACGCCCTATGGATTATCGGCGGGTGTGTGGACGGATAAGGGCTCGAAGATTTTTAACATGACTTCCCAAATGAAGGCCGGGGTAGTTTGGGCGAATACTTACAACCTGTTTGATCCAACATCCCCCTTCGGAGGATTTAAAGAGAGTGGTTTCGGGCGAGAGGGTGGCTTGCATGGGCTCTCGGCCTATCTGGAAATTTGATACTCGTAATTCTTTGTGACGGCGATATCTTCGGTACGATTTAATAATTCAAGCGGGTGAAATGACAGTGGAAGAATCAAATAAAAATTCAGGCGAAAATTCAGTCGAAAACTCAGCTAAAAGCGAGCGGCTCGAGGTATTGAAAACTTATAAAATGTACATTGACGGTAAGTTTCCCCGAACCGAGTCGGCAAGGTATTTCCAGCCCGTTGTCAATGGATCGTCGTTAGGTAATGTTTGTCTCGCGTCCCGAAAAGATGTGCGTAACGCTGTGGTTGCTGCCCGCTCTGCCCAAGCGGGTTGGTCCAGACGCACGGCCTACAATCGCGCACAAATACTCTACCGGATTGCGGAGATGTTAGAGGGGCGATCTCAGCAATTCTCGGAGGAACTCGTACGCCAAGGACTGGATGTTGAAACTGCCGAAATTCACGTTAGCCAGAGTATTGACCGTTTGATTTACTACGCTGGCTGGTGTGACAAATACCAGCAGGTATTTAGCGCCGTCAATCCAGTCGCATCGTCGCATTTTAATTTTTCGACGCTTGAGCCGGTTGGCGTTGTATTCACGGTGGCTTCCCGAGATTGTCCGCTTTTGGGATTGGTTTCTTTGATTGCTCCAGTAATTGCCTCCGGAAACACCTGCGTTGTTCTTGCTTCCGAGAAGTGTCCATTGTCTGCGGTCACTTTTGCTGAGGTCTTGGCAACGTCTGATGTCCCCGGGGGCGTCGTCAATATTTTGACTGGACGAATCAAAGAATTGACGGAGCACTT
>JACLAC010025564.1_pt1 | contig 12662 bp, 6 predicted proteins | sample 8027881 | NCBI WGS metagenome assembly JACLAC01 (sample SAMN15725517, study PRJNA655200) | protist metagenome | isolation source: fluorescence activated cell sorting (FACS) single amplified genomes of... | place: Spain: Blaines Bay Microbial Observatory, Mediterranean Sea | collected 2016-01-19 | reverse complement strand
TTTCATGCATGAGGTAAAATACCTTTTGTGCAGTGAATTGGTATCTCAGTTACGCTCCATATTTTCAAACGGCATCTTCGAAGACGATCTTTTAATAACATTGAAACAGATCCTTTTTTTTTCGAGTACACTATTTGCAACTGAGCATAACTTTAATTTATGAGATGTGTTGCAATATCCACCAGTTTCGATAAATGGTGTCTCATTTGCACTCCATTATACTTTTAACGACAACATCTTAAATCTGATCGCTCAATTTTACGGCTCCGTGAAAAGGCAAAAAAATGTCCTTGTGAAATTCAAGCCAAAAATATATGTCGTGATCCAAAAATAAGACCTGATTGTCCACGTATTGCCGTTATAATCATCGTGAGTAACTAAAGCAGAAGGCCTGTGGGAATGGCTCTATTTAATCGTTAAGCCGTCATGTATTATCATGAATAGGCTGATGAAAAACCACCGTCCGCTCAACTTAGGCATTGGCTTTTGTCATTTAAATTTCATTTTATAGATATACGTTCGCATTGGCCATCGTCCTTTGTTCTGTACAGATAATCGATGCCTTTCAATTTCCCCAATTCATTCAAGTATTTTAGATCATCGTCACGCAAATCGAATTCATCATTGGCCTCAACATGCCCATCGACATATAAAACATTGGCTCTTTCCGAGTGCCTCAGGTGAATCCTACCTACGGCGCTTGCATGTGAGCCCGAAAAATTCAGGGCCCAATTTTGTTCCCACACATTACTGTTCGTGTATTTAGCGGTATCAGCTAACAGGACAAATGAACTCGGATCATGGATCTGGATGGTGCTGTGGTGCAAATTACCACCCACATCGATCAATGCCGTTCTTGGACTGGAGTTGGTTATTCTCATGCCATAGGTTTGAGTAACCTTTGCGTATTTTTCTGGGAACCAATATGGGCAAAGAAGACGCTCCACCTGGGATGGATTTTCTTTTTCGATTGGTCCTGACCAATTCCTCGGCATGATCCCATCATGATTTTCGGCATAAGACGATATCATGATAGAGCAGGCCTTTAAATTTTGACTACAATTCAACTGTTCTGATTTCGCAACAACACTTTTAATCGATGGTTGTAATAAAGATGTCAATATCATCAGGATTGCGATCACCACCAACAGTTCCACAAGATTGAAACGTCGATGATGACAAAACAGCTTGATTTGGCATCTGTCTAGGATTTTGGGGTAAGGCATGCTTGTTTTGGATTTCAATATCAGCTCACTCTTGCTGTGCCCTATATAAGATATTGGCGACAAAGCTCGAGAACCCATGACACAAACTGGCATGGGGGGTATCGTTTTCCCAAATGGTTCCCGACTGTTCAAGCATGGGAGAAAATATCTCACGGCACTCTCCCACCACCTGTTGAGCCATACCTGAGTTCAGCATCAGTTCATACTTCAACATGCGACCTATGAACATGTTCACTGGATCCGCTTTTGGCGATGTTGAGCCTGCGACGATACGCTTGAAAACCTCTCTTTCGCAAGGGTCCTTCATATCTCTAAAGGCAAAGAAATATGAAAAATATTGACACACTTCACTGTGGTTTTCCGTAAAAACAAGCTTCCCATTTTCACGGATAGCGTTATCACAATACAAATCGCCCCTACGTCCATTGGTCTTTAGGTATCGCCTGATCCGCTGAGCCGCAGTTGTCCATTCTGAACGACCGTAAGCGCCACCTAGGATCTCTAGGACTCTGGCGAAGGCCATATTGGTTGGTAAATTCAACCCTTCAACATACTCATTGGCTTTTGACCATTCCACAAAGTTCCAGCCTGGAATATCCTCTAAACAACCCTCTTCATTCATGTAGTTTTCAAGACATCCTATAAAAGCGATGAACTTGTCTGAATACTCTTCAAAAAAGTTCCGTTGACCGTTGCGCTCATTCAAGTATTCATCAATTTGAATCACCAACCACATCGGCCACAGCGGAATGAATTGAAAAATCGTGCCGGGGTAAACCATTGGGATCATGCCCTCGGGAAAGAAAACCGGCTTGCCGTCTTTTTCTTTCATGGGAGTGTAGGATTGCGGGCAAAGGAAGTTTTCGATAAAGGCCTCTTCAACGGTTGTGTTGCCCGTCAAAAAGTACTCCGCTCTGGCCTGATAAAAACTATCGCACAACCATCCGCCACGTTCACGTCCGGGACAATCCATGTAGATATCTAGAGTGTTTTGACGGTAGGTTTCGATGGCAGCCCCATAAATACCTTTTATTTCTGGGTCGGTTTTTTTGTCCAATTGAGGTGCTTGTTCAAGCAATCGTGAATCGTATGCGTAGTCGCGACAGCTCGTGTTTTTAAAACTCGCCCCTCCTGAGATAACAAAAAAAGCTAAATACCTGAAGGTGTAGACTTCAAAACTTTCGAAGTCAATACTTTGTCCTGCTCGACATTTGACGCGTATATAGTTATTGCACCATACACATCGATCAAAGGAAAACGCTTTCCCCTCTTCTGATCCTGGGAAAATCTCCTCAAATGCGATCACGATCTCACTGTCTTCCGAACAAGTGATCTTGGTTTGAATAAAACCCGTCACCACCTTACCGAAATCATAAAGAAAATACTCCTCTCCGAATTCATCCTTTTCCCAAGACAAACTCTTGAATCGGTCCAAGTAACCCGGCTCTCGCAGCCATGATTTTTTTTCTTCAAGACGGGCTCCTATGGACCCAGAGTGACGGAGTTGTGGTTGATGCAATACGTTAAAACAGGGAAAGGGCACACCCCGAGGCATCAAAACGGATCCATCCATGACCCGAACTAACCTGAGCGTCTTTTCGCTAAGTTGGTTCAGGTCGATCTCGTTATGGTCTAAGGGTTGATAATCGTAGTGTTCAACAAAGTGCCGCTGTAGAGAGTAGTGTTCATCACAAAATGTTCTCCCGGGTATTTCACTACAACGAAAGGCCTTTTCATCTTCTAAAGTTGAGGTTCTATATAAAAGTTGTCCGTCTGCGGCGGAGATCTCAGCTCGATAGCACGCTTGACCGGGCAGAATATAAAAGCTCGTGTCGATGTCGTAGTGCACAACATGGATCAGGACCTCATTCCGTTCTAGGCTCAAGTGCGGACTCAAGTCGAGATCATCAACTCTCAAATGCCCCTCTCCGGAACGAGCCGGTCCGTAGCTGACGATAACATCGTTCACATAAACTCTGAATAAAAACCTACCACTGTGCTTGAGACGATATTCACCCTTTGGCATCTCGCATGAGAAAGCTAGGGCAAAATGGTAGTTCTCACTCCACACAAAGCACGAATTTTCACTAAACATATCGGTCTTCATTTCACTTCATCGTAGGTATAACAATGCCTCGCAAGATCATGCGTTGGCAAGACAGAAAAACAATCATTGTCGGTATTGAGACAACAACATAACCAGAACTGACGATCCATGGGGCATCGACCCACCATTGAGACGCTTGATACATCCAAACCGCTAGCGTCCACATGTCCTGATCCTGACAAATGATGAGTGCCCACTCCCAACCGTTGTAAGCCATGATGAAAGCATTGACACAATTGATCGCTAAGATGGGTTTCACCATGGGCATCGCCACCATTTTAAAGATTTGATACTCTTTGGCCCCATCGATGGTCGCCGCCTCAAATAACTCTTGGGGCAGAGAGTCAAAGAAGCCCTTTAAGATGAAAATCGCCATGCCATTTGCCGCACTGGGTAAAATCAATGCCGAGAAGGTGTTCAGCATCCCCAAATCTCTCATGAGAAGATAGGCCGGAATGGCTGACACCATGGCCGGAAAGGCCATGGTGGCCAACATGAAAAGGATGATCTTCGTTTGACCGGGTAGATTGAAGCGCGATAAGGCGTACGCACACAGCGGGTTGATGGTCAATGTGGCCAGGATGGTCAGCGCCACCAAGATCACCGTGACCAAAATGGCGTTGCCACGCATCATCAAAAAATCGACGATCACCTTATAGTTTTTCCAGATTGGAGTGAAACTCAGTTCAAATTCATTTTCGACAAAAGTGACGGTGTAAGCTTCAGCTAAGGGTGGGAAAGCCTCTTCTATACAAGATAGCTCCCAACCGTAGCTCTTATTTATCTTATAGATGTCACCATACTTCTCGAGCAGCATCTCCTGATAGGCCATTTCTGAGCACGTGATCTTTCTCTCACTCAGGGGTAGGCCCTTGACGAAGTTGATCCACATCGATCGCCTATTGATGGCTTCTTCGCTTTGGCCACCAGGCATGGATGATTCCAAGGTGAATCCTGACCAATCGACACATTGATTTCCAAACAGATCATTAGCAACGTCAATAACCTTCAGCTCTCCTTGAAGGAAAGCTGCGTATTGTTGACTGAGGGATTCGTCAACGGTAAGGCTGGTGAGGCGGATTGGGAACTCCTGTTTTATAAATTCCCGGTAAAGGTTCTGCATGACCTCGGGCTGCCCCTCAGGGATGGGGAATGGCGTTTTATAGAAGTTAGCATACGAACCTCCCGACAGACGATTGTAGCAATCGATATCGAACAGCTCGCTATCTTTTAACCCCGTCAATTTTCGCACCGTTTCACTGGTTTCAAGGTATTGAATCCATGAAGCACGCATCGCCAAAGGCACGGCCATCGTCGCGGGGGCCACCTCTGCGTTAAACTTTTGCCACGCTGAACGGATTTCAGCTTCTTCGTCGCCATGGATGGGGAAGGAGAAAGACAGACCATTTTTTTCACAGTGTTGTTGCCATTTCTCTTTTAATCCGGGCACAAAACTCTGCTTGGCGTAAGCGGATTTCAGCTTGATGAAATCCTCATATTTTGGGTCTTTAACAGGTGGACTCCAGCTCTGATAATTCATTGGGAATTTCATTTCATTTTTGAAGCTGATCCCGTAAAAATTTTCATAAGGGATGCACCAAGTCTCAGATAGTCTCTTCAGAGCTTTCTGCCCCAAAACATCTTCCGTTATGTCATCCTCTTCACCAACAGAGCCCGCCAACACCTGTTGGCTATAGTGCTGCCTTAAAAAGTCTAGAGCCTCGATTTGATCCACGGCCACTTGACTATCGGAGACGGGGTATCGACGACTGAACGCGGAATAATCCGATGCGATCAATCGCAATTTTTCTTCGTTGTTCTCATACATACTAAGGTGTTTTTCAGCTAACGCATGTGAGTTGTCAACATCCTTGCCGATACTCATCCAACTGGACCACTGCTTCGGACTATCGGGAAAGTAACATTTCATTTGTGATGACCAGCGGTAGTAATGGTTGAAATACTTCAGCAAACCCTTCACATACCTGTCTTTCTGACTGTATAAAAATTTCGGTATTGGCGAGAACCTTTGGTAGTCGTAATCATTCGATGCACTACCTGAAATAGTGATCATGAAGGGGATCACCATGGTTAGGCCCAATAAGGAGAGCACCCCATAAGCACAAAGAACATAGAGCCTATTCTTTACGTGTTTTTTTCCAACGGTCGGTATATGAGACATCTAAATCAGCCCTTCGCTTTGCGATATTCAATCTTGTTCAAAAATTTGATCTGAAAATATGTGAACCCAATCAGGATAGCACCCAAAAACCATGCCATGGTCGTTGCCATACTGAACCTAAGGTTCGCATAAGCCTCCATCCAGATCTTCAGTCCGATCACCGTGGTCGACTCACCTGGCCCGCCAAAGGTCAACAAAAAGATATTACCCATGTTTTGAAACGAAGCAATAAAGGCTCCCACAAAGTTGATCACGATGAGTGGCAACAACGTGGGCAGCGTGATGTGAAACATCTTCTTCAACAATCCAGCACCGTCCATCTCAGCGGCTTCGTACAGTTCTTTAGGCACCGAGCCCAATGCTGCCAAATAGATCAACGAGGACATGCCCATGCTGGCCCACATGGACGGTAAGATGCAACATATCATGGCAAGACTTGGGTCTTGTAACCACAGTTGTGGCTCTATTTCGATTCCCGGTAACCAATTCAAATATCCGATGAGCTGGTTGAAGAATCCCTGGGAAGTGGGTTCGTACATCATCTTCCACAACAATGCGATCACCAGACCGGAGGTCATTTGAGGAAGAAAAAACAAGGTTCTGAAGAAGATCTTTCCCCTGGGTATATCCGTTAATAGCACGGCCAGTATGATTGGCGTGATGAAACAAAATATCATGTTCAAAACAACGAAATACATGGTTCTGACTAACGACCACCAAAAGCTGCTGTCTAAAGCAAGAATGATGAAGTTGTCGAGGCCCACAAAATCACTCTCCCCAGTGATGCGGTACTCTTGAAAGGCCATGATCATCCCCTTCAACAAGGGATAGTATGACCATATGGCGATCAGGATGAGGGCCGGCAGCACCATGCCCCAAGCTAGCCATTTGTTGTATACGCCTGCTTTAGATCCCTTTTTGGCTTGATCAGGTTTTTCTTTGATCCATTGCCTCAACAGTTTCACCACTAGCAGTGCGATGAATACCATTGCCAAGGTGAGCACCACCCTTGCCGTTGGCCTATAACTCTGAAGTTCTTCTTCAGACATGGCAAACATGAGACCACTATTCGCTTTGCGGTCGACCTCCTTGAGTGCCGACTTGTAGTCAAATCTGTCCCCTCCTTTCGTCAATAAAGGAGACAAAACCTCTCGTTTAAGGGTTTGATCAATGGTCATCCAAAATCCTGAATAAGGCTCTCGAATGGTCTTGATCTCCCCAGATGCGAGCTCTGCATAGTTGCGCGCGATCACCTTCGGGATGTATTTAAGGTAATCCGCATAACCGAGTCTCTCTAGATCATCGGGGGCGACGAACTGAGGGAAACCTTTAAGGATCTTGTCGATAGCCTCTCTGTCGCGAACCTTTTCATCCACAATCGCTGTCATCGTCTTCCATGCCGCCTGCTGCTCCTCCTTTGACCTTTTAGAGATGCCTTCGTACATCACCGCGTAATACTGAGACAGCATCATCACCCGCTCGGAGTTTTTTAGCTCTGACTTTGGGAAGGGAAACCATGATATTTGATTTGGGTCTATGCTCGACTCTTCCGCCAGTGTCGTTAAGTAGCGGGTTGTGCTCAGCATCATGGACACCTCGCCATTTTTAAAGTAGTTGGTTTTATAAGCACTATCCTCGTCTTGTGGTTCCATTTGAGCATAGCCATAGCCAGTGATCACTTGATCCGGCAAAAACGTGATCCATTCATCTTGCACTTTAACCTTACCCCGTGCGATATCTTCTTCCCTCAGGGCGACCGGTTCACCGCTGATGGGATCGATGATCCATTTCTCGTAGAGGATATCCCTGTAAAGCTCTACTGCAGCAAGGGCTTGTGGCGAAGAGAAGTTCGTCTCCCACCGCGTCGGCGCCACCTTCAAATCCTCACCTGCAGCGCTAATAAAATCAACCTCATCCTGCGGGAAGGTGTACTCTTCTCCCGTGAGAGTTGATGTTTTGATTTGAACAACCGGGTCACCCCCGGCAGCACTTATCCATGGCAGGATGGTGAAACCATAAGGCTGAATGGAGATACCTCGTTTTTGCGGTGATATGTTATCGTTTTTGGGATCCACACCCCTAGAGGTACATTTTTGACACCAACGCTTCAATTCTGACCAGGTTTGTGGCGGATTATTGGGGTCAAGTCCAGCTTCACGCACATGGTCAATACGGTAAATAACAATAAAGTCTCCCTTTGTTGCCGTCGGTATACCATACACTTTACCCTCGTGGGTGGCCACCCTCCTGAGCAAGGAGTTTATGTTTTTCCAAGGTGCCCATTTGGCCTCATGGTCATCGATCTGCCCGTTGCCATTTTGGTCCGTTCCGATCCATTCATTCAAGGGGTGAAGAAAACCACTTTCGCTCTCGGTTCGTATCGTGTGAAACCAACTGGACCCGATATCTGGAGCTGTGCCGCCGGCGATAGCCATCATCAGACTGCTCCTTTTGGCCGCATAAGTGCCGCCGGGAAGCTTGATCCCCCCCCATTCTTCAACTTCTATGTCTCTATTCAACTTCATAAAGTCCAACAAGTTCCTGGTGTCAGGACTTTCGGGGGTATTGGGGTCAAAAAACCAATCGACCTTCACCTTAACGGGTCCAGATTGATCCTCCCCACCACATAAATCACGCTGTGGCATAAGCAAGATCGATGTCCAAAGGCTTAGAAGCATCAACCACTTCAGCCCGCTTGCGTTCTTCATCATCTCCACAGAGCCCTCGGTGCGTTCTGTAAACCCCGGAAAACAACGTGCTAAAACAAATGATGAAAGGTTTGGTCTATAGGGTCTATTGGTCATGAAATATATCGTAGCCAGTGTAGCTCAGAAAAAAAGTTCTATTTTAAACTTTAGGGGTTAAAACTTTGCCGATAGACCAATTCGGATTCGACGTCTATTTGACAGTCCTTCCTCTCAATCATATGCTGAATCAATTTCAGCAAAGCAGTCTCCATCTTAAAACTGATACCACTGATCGTGGGAGACACACTTTCTAGTAGAAAAGTGTTATCCGTCGATATCAATGATACATCCTTGGGGATGCTGATGTTCAGTTCTTGAAATGCCCTTAAGGCACCTAAGGCGACAACATCATTATAAATAAAAAACACTTCAGGTAAAGTTTCTTTATAGCCTTTCAATGCTGAGCAAGTCATCTCATAAGCTTTTTCCGGTGTGCACAAGTAAGGTTTTTCTATCTCCACACTCAGATCCACTTCAAGCCCGTAGACCTTGAGGGCCTGAAGAACGCTTTCGTAACCCTCGTTAAATGCGTCTTTATGCTTATACTTTTCGTAACCTATGTATCCGATTTTTTTTATACCCTTTTTACACAACAACAACGTGGCTTCCAGTAAAGAACGGGCAGTGTTATAACAAAGATAATTGTAGTCGTTGTAGTTTAAAGAATCGATGGAAGCAAGGTAGGTTTCTGGGGATACTTTTTTTATATAGGCTAATGTCTCCAACTGCAAAGCTTGAGGTGATGTGTTCACGACGACCCCATGGGGTTTATAAGCCAACAGGTCGTTGATTCTCTCTTTATTCATTTGAGTCGTATCGTGAACAGGGCTCATCAGTGTGTGATAACCTTGTGAGCCCAAAATCCGGTCCAAGTCATTGAAGACCTCCCAATGGTATGGATTGTTGGTCATCGCACCAATATAACCAATCGTTTTGCTCGACTGCTGCTTCAACAATCGCGCCATGCCATTGGGTATATAATTCATCTCCTTGGCGATCTGCTTGACCCTATCTATTTTTTCTGCAGAAACCCGCGTGTTCCCGAAGTTACCCGATAGAATACAAGACACCGTTGGGATCGAAATGTTAGCTTTTTTAGCGATATCCTTTAAGGTGGCGTTCTTCATGGGCAAAAAAATGTGCTTCGTTAGCGAGTTTCTATTATATGTTGACAGCGATGGCTTCCAGAGAACCGACCAAAATCTTGACCAACAATCCAGTCCTTCCCATGACACTCAAATAGGAAGGCGACCCTTTCGTCATTTTGAACAACCCTTCCCCAAACCGGATTGTGTTCAGACAGATGGACTGAACACAATCATGAGCTCAGATGGCGCGTCCACCCTTACCGTTAACCTTTTTTCATCCCAGTTAAAATCTAATTCTTTATTTAAATTTATATCCATCACCAAAATGGGTCTAGATTGCAAATAAGCCGAAAATAACCCAGCCCCCATGAGCTTGACTGAAGCTCGGTCCTCTTTGACCACACATTCCTCGATGCAGCCGCCGCTGTTCAGCATGTTCATCAAGCCCATAGCTGCAAAACCATGGTCAATAGGAGTGAAGTGATACAAATGGTAACCGAGAGGGTCACAAATCACCTCTTCACAGTAAGAACCACCCTCTAAAACCTTGAAAGCCTTCGTTTTATGGTTCATCATCAAGTGGTTTTTGCTCTTGTCGAAGAAAGGCATATCTTCAACACGAACGACACCATAGCCGACACGGTCGTGGGAAGGATTGAATACACCCAAAACAGCTCCAATGCTTGTCTCATTGAAAACTTTAATGAGTTTGGATTCACCGTACAGGGTGTCTTCGGTCGGTTGGGCATAACCCTTACATTTTGGCAAGCGGCCATCGCCAAAAGCGATGCTTTTTATAATACCCTCATCGGCATCTTTGGGGATATCACTGATGTATATGGGACCACCTGATATCGCTCTCGCTGCCGCGTGATACTCTGCCGCTGTGGCTGAAGTCTGAAACATATCCCAGTCCGGCAGAACCCAACCACTGGTAAAAAACGAGCAGATGGCATTTTTCTCAATGTGCTTGCCGTGAGACTCCAAGATCTCGGGAAAATAATCCGTCGACGTTCTCGTCACGACAGCTTTACCGGACTGCAAAAAATAGTCGTTTGAACAGGAGGAGCAATACAAAACCTGACCATCAAAGTGTGCATCAGAGGCGATCTCAATCCCCATCAACATTTGCTTCATGATCTCAGCCCTTCCTCCGCGGCCAGCCCCAAAGGCCTCCACCCAAGTCATGGCATCAATTTTTATACCGTCTATGCCTTGGTCACTTAAACTCTTGAAAATATGATCGTACCATTTTTTCCAATCCAGAGGCAAACAAGACTCAACTTTAGAAATCCAAGTTGGCACAAAATTAGGACCGACCGTGGCATCGTTCTCAAACTCTTCCTGTTCACCTACCGTAGAAACCAGGTGGGCATCGACCCTTCCCTTGCGCGACACAAACTCGATATCCGGAAACGAGTGTTGCTCTGCTCCGTGCCAGTAACCACCGTAGGCCATCCAGGCCATGATGTTTTTCACCCCTAAAGCTCTCAGTTTTTCAGTGGTCACCCCCAAGCCCTCTGGGAATTTTTGTTGGTCCGCCTTGTTGCCAACCATGAAATTTTGCTCTTCCTGTGTTTTCATCGACGATTGCCAGCCATCATCGATGATCAGCATACCCGGCACTACACCTTTCTCCCTAAAGTCCTCAATGCCATCCAAGAGTTTCTCTTCAGAAACGTGTTGATAATATGCATTCCAGGTACACCAACCGAAATAACCATGGAAGGCGGGCAGTTTTTTATGCTCCAGAGGTGATAAATCCGTTAAATACGAAGAGAGGTCGTGGGTGACCCGCTTCATCAGATCATGGGGCTGTTCTCCGAACGCCACATAAAACCCCGCGAAATGCTGAGCGGCAACGCTCTCATCCCCAGAATATATCCTCAAAAGCAACCTGCTTGGATCATGAGCACTCTCAAAAACAGCCCTAAAGCCGTCTTTAACACAAGCGACCATGATACAGTGAACCCCTTCACTTTTAAAGAGGATGAACTGGGTCTCCATGGGCAATTCCCTAAATGAAGCGATAGGGCCACCACTCATCCAACACGAACTCTCCCTGTAAGCGACACATATCGCATCGGCTTGTGCAATATCGACCTCAAACAATGAGCAACTTGAGGCGTGATCGCTTTTAAACTCGTGCACCGTGCCAAATTGGAGTTGCCGCTGCTCAGATTCACAGGAGATCAATTGTTTGTTCATATCGTAAATAAGCTTCAGAAAAGGCTAAAAAAGGTTGACTCACACGGATAATTTCACCCCAAACTATCGTTTAGTCAGATATGTGTATTTTTGTTAACTATTTATATTAGTCAATATTTCAGTTCAAAAAAAGGGATCATTTGGTTAAACGATCAGAAAATTCACTCATGTAAAAAATGATGAACTTGACTTTTCAAGCCAAGTTCATATAAAAACCAAACGATTCATCGCTAGGTACTTGGGGCGAAAATAGCTATGCTTAATTTTGATAAACCGGCAGCAGACTTCACCGAGTCTTGCCCCCTTGGCAATGGACACATTGGCGCCATGATTTTTGGTGGGGTTCAAAAAGAAAAGGTGGTTTTGAACGACCTGACCTTGTGGTCTGGCGGACCACATGAAGCTGACGCACCCCATGCCCATGAGAGCCTACCGAAGATCAGACAACTCTTACTGGAAGGAAAACACCACGAAGCAGAAGCCTTGGCCAACCAAAACTTCTGTTGCTCAGGTTTAGGATCTGCCCATGGACAAGGCAAAGGCTCAGCTTTTGGATGCTATCAAAACCTCGGTTTTTTAGAGATCGAGTTCGCTCACCCAAAGGGTGAACAAACGCAGCAATACGAACGCTACTTAGACATCGATGAAGCCATCAGTCACACCGCTTTCTCAGAAGGAGGAGTCCAATACACCAGGGAAGCTTTCGTCAGTCATCCAGGGAGGGTCATCGCCATAAGGTTATCTACCAATCAACCTGAGTCATTATCCTTCAGATGCTCCATGTCACGACTAGAGCTTGCCGAGCAAAGTTTAGAGGATGGGGACCTCCACCTTAGAGGACGGTTGAGCGGAAACGGCACCGAGCCAGGCATGAGGTTTCTGGCCCGTTTAACCATCGTAACAGAGGGCGGGAGCAGACACCAAGACCATGATGGCTTAACGGTTGAGAACGCCGATAGCGCGACCTTATTCATTTCCCTCGGCACCTCTTTTCGGGACCGTGATTTCGAGAGAGATTGTCGTCACATTCTAGCTTCCGCGAAATCAACACCTTGGGCTTCTCTCAAAAAGGCACATGTCGATGATCACCAAAAGCTTTACCTA
>JACLAC010022014.1_pt1 | contig 12666 bp, 11 predicted proteins | sample 8027881 | NCBI WGS metagenome assembly JACLAC01 (sample SAMN15725517, study PRJNA655200) | protist metagenome | isolation source: fluorescence activated cell sorting (FACS) single amplified genomes of... | place: Spain: Blaines Bay Microbial Observatory, Mediterranean Sea | collected 2016-01-19 | reverse complement strand
CGCGCATAGGCCCAACAGGCGGCAATGAAAAAAAATGCCATCAACGCCTCCGACCGGCTGCTGGCATAATGCACGACTTCCGAATTGAGCGGGTGCGCGGCGAATAACAATGCCGCAGCGAAGGCGGAGCAATTGCCAACACCCAACTCACGTGCCAAAAACAATAGCAGAATGGCATTGGCTGCGTGCAATAAACCATTTACAAAATGGTAGCCGGCCGGGTCGAGCCCGCCGAGCATATAATTGACCCCATAGGTGAGCAAAAGAAGGGGGCGGTACATCGCCTGGTGGGGATCGACCGAAAATAAGCTGGGGTCACTAAAAAAGGCGGGGAAGTTACTTGCTTGGCGAATATGGGGATTGTCGACGATCGAATGAAAATCGTCGTAGTGGAACCCATTTCCCAGTGCGTTGTAGTAAAGGGCGCATACCAACGCCAGCAGCAGAGTGACCTGGCGCCGGGTGCTCAGCATCGGCCCCGCGCTTAATCCACTATTTCAACGCCCGTTTCGGCATAACCCGAGCCGTCCCAGGCAAAACATTTATAGGCATTGATTTCCCGTTTCGCGCCCGTGTCTTCCCCATAGGCCGAAACAACCAGATAGAGTGCGTCAGGATCGTCCGGCTCCTCACCCGCTTCGCGACGGTTGAATATCCAGGTACGCCTTTCGTCCTCTTCGGAGAAATAGGCCTCACAATCGATATGCGAATGATAGAAACCCGAGACCCTTCCACCGGCCTTTGCAGCCTCTTCGCTGATGCGCATCTGCTCAACTGGGTCGATCAAATAAGCCGTTCGCGCGTCCCGGGGATAGCGCTCAGGGTCTTCTTCATGTCGCCGCTGCTGCATATTCTCACAGACATGGACCACACAAATCCCCCCTTCAGCCCCTTCCGATAATATGCCGCAACACTCGTGCGGATATTCCTCAAGGACCTGGGCGTAAATTCGTTCGACATCGTTCCGTGCGATGCGCAGCATCTAACTATCCTTTTTGTTTGCGGCCCCCTCAAGGGCCATCCGCCACATAGGCGTACTCATATACTTATCGCCGCCGTCGCAAAAAACAGTGACCACGACCCCCTCTTCAAGCTGGCGGGCAACCTCTATCGCCGCCCAGTACGCCCCGCCCGAAGATTGCCCGACGAGAACGCCCTGCTCGACGGGGAGCCGCAACGAGACATCGTAGGCATCTTCGGTCTCGACCGGAACCTTGTGATCGAGAAAGGTCTCATCGTAGATCCCGGGCACAATCGAACTGTCCATATGCTTGAGCCCCTCAATCCCGTGAAAGGCATCTGCAGGCTCGGCCGCGATAACCTGAATCGCTGGATTGAACGACTTTAGCCCACGCCCGGTGCCCATCAGGGTTCCACTAGTGCCAATGGTGGCTACAAAATGGGTGATGCGCCCATCTGTCTGCTGCCATATTTCAGGGGCCGTCGTATCTCGATGGGCAAACCAGTTAGCGTCGTTGTTGTATTGATCGGGCTTGAAATAGCGGTCTGGATCAGCCTCGTAGATCTTGCGGGCTTCGAGTATTGCGCCGTCCGATAGCTCGCCGGGGTCGGTATAGACGACCTCGGCTCCGTAGGCGGCGAGGACAGCCTTGCGCTCCTGGCTAACATTGGAGGGCATCGCCAACTTCACTCGATAGCCCTTCGCCGCGCCGATCATCGCATAAGCAATGCCGGTATTGCCCGAAGTCGAGTCGAGAATAATCTTGTCGGCGTTGAGCAAGCCTTGGCGCTCGCCATCCTCGATCATCCGCCGAGCAGGCCGATCCTTGACCGAGCCGCCTGGATTAAAAAATTCCAGTTTGGCATAGACCTCGACCCCTGACGGAATGGCCGAATCTCTTAGCCGCAAAAGTGGGGTATTACCGATCAGCCCTACCACCGATGGACTGAGTGCCGGTGACCCGACAAGTCTGGGCTTCACCGCGTTTGCCCTCGCCATCAAACTTCTTCCGAGCCATTGCCAATCGCAACTTCTTCTGCGAATTCACTTAGCTTGCCCTCAAGTTCAGTCCGGCGCAATCCAACGCGCTGCCTTTCGGCCCGGCTCTCGCCTAGTCGTTGTCCCATCGCTTCGATCACGCTGCGGTAAACCTGCACACAAAGTTTGCCATTACTGCGCATCAAACGATCAAATTCCACCTTGCGCAACACGAGCAAATTACTATCGCACAAAGCGTTGACTGTAGCCGACCTCGGCTGGCCCGTAATCAAGCCCATTTCCCCTACCGGAGCTACCGGATCAATACTAGCTAATAACATTTGTCTTTCATTATATACCCCCAATTGACCGCTGAGCAAAATATACATTTCATCGCTCCGGCCATTGATTTGGCAGATGCACTCCCCACTGGCCACTCCGCGAAATGCACACGCTTGCAGTACCATATGGGTATGATCCGAGCCCAAACCGTAAAACATCGGTATTTTGCGGATAACTTTTAGTAATGCCTGCGCTTTATCGGCCAAGGAGATTGCGCCCCACTACGAAGAAATTAGTCCTCAAATAGGCAATATTGACGAATATTGCAATTAGTTAATATATCGGCACGCCACAGAGTGTCAACCAGCGAAATAGCCTCTTGCTTGACACCTTTTCGGCCAGGGCTTACTTTTTCGCGCTTTCCACTCCTTTTTGCAATCCAACTTTTTCACCAGGTGTAACTTATGGAAGTTCCGATAGAAGCTTTGGGCGACTGGGAACGCACACACGACTGCGGAACCCTCAACGCCGACCATATTGGCCAACGCGTACTGCTAATGGGCTGGGTCTGGCGCCGTCGCGACCACGGTGGCGTTATTTTCATTGACTTGCGCGACCGCTATGGCATTACACAGATCGTATTCAATCCACAACACGACTCCGCCGCACTACAAAAAGCCGACCAACTGCGCAGCGAATTTGTTATCGCCGTCCAGGGAGTGGTCGAATCCCGCCCCGAAGGAATGATAAATAGCAAACTGCCCACCGGGTCGATTGAGGTTAATTGCGACCAACTTAGAACCCTCAACACCTCTCCAACCCCCCCCTTTCTCATCGAGGATGAAATCGACGCGGGAGAAGAAATCCGCCTCAAGCATCGCTATCTCGACCTGAGACGCCCACGTATACAACAAAATCTCCTACTTAGGCACCAAGCCTATAGGGCTGTACGCAACTTGCTGGACGAGCAGAAATTCATCGAGGTCGAGACGCCGATTCTCACCAAAAGCACCCCCGAAGGCGCGCGGGATTATCTCGTGCCAAGCCGAGTTCACCCAGGCCACTTCTTTGCCCTACCACAATCGCCACAAACCTATAAACAGCTATTGATGATCGCCGGTTACGATCGCTACTTTCAAATAGTTAAGTGTTTCCGCGACGAGGACTTGCGCGCCGACCGCCAGCCCGAATTTACACAAATTGACATCGAAATGTCTTTTGTCCGCGAAGATCACGTTATGGACGTTGCCGAAAAATTGACGCGTTCCCTCTTTGCCAAACTCGGTAAGATCGATTTACCCGATCCTTTTCCCCGGCTTACTTATCGCGAAGCGATGGATCGTTTTGGTTCGGACAAACCCGATATGCGCTTTGCTATTGAACTCGTAGACGCGACCGCCGGAGCGCGTGCATCCGAGTTCAAAGTCTTTCATTCAGTACTTGAGGATGGAGGTGAAGTAAAAGGCATTAATGCAAAGGGCTGCAATAGTTTCTCTAGAGGTAAAATTGATGGATTAATCGCCTTTGCCCAAGATCTTGGCGCCAAGGGGTTAAGCTGGATTAAACACACGGACAACGGGCTCGAATCCTCCATTGTTAAATTCTTTCCCGAAGCCGCGCAAATCGAATTAATCAAGGCCCTGGATTCTGAGCCTGGCGACTTGCTGCTCTTTGTCGCCGACCAGCCCGCAATAGTTGCACGCGTACTCGGTGCATTGCGCCTCGAACTCGCGCAACGCCTTGAGTTAATACCGGCTGATTCATGGACGCCATTATGGGTTACCGAATTCCCCCTATTGGAGCGGGACGAAGAGGCCGGTCGCTTTACGGCAATGCACCACCCTTTCACTTCGCCGATGGAAGAAGACCTGCCCTTAATGGACAGCGACCCCGGTGCGGTCAGGGCCAGGGCTTACGACTTGGTACTCAATGGCAATGAAATCGCCGGCGGCAGTGTGCGGATTTTCCAACGCCCGGTGCAAGCACGTCTTTTCGAATTACTGGCCATCGGTAAAGAAGAAGCCGAAGCCAAATTCGGTTTTCTGCTTGAGGCCTTGGAATACGGAGCCCCCCCACACGGCGGTATTGCCTTTGGTTTTGACCGGTTAATGGCTCTGCTGACAGGCGAGGATTCGATCCGCGATATAATCGCTTTTCCCAAGACCAATAAGGCCGGCGGTCTAATGGAAAACTCACCCTCTGCCGTCGATAATACCCAATTGCGTGATTTGGGCATTCGCTTGGCTTAATGAATGCACCTTAACTCTTTGACAGGGCAGATTTTCTGCTTGACATCCCATATGGGCCGTATTACCTTTTCACCTGAGTTCAACCCGTATATATTACAATAGTTTCGTAGAATAGTTGCGTGAAATTACACAACCACCGAATTGATCTAGCAAGCGGAGGTACTATTTAATGAGCCGTTTTTCCACATTGAGAAGCCTGGGCATCGCCCTGGCGGCCGTAGCCCTTCCCCTCGTGGCCGGCTGTGGTGGCGTGTCCCAAGAGGAAACGGACGCCTTGGAGAAACAGCGCCAGACCACGGTGGCCGCCGAGCAGAAGGTAAGCGAGCTAAAGGCTGACAAAGCTCGCTTAGAACGCAAGCTCGCTGAGCGGCAAGCCACTAAGAAAGCGCTAGAAGAGAGACTTGCAGCAACCAAGCGGAACCTCGCCAACTAGGCCTTAAGATTGAGAAAGGGTTTGACCATGAAGAAGTTGTTTGTTGGCGGGTTGGCTCTGGCGTTATTGCTGACTGTGAGCGAGAATGCCGCCGCACAAGATGAGAAGAAGATGACGCGCGAGGACTACATAGCGCAGATGGCCGATTTAACCGATCGCGAGATGAAAGCCAAAGCTGAAATCGCCGATTCCGACGAACAAATCGCCATGCTCAAGAAGCAGATCGCCGAGATCGAGATGGCTAGTAACGATCTCAATGCTCAGATCCTTGCCGCTGTTTCCGCTTCCTCGGCTGAAGTTAAGAGTTTCGGCAAAGACCTCGACAGTATCACCGACCAGCTCGAAGGCTTGCTGGCACTGGCCCCCGAGGTTTTGATCCAGCGCCGCGGTGAAATTAAAGCACTTGCCGCGCAGGTCGAAGACCTCAAGCAAGATAAAATCTCCGCCTTGCCAGAGATGGCCGAGAAGCTGGCCAATATTGACAAAATCTTGGCCCAGCTGACTGCCCGGGTAGCACAACCGGTGACCATTGATTATACCGTCTCACGGGGCGATAATCTTTGGAGCATCGCCAAACAGGATAAAGTCTACGCCGACCCGTATATGTGGCCTCGCCTTTATCGGGCCAACAAGGACCAGATACAGGATCCGGATATGATTTACCCAGATCAGACCCTGGCCGTTCCATTTGGTGTCGCCGAAAACCAACACCTGGTGACTCGTGGTGATTTCCTCTTTAAGATCGCCGCACAGGTCTACAATGACGCGGGCAAGTGGCACAAAATTTACGAGGCCAATAAGCAACAGATCGTTGAGCCGCACTTGATCTTTCCTGCTCAAGTCCTCGAAATTCCGAGTAATTAACTACTTGATTTAAAGATAGTTCACAGCCAAAAAGGGGTTTGATTCTTCTCAATCGGAAGGATTCAAACCCCTTTTTGCATTTACCGGTACTCAAAAATATTAATGAAGGACATCTCCCTAACAGGTGTTGATCGCCTCTTCCTATTTGGACAAAACGATCAACATCTTGCGCAAATAGAAAAGAAATACGGCGTCATCTTGGTTGCCCGCGGAGACAAACTCATCCTCAATGGACCAGATGCTGCCGTAGGTGAAGCCGACGGCCTCTTGTCCCACCTTGTCGAACGCATAAGGCGGGGTCCAGCGATCGAAGAGGCTGAATTAAGCGAACTGATCCAGCAAAGCCCAGCCCCACCCGAATACGACCAGATTATCGACGGCAAACATGTCGCCAATACCTACAAAACCATCATTCGCGCCCGTACGGCCGGCCAAGCCGAATACCTGAAAGCGATAGATACCAACGACATAGTCTTTGGCATAGGCCCCGCTGGCACCGGTAAAACCTACCTGGCCGTGGCTATGGCCGTGGCCGCCCTGCGCCAGAAGCAGGTCTCCAGGATTATACTCGCCCGGCCCGCGGTCGAAGCCGGCGAAAAACTAGGGTTTCTGCCGGGATCATTCGAAGATAAAGTCGACCCTTACCTGCGCCCATTATACGATGCCCTACAAGATTTAATGGAACCCGAACGATTGCGGCGGATGCAAGAGATGAAGATTGTCGAGGTCGTGCCATTGGCCTATATGCGCGGACGAACGCTAAACGATTCGTTTATCATTTTAGATGAAGCACAAAACACCACTCCACAACAGATGAAGATGTTTTTGACTCGACTCGGTAGCCACTCAAAGGCGGTTGTTACCGGCGATATAACACAAACCGACCTGGATGATAACCAGCCTTCCGGATTGGTTGTGGCACCGAAAATTCTGACGAAAATTCCCAGATTGTCGTTCGTCCGACTAACCGAACGCGATGTCGTCCGCAATCCATTGGTACAAAAAATCATCAAAGCCTATGAGAGCTACGAGGAAACCGACAGGGATCCCGAGTCCCCCGCCGATAAATGAATGCGCTAAAATCCAGATGGCTTGGTCTTAAAAGCCGTGGCAGGCACAGTTCACCGAAGCCCTGGCGCCCACACAGCCTATCGGCATTTCGAATTGCCCTGACGGCCATTGTTGTAAGCTTGCTCACCTATCTCTCCCCCTACCAGCGTCCTTATAACGTAGCCCAGTTGCGCGTAGGCAGCAGTGCGCAAGAACGCATAAAGGCCCCCTTTCTCTTTCACGTACCCAAGAGCGAAGTCGAGTTAGATCGCGAGCGTCTAGAGGCGACCGCCACCATCCCGACCATACTCCGCCACGATCCCTTAGTACAAGACCAGCAGATGGCGCGGCTCGATTCGATTTTTGCGGTGATGGTCCCCGGGATCAGGATGCAAATGGCCGATTCGCTGAAAAAGAAGCACCTGCAACGCGAACTACCAAGGGTCATCGGCTCGCTTTCGGTAAATGCACTCTCAACCCTTATCGCCGTGCTTTCCAACGCCAGTCAACCCTATGTGCAGGATTTTCAAGCGATTTGCCGGCAAATACTGGCCGATTTCTATACCACCGGCCTTATCGCCTCGAAACAGCCCGTTCTGCAAAGCCCTTCGCCACAAGTTCGGCTCGGCAACCGGGAACAACACGTCGAAACCCTCTATAGCGAGATAGAACTCAAACAAGGCGATTTGATCTCGCACATACAGGCCTATCGCACCATCTCCGACCGCGACGCAGTAGAGGCAGTGCACGAGCTATTGAGTCTCTTCGTCATATCCGATCTCACCATCGACGCTTCTGAGACGGCCCGACTCAGAAGCGAGGCTAGGCACGGCGTCGCCAGCATCAAGCGGATCTTCGCCAAAGACGATATTATTATCGACAAGAACGATCCGGTCACCCAGGATCACGCCGACGCACTCGATGCTTTAGCTGACCGTATCGCCAAAGAACAAACCAGCCACCCAATCAAGCGCCTGATCCAAATGGTCGCCGCGGCGACCATCACCGGTTTTCTGATCTTTGTCTTCGGTTACTTTCTCGCCACCCGCGAACAAACAACGTTCAACCAACCCAGCCAGCTTATCCTCTTGGCCCTTCTGACCATTGCCACCGCGGCCATCGCCTCTTATATAAAAACCCACGAGCTCGATACCTACCTAGTACCCACACCGCTAGCCGCCATGCTGGCGACGATCCTGCTAACCCAGCAAATTGGCTTGGTCCTCTCCTTCGTGCTCGCGTTCTTCGTCGGCAACCTATTCTCCGACTTTTATGTCGCCATGACCTGCGCGCTAACCTCGGCAATGGGCGTCTTCGCGGTTCGACACGTGCGACACCGCAATCAATTCTACCGCTCAATGATCTTTCTTCCGATATCGTATACCCTGCTCATTACAGCAGCAGATCTATTGCGCTTCGTTCCCCCCGAGCAAATATACGCGCATGTCCTGCCCGGCATTTTCATCGGCGTCGCAGCTCCAATCCTGACCATCGGCCTACTGCCGATATTTGAAAGCCTGTTCCACCTGACAACCGATATCACTCTATTGGAGCTTTCAGACCTCAACCGCCCGCTATTGCGCGAATTGGCTATTCGCGCCCCGGGGACTTATACTCACAGCCTGATCATGGCCAATCTATCCGAAAGCGCAGCCGAAGCGATCTCCGCCAACCCCTTGCTAGCTCGCGTCGGCTGTTATTACCACGATATCGGCAAAATGCTCAAACCGGAGTATTTCAGTGAAAACCAAGGGCTTCGCGGTGGACGCAACCCGCATGACAATCTGACGCCCAATATGAGCATGTTGATCATCGCTTCCCACGTCAAAGATGGCCTGGAATTGGCTGAGGAGCACGGGCTGCCGCAATCGATCTGCGATTTAATTCCCGAACACCACGGCACAACGGTCATCGAGGTGTTCTACAACCGCGCAGTCGAGTTGGGTGGCGAGAGCGTGCGCAAAGACGATTTCAGATACGACGGCCCGCGTCCCCAGACCAAGGTAGGCGGTATTCTAATGTTGGCCGATTCGGTCGAATCCGCCGCCCGCACCCTAGCCGAACGCACCCCCAATCGGGTGCGCCAACTAGTCCGTAATATCATCCAGCAGAAATTCACCGGCGGCGAGTTGGACGAATGCGCACTTACCCTGCAAGACTTGCACAAGATAGAAGACAGCTTTATCCCGGTGCTCATGGGCACCCTGCACGGCCGGGTGGAATACCCCTGGCAAACGGCCGAACGCAAATGACGCGCCATACCTACGACGGTAGACAATTGAACACTACGTTCAGCCTATCACAAACCGAGGGCATCGCACCGCTGCCCGGCAACGCGGAGACCGCCTTGCTGAATGTAGCGGCGCACGTCGCGGCTGCACAGGCCTTGCCGACCGAAGTGTGTATAGTCTTTGTCACCGATGAATATATGGCCGAGCTCAACACGAACTACCGCGCCAAAGAAGGCACGACCGATGTGCTCTCTTTTAACCTAGGCTCAACCCCGGGGCAACCGAGTAGCGGCGAGATCTATATCTCTTTGCCGCAAGCCAAGCGCCAAGCCCTCGCGCTAACGGTGCCCGTTTTTGAAGAAGTCGCCCGCCTACTGACCCATGGCCTGTTGCATTTAGCCGGCTGGATACACGACACCCGCGATCAACTTCTCGCGATGGAAAGCGAAACCGAACGTTTCCTCAATGATACCGAACTCAATATCCCCCTGTAGACGGCCCTGGCCGGCCGTGTTGCGCGAAAGGAGTCTTTTTGGAACCTCCACAAGTTGACGTTGCCCTGAGCGTCTTCACTTTTTTGGCTGCCTTAGTCAGCCTTATTGGGCTATTTCTTGTGGCCAGTTACGAAGCCACCTTTACAATCCTCTCGAAATCAATATTGGAGAAAATGGGCGAAAGCGGTATAGACCGCTCCAAAGCCATGCTGCGTATTTACGAGCCGCACCAACGCTTGCGCCTAATGGCCCGCCTTGGCGAAGCCATCGGCACAACCGGTCTGGCCCTTGCGCTGTATTTCCTCTTCGACGCACTGCTCTCACTCTATGCGCTGCCCGCCTATTGCGACGCGGCTGCGGCCATGCTATGCACCTTAGGGCTCTTTCTGACGGTGGCCACCCCTCAGCGCATTCGCTTTGACGAAGAAGGTGAAGAGACGCGCATCCCTTTTTTCGCCTTGGCCTTCGTACCCGTGCACGCCGTACTACTACCGCTGACCAACTTGCTCGAACAACTCAGCTCCAGCGACTATAGCGACGAGGATTTCCGCGCCGACAAAGAAGAAGAATTGCGCAGCCTAGTCGAATCCGAAGGCGAATCGGGCGTATTAGAAGAAGGCGAGCGCGAGATGATCGAAAGCGTCTTTGGCTTTCACGACCGCATTGTGCGCGAAGTTATGGTCCCCCGAGTCGATATGGTCGCCATTGACCTGACCGCCCCGATACAGGATTTGCTCGATCTCATCAAGGACAAAGGCCACTCGCGCCTGCCCGTCTATGAGGAGAGTTTAGACCATATCCGCGGCCTGGTATATGCCAAAGACTTATTACATATCATCGCGTCCCATCCCACGCTTGACCTATCCACTCCCCTAGAGCGTTTTCTCGCCGAAGGCAAAAAGGATGACCAGCCTTTAACGCACGAGCCTTATTATATCCCAGAGACTAAAAAGCTAGATATCTTGCTCAATGACTTGCGCACCAACAAAATTCGCCTAGCCATTGTGCTCGACGAATACGGGGGCACCGCCGGACTGGTGACCACTGAGGACCTCATAGAAGAAATCGTCGGGAAAATGCAGGACGAATACGACGAGGAAGTGGATTTGTTCCACTGGCAGATACCGGGCAAAACGCTAATCGCTAACGCGCGGATAGATATCGACGACCTAAACAAGATCCTCTCCGTCGACTTGCCCAGCGAGGGTTTTGAAACGCTCGGCGGGTTTATCTACGACCACCTCGGCAGCATTCCCGAGGAAGGCTTGGTATTTGAAGCCGAACAACTAGAATTGGGCATCCTCAAAATCGACGGCCAACGTATCGCGCAGGTCAAACTCAAACGCCTGAGCCCCATCGGTGAACTAGACCAGCAATAGCCGCAAAGGGGTTGCGTATTGTGAGGAATACCTTAGCTTATTGATCGTGATGCGGGGTGGAGCAGTCTGGTAGCTCGTTGGGCTCATAACCCAAAGGTCGCAGGTTCAAATCCTGTCCCCGCTACCAAATTTTGACCGCTGAAATCTTCGGGTTTCAGCGGTTTTTTTTGTGTCCACCCTGCTATAGTAGCGTATTTATCCTCGCTTTCTTTTTTTCTGTCCTCAGACCTCCCTTTCAATTATCTTCAAACATTGCCGATCACGTACGAAAATAAACGTCTGTTTGCAGTGGTTCATGGTCGTATATATGGTCGTGTAGCCAAATGGGCAGGTATCTAAATCAGGGGGTATAATGGTATCACTCTATAAAGACAGGAATACTTTTGTGATTAAATACGCCATAATCCTCAATGGGAAAAAAATATATCGGCGCAAATTCCGAACTGTCCATCATCAAGCTGAAGCATTGGAGCAAGTAGCCAAAGAGCTTGAAGCGGCAGCGGTCCACAGGTTGCCGCACGATGAAAAGATCGGTGATTGGATTGGCCTCAACCTAATTACGCCAGAAGAAGCCGATCTGATGTTTAATAGCTACGAGGCACCTCCAGAAACAAAAGAGCTTGGCAGCGACACATGGTCCCACATCGAACTGGCCACCCTCAATCTCAAGGAAGAACGGCAGACAGAGCTACGGCGCGGCGGCACCGCAAGCGCGGACTACAAGGCTTTTCGTAGCCGTCTCAAGCATGTGGTGCATTGGCTCAAGCAGAACCGAGATACCCTGGACGGCATCGATGAGGCCGATGCGAGAGAATATTGGAAATATTGCCTGTCAGACGAGTGCGTGAGGGTTAGTGAGTTGGCCAAGGTTGAAAAAGATCCTACTCACCCTGTGCGGACGGGACCGTATTCCCCTAAGAGCGCATACTCTAATGTGGGCGTATTGTTCAAATACATCGATGAGGCCGTCACCCTTGGCTATGTCGAGCATAACGACAAGCGACGAGGAGGATGTCGCGGCTTCGTGCTTCAAAAGAAGGATTATGAGACGGTCAATCTCAGACATCCACTGCGGCCAGATCAAGCACAGTTCTTTATTGATATGTCGCGCTCAGAAGCTCACAGCCACCTCATGCGCGGCTCGTTCCATGTGGCCATATGCTTGGGGCTGTTTTGCGGACTACGCAACACAGAAGCAGCATGGCTCCAGTGGAAGCACCTTGACTTGGAATTAGAGACGCCGATGCTTCGCATTGAGATGTCTGAGTGCAAGGCCACGAAGCGGTCGCACTATACCAAGACATTTGAAGAACGCGCCATGCCGCTGACCCCCTATCTCGTTGAGACCCTCAAGGCCGAGCGTCAACGGCAGCAAGCCGCCGAACTCTACTCCCCCTTCGTCCTCTTGTCCGGCTCGTCGTTGAAACATCTGACGCCGGACCACTTCACCGCCGTCAATAGCCGCACACTCTCGGATTGCATGGACAAGGTGCTGATCCGCGAGGGTCGCATGGAATACGAGATCGAGGGTGGCCAAAAGCGGCGCGGCTACATGATGCCGACCTACTACTGGCTGCGCCATACCTTCGCCACCAACTGCCTCCGCAAAGATCTGAAGATCCGCGAAGTAATGCAGTTGATGGGTCACAAGGATCTGGAGACTACCGAGATCTACCTCAAACAGCTACAGCTTCAGAATGTGCCGATCGAACGGCTTGATGAGATCTACGATCTCTAATGCTAAA
>JACLAC010023978.1_pt1 | contig 12670 bp, 23 predicted proteins | sample 8027881 | NCBI WGS metagenome assembly JACLAC01 (sample SAMN15725517, study PRJNA655200) | protist metagenome | isolation source: fluorescence activated cell sorting (FACS) single amplified genomes of... | place: Spain: Blaines Bay Microbial Observatory, Mediterranean Sea | collected 2016-01-19 | reverse complement strand
GTCGTTGTCGCTTTCAGATTGTGACCAATGGTTGCGATCGCATGTGTTTCTAGTTCGATGGTCAGTCGATGATTCTTTTCTGTAAGATTTGAAGTTTGCGCGACGGAGCCACGCGAAATCGCTCACCACGCATTCCCAGCGTGCGACGTGGCATTCAAGATTTGTTGCGCGGTGTTGACCTCGGCGAGTTGGGAACATATTTGACATGGGCGACTTGGGAACAGGCTGATTGCTGGTGGTGGATCGTAGTCGTTGTCGTCTTCAGATTGTGGCCAATGGTTGCGATCGCATTTGTTTTTCATTCGATGGTCAGTCGCGAACATTTTTCCGTAAGATTGAAGACTACGAGACGGAGGCACACGAAACCGCGCCTCGTGCATTGCCAGCGCGCATCGTGGCACACAAGACTTGTTGCGTGGTATTGACCTCGGCGAGTTGGGAACATACCTGAACTAGGCGAGTTGCGAACAGGCTGACACCGGTGATGGATCGTCGTCGTTGTCGTTTTCAGATTGTGGCCAATGGTTGCGATCGTATGTGTGTTTAGTTCGATGGTCAGTCGTGGCATTTTCTCCATAAGATTTGAAGAATGCGCGACGGAGCCACGCGAAACCGCGCATCACGCACTGCAAGCGCGCGACGTGGCATTCAATATTTTTTGCGCGGTGTTGACCGGGGCGAGTTGGGAACATACCTGACCTGAGCGAGTTGGAAGCAGGCTGACACGCGTGGTGGATCGTCGTCGTTGTCGTTTTCAGACTGTGGCCAATGGTGGCGATCGCATGTGATTCTAATCCGATGGTCAGTTGCGAAACTTCTCCGTAAGATTTGAAGACTGCGCGATGGAGCCACGTGAAACCGCGCATCGCGCATTGCCAGCGCGCGACGTGGCATTCAAGATTGCTTGCGGTGCTGACCTCGGCGAGTTGGGGACATACATGACCTAAGCGAGTTGGGAACAGGCTGATACCTGTGGTGGATCGTCGTTGTCGTTTTCAGATTGTGGCCAATGGTTGCGATCGCATGTGATTCTAGTTCGATGGTCAGTCGCGATTTTTCTCCGTAAGGTTTGAAGACTGCGAGGCGGTGGCACGTGAAACCGCGCATCGCGCATTGCCAGCGCGCGAAGTGCCATACACGAATTATTACGGTGTTGACATTGGCGAGATGGGAACAGGCTGATACCGAAATCGCGCATCGCGCATTGCCAGTGCGCGACGTGGCATTCAAGATCTTTTACGGTGTTGACGTAGGCGAGCGTGCTGAACATAATTGACCTAGGCCAGTTGGGAACAGGCTGATACCGGTTGTGGTTCCTCGTCGTTGTCGTTTCCAGATTGTGGCCAATGTTTGCAATCGCGTGCGTTTCTGGTGCGATGGTCAGTTAAGGTGTGAAGACTGCGCGACGGAGGCACGCGTAACCGCGCAACGCGCATTGCCAGCGCGCGACGTGGCGTTCAAGACATTTTACGCGGTGTTGACCTCGGCGAGTTGAGAACATACTTGACTTGGGCGAGTTGGGAACAGACTGACACTGGTGGTGGATCGTCGTCGTTGTCGCTTTCAGATTGTGGCCAATGGTTGCGATCGCATGTGCTTTTAATTCGATGGTCAGTCGCGAACTCTTCTCCGCAAGATTTGCAGACTGCGCGACGGAGGCATGCGAAACCGCGCATTGCGCATTCCCAGCGCGCGACGTGGCATTCAAGATCATTCGCGGTGTTGACATCGTCGAGTTGGGAACATAGTTGACCTAGACGAGTCGGGAACAGGCCGACACCAGTGGTGGATCATCGTCGTTGTGGTTTTCAGATGGTGGCAAATGGTTGCGATCGCAGTTGTTCTTTGCTCGATGGTCAGATTTGCGCATTTTCCTCCGTAAGGTTTGAAGACTGCGAGACGGTGGCACGCGAAACCGCGCATCGCGCATTGCCAGCGCGCGACGTGGCATGCAATATTGTTTGTACGGTGTTGACCTAGGCGAGTTGTGAACAGGCTGATACTGGTGGTGAATCCTCGAGGTTGTCGTTTTCAGATTGTGGCCAATGGTTGCGATCCCAGTTGTTCTTCGTTCGATGGTCAGTCGCGAATCTTTCTCAGTAAGGTTTGAAGACTGCGAGAAGCAGGCACGCGAAACCGCGCCTCGCGCATTGCCAGCGCGACTTGACATTCAATACTCTTGTTTGGAACATAATTGGCATAGGCGAGTTGGGAGCAGACTGATGCTGGTTGTGGATCATCGTCGTTGTCGTTGTTCGGTTGTGTGGCCAATGGTTGCGATCGCAGTTGTTCTTCGTTCGATGGTCCGAGTCGCGAATTGCTCTCCGTAAGGCTTGAAGATTGCGAGACGGAGGCACGCAAAACCACGCATCGCGCATTGCTAGCGCGCGACATAGCACTCATTTTTGTGGTTTTGACCAAGGCGAGTTGGGAACATAATTGACCGAGGCGAGTTGGGAGCAGGTTGACACTGGTGGTGGATAATCGTCGTTGTCGTGTTCGAATAGTGGCCAGTGGTTGCGATCGAGAATGTCTTTCGTTCGATGATCAGCGTCGCGATCTTTTCTCCGTCGGAATTGAGGACCGCGAGAAGGAGGCACTCGAAACCACGCATCGCGCATTGCTAGCGCACGTCGTGGCATTCAGCATCATTTTACCGTGTTGACCCAGGCGAGCTGGGAAGATAGCTGACCTAGGCGAGTTGGGAACAGACTGATGCTGGTGGTGATTCTGCAAAACGTGTAGCTTGGTGATGATCTCCTTTTTTGCACGTGCGAGCTTGAGCCAATGCGAGCGGATGCGAGGTCGGGCATTGTGCACACATGGAAGAAGAGGGTTGTATACACATAAGGGAAAGTGCGAAATGTGAGCACGCCCCGTTTCGTCGCTAAGTGGCACGGCTCACTGGTCGAACCCATCGTCCAGGTAGACGAGCATGTAGCGAGGGCTCACCGTTTGGCATGCCCCCTTGACGAGGACGAAATGATCCCCGTAAGGGTCAGCGAAGTTCTCCCCCCCTTGATGCTTATAGCCACATGTGCATGACGTGCTCTATACCACAGCACATCTGGTCCGTCCCGCAGAGCTGGGCTCGACCCCCAGCTGTAAGCCCCCTTTTTTTGACACGCTTGTTTTCTTCGCAGCTCCCACGTTCTGGGGTCATGTGGGCTCTCAGTATAATATGTGAATTCCTGGCGCTGCGCTTGACATCCACGGCAGCGTTTAAGTCCTGGCGCGCCGTGCACGAACTTGTTTCGTGTCCCAGCTATCGCCTCAAAGTCGCTGTCGTTGATGAATTGGGCTCGACCGTCGTTTGCATCTTCCAGTTGGGGTTCCATGGAGCTGCATTATGTTCTAGTCACGTTAAAGAATTGTCCTGCATAGCTCCTGGACGTTCGACTAGTATCCTCCCATGTATGTTCCCTTCTAGTCGGCGGTTGCGTGGATGACCACGTGACTCTGATCAAGTAGAGTGATGATATAAACCCATAGTTTGTCCCGCACATGTTGAGCTCTTCCGCACGCCCAAATTGCGTGTTATACAAAATCATGGAACGCTGCGTGAAGAGCGCATCCTTCTAGATATCCGTCGGCATGTTCATGAGTGCGGAACGTAATGTACGCAACTCCCTTGCGTCTGCGGTTGTCATTGGTGTACATGAACCTAATCGCATACATGCCGTTTACGTGTATTCCCCACTCAAGCAGGTCAGCATGTGCAGATGACCGGCCACGGGAAATTCGGGATCGAGCCCCATGCACCATCAGTGATCCAGGTTCCTGGGCTTGGGCGTTAGTAGCCGCGCGCTTGTCGATGAAGCTTGTCAACGCATTGATTTCGTTGTTGAGGCCTCTAAACACATAGTCACTTCATTTAGCCAGGCTGAGAAGTGCGTGCTCGCACTCGTTTGCGCTTCTATCCGCATAGTTGATGTAGTGTTCTACCCCATGCTCGTCAGTTTGCTTGAACCTCCCGGCGTGGTGCATATGGATCTTGTTCTGTTCGAATCGAGGCCATTCAAGATAGTGCTCCACGTCGTTGCTCAGCATCAGTTTGGTCCCTGACCCCATGCCTTTTACTTGCTAGCACCTCCCAATGTATTTGTTTATCGAATCGTTCCTCGTCTCTAGCCCTCGAAGAAGGGCACAGGTACGTTCATGTCAAACGAGACATTGATTGTTCGTTACAATAATGTGAAGTCTTGCGGTGGTGCTGCTGAAGCGGCTGCTGACGTTTGCTGCCGTGAGTATATACACTCATGCGGTTTGTTCCTGCTGCTGAAGTGTTGGCGGCGCTCTACGCTCATAGCTGTTGTCGATGTCATAGCCATCTGGGCTGCACTCCCACAACTGAGTTGAAGAGTTGTCGACGTCCCTCTTCAGTTTCGATGCCGTCAGGTGGGCTTAGCTCATCATTGCGGCCACCGTACAGAGCAGGCGGCGCGAAGCCAACATCACTTCCTCTCGCAGGCCCATCGCTACACGCATCAGTGCTGTAGTCACCCCAAGTTCAGTGTCGATCATTGTTCCAAGCTCCTCGGCCCTGCTCCAGCGCCTGTCTCGGCACTCAGTTTTCGTCAGTCCGAGCGGTCTGGCCCATGTTCTGGCGGTGTCCTCCTCGATCCACTTCTTCATTCGGCGACAGCTTATGTTCGCTGCCCAATCGTTTCTGTATTGCATGTCTGCCGCCATGAGAAGCCCCTTTCGCGCATTGTGTTGAAGATGTGTGCAAGTCCTGCGACATCCTGGTTCAGGGGAAGGGGGCGGTGCACACGAGGCGCCTCACACACACACACACACACACTGCGTTGGAGTCCAGGAGCCCCCGGTCATCGCAAGCTAGCCCATCAGTAGATGCCAAGAGTGTTTTAAGCACCACGCTGTGTGCCGCAGCGAATGTTAGCGGCAACGGTCGGCCCTTTTGTTCGATTGAGTCGAGGAGCCGGATCGCATAAGTCACCGCGTTCCTAGCTCCATGCATTTCCTGGGCGGGCTTGGGCTCATGAGAGGCTTGTTGGGATAAACGGCCTCTTCTCCCAATCCCCGTCCTAGCCACCTCAATTCGGGCTCGGCCACGACAGGCGTAGGATCATTGTCTCTCACATAATTGACGAAGTCATGCTTATGCTCTATTCCCTCTCTCGTCGGATTTCGGGTCTGGCACATTTCCAAACATGAGCAAGCCGAAAGAGCACTCCACAGTTAAGTCCTCACTGGTGTGTGGTTTAACTAGTCCCTTTTCAGGTCGACGTCCCTCACTTTAAGCTGCCTGTCCTGCGGCACAGAAGCGGTGGTCTGGCGTATATACCATACCATATCCATGCGTCGATCCCTGGATGTAAGCGCAGCGGCCCACGCTCTGTAGAGGCTCTGAACCTTTTTCGAGACCGTTTATACCCAGATCACGCGAGAATCCGTAGATCCTCTGTTGCTCATCTTCTCGCCCGCGTTTACGTCCTGCTGTAGGATTGACAGAAGTGAAAAGGGGTCGTCAATGTGTTGACCTTGTCTAGACGCACATGTTCCCCATCGCGGCGCAAGATGGACACGTGTAGGCGCATCGGCTTGGTCGTGCTGTGGGTTAGCCCATTTAGGTCCTGACATATCCTTGTACTCGCCGTGCTCAAGTGAAGAAGAGGGGGGAATCGATATATTCTGCTCGGCAAAGATGCATGTGAATTGAATGAGGAAGAGGGGCAAGCTTAGTCCCATTCAAGATCCTGCCGAAGGGAAATGGCAGCGGCGATGTATGATAGTATACAGGTTTAACTCATACGTGGCGTGTGTGACGAGGATGACGCACACAGCTGGCGCAAGTTCGTGTCTATCACAAAAGTGACTTGACGAGCACATGTTCAGGTGATTGGCAATGCCGCTGGCATCTGCGTGCTTTGTCAGAAGGTCGGTGGGGCGCTCTATCCCCATGCATTTGGTGAGCTTTATATCACGTGTTGTGATCTTGTCTTGGGCCCAGAGTTCGTTTAGCGCAACATGTCTCACCTTTCCCTAAGCCCCTCCTGCTTCCTATTCCCAGCGCCGCGCTCGAGTCAGTCATTATCTCCATCACCTATATCTCCCTGTCTCATGCCTAGGTCCTCGAGCAAGCGTATGCAGCCCAATCCGCCTGCACCTCCTTTGACTACCCCATAGAACTCGGCCTCGCCAGATGAGAGTGCGATCGCCTTCTCGGTGGAACGTCACCCCATGTATGCAGTGCTCCCCTCGGCGTATAACCCCACCACTGGTCGATCTACGCGTCCTCCAGCAACCTGCATGATCCGTGCCAGCATAGCCCGCTATCGCTTTCGTCGCATTCTGGTAGTTGAACGTGTTAACATGTCTCGGGTTCTTACTCCGGTATCTTACCAACATTTTAGGCGCCCTGAAATTCGTTGCTTTTGGACACGGCATGTCTCTGCTCAACTCTTTAACCGCATACAGTGTGTCAAGCCTGTCTTGTGAAATGTAGTTTGCCCTAGCGACAAGCGCTCTATACTCCGTCAGTCTGTCTTCGCATACTTCCTCCTGCGCCATCTTCTCAACGTCGGAAGCCGTCCATTTAGCGCCTGGAGTTGACATCGGCGTGGAGTTCACTAGACCCATGTGTTTGACAGTTGTGTCAGAGTGCCTTTGGTCAGCCTCATACTTGATCCCATGTGGCGCCCAACTCACCACCCTATTTAATATCCGTATTGACTTCTCATCCCCTCGATCAGGTCCAAGTCTACCTCTTATATTTACGTCGTACCTTTTGTTTGGCATATTCCTGCACCAACCTAACTCATTCTCTGTCCCAAGCAACGTAGAATCGTATCCGTGAACAACTGCCTCAAACTTCTCGCCTCGTGGAAGAACGCGCATGGTGTCGACACACCAATTCTAACTCCTAACGATTTCATGCAGTCTGTGTACTCGCACTCCCGGTTCTGAGCCGCGTCTCTAGTCCCATACCTTGCCCTTTCTGAGCTAACCACACTTACCTTCCTCATCGTCCTCCTTGGGGAGCTCGACGTATACAGTCCTTCGAGCCGCAGCGTGGAAGTAAGGCCTTATGACATCAATGAAGTCTAGCTTGCACTGAAGCCCGTTCTTGGCGTAGCCGATCCCCTCAGTAACCGCCGCCGAATATCGCGCCTGCTTCGCTTCTATTGGTGGCGTTGCTGCGAACAGATCGATGTCTTTTCCCATGGTTATCTCCTTCGCTGCAAGTCTTGACCGAACCTCAGGATGGATATCGTCGCCTTTGCTCACATCTACCAATCTAACCCTATGGGATTCTTTCCCGTGTGTTTGATGCAATCAGCAATTGGAACTGTCTCGTGTACCCCATGCTTCTTGTACTCCTCTATATCATCTCTTCTCGCAACCTCTACGAGCTCTGGGTCTAACTCCTTCTTTCCCACTCAGGTCGTCCCAGTACTTGTGCGCCTGGTGTTCCTCCGCACGCTGGACGATGCCTATGAATCCCCTTTTGAACCCTTTGTCTTTTCCTATATCATGAAACAGTCCTCTGACTATTCCCTATGTAACACCCTAGCCAAGCTGGCCGCGTTGAAATGAGTTTGGTTTAGCCCCTCTTCTGCCCACTTTGCTCCACGCTGTTGCAACTTCCTCAGAGCTGGTGGATATAGCCCTCTCGTATCAATCCATTCATAACGATTTTCTCTTGCTCTTTTCACGTTCCGCCTGGTAAGCCCATCCTTGCTTATAGTCCCCTCAGAACGTCGTTTGTAGCTCGTCGTCTCTAGCATGTTTGACTTGACAAGGCATACCCGTTGCGTGATGCATCCCATTGCCTTCGTGCATTTTCGTCAGCTCTTTCCATATTTCACAATGTACAGCATTGTTGTGCTTGCGTTCACTCTCGAGCTGTTCTCCTTTGTTAAGACACATCTCGGACCTCCAAGGAGAAGCATTCCTTCCCTCGACCCTACTCTCATGTTGTGCCTCCACGTGCTGGTCCTCATTGGTTAAGTCTTCCTGGCCTGTGAGATGTATGAGCATGCCAGGGATTGCCTCGACAGTTCTGCATCCAGACTCGTTCCTCGTAGCTCTGCTCGCGAGGTGCGGATGAATTATTCCCGCATCATTGTCTATAGCTATCACCTCCTCCATTGTCTTGAACTACTCGTCCCACTTTATCCTTCTCCTGTCTCTGGGGATGGCGCCTCCAAGGATCCTGCACACAGCCTCGGCGAACTCCCCCTCGTCTTCATCCTCCATACTGGTGGGCTCCTGATATTGCTCTTCTCTCCTCAGTGTCTATGCCTTTCTAGGTGCATCACTCGGCTCCTGAACTCGTGTCCTTTTTTCCCGCTCACCCTGTCCCGTGCCAACTTCGGGCCGCTCTGCCAGGTCACCCTGGCGAGCAGCGCCCTCCCCCGGCACATTGGGACCAGAGCTCGTAGAGCCGGGCACCTCTATATATTTCTGCCGTGTCCTCTAAACTCCTCAGATATTATCAGTTTCCTTGCTTATCTCTCCTCGTTGGCTTGTCAGTTGGCATTATTTATCCTCATTTTGTCTTGATCCTGTTCCAATATTCGATCCATTGCCCTATCAAGTATAGGGTCGCCTTCGCTTGCCATTATCCTTTCATGTCTCTTCCTGCACTCCTCAGTGTGCGCTACTCCCATGAGGGGTTCTCCAAGCATTTGCTTGTGGCACACAGGGCATCCCGAGGTCGGGCCCATTTTCTCTACATCCTCTCTCTTTATCATAGCTCTCCTCCTTTTCTACAGCCTTGTCCTCAAACTCAGTTTCATTGCTAGCCCCATTCACTTTTCGGGCAAATCTACTCTCACCGGAATTTGAATAGACGACCTTCCAGGTGTGGGCTCCCACGGTCACCCCCTTTACTCTATGTATCATCTCGTTGCTCCACCTCTCATTCCCATCCGGCTTTCTCTTGATGTGGTGATGTCATTGTAGCTACTTCCTCTGTGAGGACTATGTTCTCTTCCGAGTTGTTAGCAAGTCCTACCCACACTCCTTCGTACGACCTGTAGTCCCATTTGTTTACCCCTTTTGCTCCTTGGTCCTATAGCCCATACTGCTTCTCCGAACTCCGCAACCTCCTTCTCGAATCTTCTTCCTGTAACTCTTTGGTATGCTGTACGCCCATATGTTGCAACTCTGTATATATTTATCGTGCTGGCCGCATGGATCACCAGCCACGTCGATATCATGTGGTCCCTCCTGAGTTTAACCCCTCTCCCCTCTAAGCCGCTCTTCGTTATTCCTATTTGTCTTTGTACGTCCTGAATGGTCCTCTCTATATCATCCCATTGCTTTGTGACTCTCCTACCCGGGATTCTTTGTATGCCATCTCCACTGACGCATTCTTCTTTAGTTCCCAGACTACGTCCTCGACTGAATGTTCCTGGCCGCTCCTCACGGTCACACGCTTGTGTCCGAGCCACTCGCAGTTCATGCAGACGTGCTTTGCCGCATACTCATCGCTCCCCTCTGCTGCAACACATGCCGCAAACACATCCTTTTGCTTTATAGTCCTTCTGGACTAGTATGGGTGTTCCCAGTCCTGCTCCTGCTTCGTTTTCTCATTTCTCTCCGTCATCCACATGCAGTCTAGCCCATACTCGCTCACATCACCTTTCTCATCATCACCCGCCTTCTTGTGTCCATGGGGACGCCCTACCCTCTTTTGACGCAGTGCTCGGAATGGAGTGTGCGTGACATTGTGTGCCGCTGCCTCCTTCTTTGTAGACTTTATCGGAGTCACTCCCACTCTAACCTCTTGTCCCTCCTCAACCTGTCCGTCCTCTAACCCCATTCACTTTCTTCGCCTTTTTGCTGGGTCCTATGGCTCTAGGCCCCGAGTGGCTGAGATCGCAGTTGCAACGTTGTCCACGTCGATCGTCGAAACCCGTCTGCCAAAACTCTCCGCTTCGCTCTCGTACTCGTACTCATCCTCTAGCACATCGTACATGTTTCACGTTTGAATCGCATCAGCTTCCATCCGTTCTGCTCCTGTTGATCCCCTCTTTCTCTCAACGCTCTCTCTGCTCTCCTTTACTGTCTTCTTTGGAACACATATATCCACCTCAAGGTCTCTCCCCTTCTGTGGATCTTCGTTTGGCCCCCTGACTTCTTGTCCTCAAGATAGCGCCCACTCTCAGCAACGACCACTCGATTCCCCTTTGTCCATGAGGTCGACAACAGCAATAAGAAATCCTGCTATCGTGCTGCCTACCTGTGACGCCAGGTCCACATGAGCCCATTCTTCACTTATCCCCTCTATTCTCTGTTCCCCAATATTGTATATTGGGTCATCGCTTGCGGACATGTAGTAGACACCTTGTCTGGACTTTTCCGTCTTGCTCACCGGGCAGTGTTTCGCCACCTCTTTACCACATATCGTCACCGCTGCCACCGAGTCTACCTGCCCTCTTATCACCTCCCACTGTCCTTGCTCTGCAGCGTTGATGGAATTGATTCGCCCTCCAAGCTTTGCCACCTCAGCATAAGTATTTTTCTCCTCGGGCTCGATCGCATTTGTCTCAGCATATGTATCCTGCTGTGCTTGCCTTGTGCTTGATAGTCTGCCTCCTATGTCGCCGCCAAATGCCAGTTCGGATAGACACGTTATGCAAGATGTATATCCTTGCTCTGGTTCGGGCTCCTCTTGGCTGTACTCTGTGTTGTATTCGACGTAATGATCGTCGGTGACTCTTTTTGTTATCCCATTCGCCACAGGGCAAAACATTGTTGTATGTCCTGTTTGCTGGCAATACTCACATGCTCCTAAGAGTCCTATGCCGAGGGCTGGACAATACGCTTGTGTATGTCCTGTTTGACCACACGTTCTACATGCACCACAAAACATGGTCGCAGGTGGTCTGTTGTAGCCCTTTCCTTCCCTTTGTCGTCTCCTTTTCCTTTCCCGTTTGCATCTCCTTTGTCGCCTGTGTTTTCCCATCACCGCTAATTCCTTTTCCCTTTGATTTGCCTTTTGACGGCATTGTACCGTACCCTGCTCCCTTTCCTTTTTTCTTTGGCCGTCCACGGGTATGGCGCGTACGCTCCGTTTCCTTTGTACCCCTTTCCTCTATCTCCCTTTCCTTTGCCTGTTGCCAACCAGAATGCGTCTCCTTCGTACTCGTCCCAGCTTTCGTCGCCGCACCATTGTTCTTTGCACCATCCTTGGGCATATCCGCCCCACCCTTGTTATTGATTTCCATCCTCCCCAACGCTGCTCAGTCCTGGCACAACTCCTGCTTTTTTCTCCTGGTTCTAATCGCTTGCCTTCTGCCCATCGAGTCACTTTCTCAAGCTGTGATTTGTAAGCTGTCACGTTGTCCCAGTCGATCATCTGTATTATGGCAAGGTGTTCGAGTTTCCTCCTGAGGATAGCCGCCAGCTGATGTTCAGGGATGGCCGACGCAAGGTGTTTGTTTAGCACCCTCACATCTTCTAGCCGTTTTTCTATCTATCCGGCCAAATCTGCGTCGCATGTCCACGGCGCGGGCTATAACACTTTGTGTTGTTTCTGCATCACCCCTTGCCCAGCGACTTGCGTCATAAATGTGTGGATTATTTTTCTGACGCCTCCAAGCCGTTACCTTCGCCAGCATTTTCACTTTTACAAACATTTCTCCTGAAGTTGAGTGCCAGTACTCCCCATAGTTCTTCATTGACTTGTTCCCAGGCATCATCGTCAACCAAGTCTCTTAATCCATTTGGAATCATTATGTACCCATCCATGTCTCTGCCAGCTGCTTCTTTTGTAAGATCCTCATCTTTGTTTTGTTCCATGTATTTGAAGAATCCTCTTTTACATGCATTCTGCAACAGCAAACAGATGTTTTTCGATTTTGAGTAACATGTCAGGTAGTCTGTCATTGAGTCTTGTTGTAAGCACATTGAGACCGTCCCATGCTTTGTAGTCTGTTTTGGTTTTGCCCATTTGCTGCCGAACCCCATTTCCATGACCTTTTATCGTCCATGCGTCTCACTTCACCAATCAACGTGCTGATTTTTGCTGGTTTGAGCATTCACAATCCTGTACAACTCTGTCAGTTCTGCTGCAAGACATATCACATACGACTGCTGTCCTTGGGCATAACCGAGAATAGTCGCCGGCAGTTTTCCAAGCGCAACTTGTACGTCATCGTTGTCTGAGCGATCTAGATTTCCTTGTGCATCTCCCATATTTAGCTCTGTCTCATTTTCATGAACCATACGACTGCATGCCCTTGTGCGAGGCCGCGCATCGCACATTGCCAACGCGTGACGTGGCATTCAATATTTCCACGGTGTTGGCCAAGGCGTGTTGGGAACATGACTGTCCTGGGGAGTTGGGTACAGGTTGATACTGGTGGTGGATCATCGTCGTTGTCATTTTCCGATGGTGGCCAATGGTTGCGATCGCATTTGCTTTTCGTTCGATGGTCAGAGTCTCACTTTCTCCGTCGGATTTGAAGACTGCGAGAAGGAGCCACTCGAAGCCACGCATCGCGCATTGCCAACGAACGACGTGGCATTCAATATCTGTTACGGTGCTGACCTGGGCGAGCGTGCTGAACATAATTGACCTGGGCGAGTTTGGACCAGGCTGATGCCAGTGGTGGTTCACCGTCGTTGTCGTTTTCAGCGTGTGGCCAGTGGTTGCGAACACATTTGATTTTCGTTCGGTGGTCAGAGTCGCGGA
>JACLAC010011061.1_pt1 | contig 12670 bp, 12 predicted proteins | sample 8027881 | NCBI WGS metagenome assembly JACLAC01 (sample SAMN15725517, study PRJNA655200) | protist metagenome | isolation source: fluorescence activated cell sorting (FACS) single amplified genomes of... | place: Spain: Blaines Bay Microbial Observatory, Mediterranean Sea | collected 2016-01-19 | reverse complement strand
GGTGGGATCCAATTCTGTTGGATCCCGAGAGCAATTTTTTTAAGTTAGTTATTCAACGGGCTTAACATGGTAGACACCTTCGCCACTGGCAACTTGTCCAACAAAATTTCCAGTTAATTTCACGCCTACATATTCAGCGTATTTGCCTGTACCTTGAGTCAAGTTAACGTCATAAGAGCCGTCGCTGGCTAAAGAACCAGCGTAAATCTGCACGTCGCCATTGGGATCTACTGAGTCACAAATAAACTGACCTCCAACCAACGCACCGCTCGAATCGTTGACAATGATATTGCGGCAAGTAGCTTTCACTACTCTTGGCATGCCCTCAGGTGCATTCGAATAGTCCCAAATATCGTTGGAAACAACATATAAAACACTACCACTTTCTCCTTCTTTCGTCTCAGATGAAATAGGAAATTGTGTTCCAACAGTTTCCCAACCTTTGAGATGGCCACCTCCGAAAGCTATGCCAGATGTAATCAGGACAGTGAGAGCAACTAAATTAAAATTCATTAATAACTTCATTGAAATCTCCATATTGTGAAACAAAATTGGCAACTAATTTATTGCCGCTTTACTTAGTGCAATCAAAAAATACGGGTAGAAATGTCAAAACAGGTGGTGAAATAGCGTATTCATTGATAAATGAATAACCTATTAGTTAGTCAAAAAAACTCAAAATATTTCTTTGCAATATAAGCAAAAACTTTAGACCACCGGATTCGCAATCCCCTGTGATAGATTGGGTAACACCAGATAAATACTGAATTCAGCACAGATTATTACGACCAAATCTGCAAATAATCGCAAAAATGTCGTAATCAGTTTTGAGATGCCTGTTTTGCTGGAGATCTACTTTTAATACCCAGTATCTATCTGGCTGCCAATAAACATACCATCCCTAAAGGGACCACTCATCTCTTTCAATTCTCCTCGTCCATCTAGAAAAGTTAGAGTCCCCTGTCCGTGATACCTGAAATTCTTGAATCCCCCTACGTATTTCTCACCATTTGGAAAGGTTAGAGTCCCCTGTCCGTGATACCATCCATCTCTGAATGCTCCAACGTATTTAATACCAGATGGGAAAGTCCAAGTCCCCTGCCCGTTCCTCTTGCCATCCTTGAATTCTCCAACGTATTTCTCACCATCTGGCCAAGTTTCAGTCCCCACACCGTTAGGTACTCTATTACTGACCTCTCCAATGTAGATACGATCCCTCTCTAAGTTTCTTCTTGTTTTCCAACTTGCTGGATTAGAACCTCTGCCACTAACAGAATCGTCTTCACTGATGTAGAGAGTGACTATTTTTGGTTGCTGAATTGGTTCAATCTTAGGTGTTGGAGGTCTTCTTCTGTTCCCCACCTCAAAAACAAAGTTACCTTCATCCAGATACGGATCCAGAATCTTTCCATACTGAGGAGTCTGTCCTGTCTGATAACGAGGAACCTGCTTCTGTAGATACCTTCCCAGTTCTACTCCCGTCACATACCCATCCTTGTCCAAATCTGCCTTGCCATTGATTCCTCGAATGAACAGAGGCCGGAAGACACTCTCTGATGGAACTGTCTGATTTGCACTACCAGCAGAGATAAATTGGCGCACTGGTTTTGTTGTCAGGTAGGAGATGTCTTCAGGAACTGTGATTGCTCTTGCCTGGAGGACTGATCCAGAAAAACAGGAATCAAAAACAAACAGAGCATGCTTGGATTCAATCTGTTTAGACCAGGAAATTACCTGCTCCATCTTCAAGGATTTTTGATAGAACACTTTCTCATTCTCAAAAGGATTTGGAGCATCTACAGGAACCAGATACCCAAACTTCCTACCATTGCGTTCCTGAGTGTGTCCATGTCCAGAGTAGTAGAACAGCAGTCGGTTTTCCTGCTAATAGCCGTAAGTATCAATGAAGTCTGTGATTCCATTGAGTAGTCGATTCTTTGTAGGATTCATCAGTGTTTCCACTACAAATCCTTGCTCTTCCAAAGTCTCTCTAACTGCCTTTACATCTGCACCAACACTGTCCAAATCCACCCAGGCATTGTCTTGGTAGTCACTCACTCCAATCACCAGTGCATGACTGCCTTGATAGAGTCGAACCTTTCCTTCATTGGGAATCTGGATGTTTACTGGACGGATTGCTCTACTCTGGGCCTGTAGAGTTGTTGCACTCAGAAACAGTACCAACAGCAGGATCATCCACAGATCTGGTAAGCAGTCTTGTCTCTTCATCATCAAGTCCTCTAAATCAGTTCTTTGAATGGCTGATACAAAATGATGAAAACTAATACTCCTATAGAGGACTGACTGCAAGGCTTTGATTGGGATGTGAGATGAGAATCAGAAATAAAGGTTAAGGCTGGAAAATTAATATGTAAATTTCTTCAGAATTCAGTGGGTCTGGGAAGGTGTGGTGCTGTACGGTAGGAATCGACATCTCAGTTTTTATTTGGGTCAAATCCAGAATTGGGCAAACTAGCCAACAAACTGGTCAACAAATTTGATTGACTGGATAGGTTGATCTCAGTGGTTCAATGTATACTTTTAAAAAAAGTATACATTCGGTAATTTGGGAAATATTTAGTTGAAAGGATAGGATTCGCAGTTCTATTCAATGAAGAACTGCGAACAATTGGGTAGAAATTATGCTGCATTCATTGTGGCAGCCATTTTCTGTGAGTCATCGAAGATATGAAATTCAGCAATCTTACCGTCCTCGATTTTATAAAAATGACCGAAATCCGCCTCCATTTTGCCAGAACCTGCAGCAGTTACATGAAGCATTGCAAATACCTGGTTACCTTCAGCAATGATGTTCACCACATCAATCTTAAATTCATCGTAGAGTTTCGGCATATGAGCAAGTGCACTCATCCAATTATCTGGACCATGATAAGTTCCGGATAATTTATGAATCCCATTTACTTTGACTATGGCATTTTCAGCATAAAGAGTGCGGAAAGTCACCATGTCTCCGGTCGAAAAACATTCATAGTTTTTTTGGACAACTTCTTTGGGCGTCATGTCAGTTCCATATTTAGGGTGTTAGAATATTTTTAACGTGATGTTCCAGCAGACAAAGATGGAACATCACGAAGTGTCACTCCACTGGAAACTATTTTCAATCTCATATTTGGATAGGTAGATAACCTTTGAATTGGTGGGAAAGGAGTTTTTTCTAGAAACCAAAAGTGAATTACGATTTTTTGCTACCAGATACTGATTCTCAACTTGTATGTGAACCAATTAGCACCTTGATCAGCACTCAAAATAGACCCTGATTGTTACCAGATTTACTATATTATAAATATTATTTTTATTACAAATGCTTTATAAGACTACAGAGGCTATAGAAGGAAGGTTAAATCTTGAGAGCATCGGATAAGCAATCTGATGCACTAGTAGTGGGATTCATTCGGTGAGGTCAGCGATGTGGGGAAGTTGAAATCCGATAATGGTGGGTCCCAAAAATGCGTAAATCGCCTTTAATTTTAACTAACCGCGTTGATCCATATTAACCATCATTGCCTCTATTCGTTGCATTAGTCCGCTATCTTCAAAAGATTCTTTAATACAACCATCATCCCTTAGCCAAGGAAGTTTCTGGCTAGTCCAAATTTCAATATTTGGTTCGAATTTTTGTGGGTTGTCATAGGCACCTAGAGGAATTCCAACTAGCCCCTCAAATGCTTCACCCTTGCGGTAGCAGATAGAGCTACAATTGGGGCAATTGTAATTAACCATCGGCAAACCACTACCTCCAAGATACTCATATGTTTTCGTTTCTCCCTTGAAAGTGACCTCGTCTTCCCCAAATAAAGTTCCAAAATTTATAGATCCTAAAAGTTTACGGCAACTCTGACAACTACATTGTACAATGAGAAGGGGGTCAAATTCGGTATAAAATCTAAATTGCTGGCAATGACAACCGCCCTCGTTACGAATCATAAAGTTTCTCTAGTCGGTAAGTAGCAATTATTGACTTGAATACAGCCAGACAAGAATTTTAGGTAATGCTTGGTGGCAAATCTAGGGAAAAATATAAGTAAAGTGGGAATTTATGAGTTCGCTAAATTGTCGATTAACGAACCACCAAACTGTATCAGAGGCTGAAAATGAAGGAAAAACTACGGGGAAAGTACGAGGTATTTGTGAAATTGGAAATTTATCCCTGCCTAAGTTGCTGGAAGCACTAGCTTTGTAAGTTATTTTGTCAAACAAATATTATAGAAAATAGGTAGAGGCTATTATCAGTAACGTACAGGGGGGAGATGTCACCTTATACCCCTGTTTTGCTTAGTACAAAACATCTAGGCGTAAAGCACTACTCAAAATCTTCCCAGTTCCAGTCTTGGCCTTCACTAGGATCATAGTCTAGCCCTTCCATAACACTGTCTTGAGCGATTATTTTTCCGTCTTTGTACGTAATGGAGGTTATAACTGAGTTAAATATATCTTCACCTATATATCTGTTATATCTTTTTATTTTTAGAGAGTTCTCATCCTCTTGGAGGACCTCCGGTGGAGTAGCTATTATCGAATCACCAAGAGTCAAAACAACTTCTTTATCAGCATCAAGATTTACTTCAACTCCTGCAAAAACATCTACAGCTTTGTAGTCAGGATGATAAATTTCATCGACTAGAGAAAAATCCTTTTCTTTTGCTCCAAGTCTCCATGCTTCGTAAAATGCTTCTGCTCTAGTCATTCTCTCTCCTATTGCTGGATTTTCTGGATTTACTTTCCAGATCTTACAGCAATTCCCCCTGTTGTCTCGTCATTTAGTAGTTTGGTGAGGGATTTGTTGGCATTGCGATGATTTTGTAAAGAAGAAGGTTTTGGATTAAACGTTAATTATGTTTTCTGGAACATGATGCTTTATTAAGAATATGCCCTGTATATATTTCGTTCGTAGGATATTCTACAATAGCATTCATACTAAAATTATAATTTTCCTGATTTTTGTAGAGGAGTATGGGGAAGTTCTGTGTATTTTCTGGTTTAATCAGTATTAGGGGGGTTAGAGGCTGGAGATGGGGGAGTAAATTGTAAAATCAGGCTAGTCAAGGATCTGAATATCTATTTCTATTTACCTGAAATATTTACTTAAATTAGGGAGAGTCTATCATCAGTAACGTATGGGGGTGGGATGTCACTTTATACCCCCCTATACTTTGCAGTATCCCTGGTGAGATTGGTGATGGTAATAAAACATTTGGCTACTTTTCCAATTTGCAAATGTATTAATAAAAAACAAAAGAATTAGTTCAGAAATTTTAAAGTACCTTACTTTTAACACAAATTGGCCAAGTCAAATTGTAGATTAATTATCAAGAATTTATATTTTTCACATTATTAATATGGATAGTCATAATATGCTGTAATAGCCTTTCCTTCCTCAGAAAAACCAAAGTCTAATCTTCCTACTGCCGATCCAGTGATGAGTCTTAATCCTAGTCCATAACTATCTTTAAAATTTTTCCAAAACTTTCCTCCTAAATCTGGAGAAACAGTACCTTGTTCATAAAATCCTGCTAATTGAAATTCAGCCAATACTCCTCTTGAGAAAAATAAATCAAAATCAACATTTATTTGGTTAAAATAATATCTTAATTCAATACCCCTAAAATTAGTATGCTCATCGAAGAATCTCCCCTCAGGATAACCTCTTAGTCTTTCGTAACCACCAAGTGATGTAGCCCTACCTTTATTCGATTCATCCAGATCGTTCATATACCTTTCATCCATAATTTCCTGGCATTTGGGGTAAAGCAATAATTGTTGGTCAGTACAATTATATTTTTCTACTTTACCAGAAGTAATAACTTTTGAAGTGCTAAAATATTGAGTTAAAACCATAATCAATTTTTGGTCGATTATGGGAATATATCCTGTAGTCTCAATATCATATTGATACCAACTACTTTCCTTTGGTAGTCTACTGGGCCATTGCCATCTATCAAATTTCACTGAGTACCCTATTCGAGGATCTCTCCTAAAATCAGTATCATCTATCAACATTCCCCATCTTTCAGTAAATTTAGTAGATCCTTTACCAAATCCTTCTACTCCTTTTAAACTTACAAAGTTTCCATTATAATCTTTGTACCCATAAAAATCGAGTTCAGCATTAAAAAACGTATAGTATAATTCTATTTGTCTATCATAAAAATAATAAGAAAATTCTCCCAAGTTTGATGCAACTTTATCCAGTAATATAGTTAATTTTCTATTTGGATCAGAGTTTATTCCTCTTTCATAAACCGTATAAGAGAATTTTGTAGAAGCTAATCTAGCTGGACTAAATGTAAAATCATTAGAAAATATTGGAAAATCAATTATGGATACACCATAAGCATCCATATCTTCTCCTTCAAATTCATTTTCTCCTCTTCCTTTACCAAAACCACCAATAAAATTAAATCGTCCTCCATCAATCCAAGGCACTTCAATATTATTAATAAATGCTCCAAGACTTAAAAAACTTCCTGTACCAGGCCTTTCTATCGGAGCTAGTAAAAAATAGTATTCAAAAATATCATCGTTGAATGATTTTCTTCTTTCAAAGACTATTGCAAATAATTCAAATGTTGAAATGTTGATTAATAATATAAAAAAAATAAATTTTCTGATGATTTTAGACGAAAACATTTACCTATTAGAATATGATCTATAACTTGATTCGAAAGATTTTTAAAATTTTCTGTTTATAGACTGTGGACAATCTCTTGTCAGTGTAGCCGTTATCCTGGATCTGTTCGATTATTTGTCTTAGAGTAAGATCTTGTTTCCTGCAAATAACTCCACTGCATTTGAAAAGACAAGGAAAAGCAGCGGAGTTATCTATAATTCAATAACTTATAAAACATAATATTATGTTAAATTAGTTACTTACTATTAATTCACTGAAGATCCATCGGGTCAGAAATGAAGTGATAGGTAGGATATGAGCAGATCAATAAATAGCTTTATACCATCTACAGCTCAAATTGAATCAGGCTGGATTTGAATAGGAAATAACTTGTTGAAAGAATAGGATCTGCAGCCCCTTTCAACTTAGAACTGCAGTCCCGTTTATTGGAAACTATAGAGCTTTCATTGTTGCAGCTAATTTTTGGGAATCGTCAAAAATGTGAAACTCTGTGATTTTTTCATTTTCAATTTTAAATAAATGCCCAAAGTCAGCTTCCATCCGATCAGTAGTACCACGACACATTACGAATACATATTCTCCTTCAGCGATCATTTTTACAGGTTCAACCTTAAAATTACCAAAGTGACTGGGAATATGAGCAATAAAGTCGTTGATAAAACTGTTAGCTCCTTTGTAGGTCTTTGAGAATTTATGCATACCATTATTTTTAACAGTAGCATTCTCATCCATAATTGAGCGCATTCCTGTCATATCTCCAGTAGCAAAATATTCATACCCTTTTTGAACCACTTCTTTGGGGGTCATGTCAGCTCCATATTTGGGGTGTTAAAGTATTTTTGACGTGATGTTCCAGCAAACAGAGATGGAACGTCCTGAAGTGTCACTCCACAGGAAACTATTTTCAATATCATATTGGGATAGGTAGATAACTTTTGATTTGGCAAGACAAAGAAATTCTCTAGAAATTCAAATTGAATTACGACTTTTTTGCGATTATTTTCATATTTTTCTCGCAATAATCCCTTTATACCCAGTTTTTATCAAGATACAGATCCTCTAGCACAGCGGATTCATGATCCGGTGGTCTAAGTTTTGGGAATATTAGAAAATCTCAGAAATATTTTTTTCTAATAAATAACTAACTTTTGGTGGTTATTTTTTTTCGACCAAAGCGATACGGTGAATTGCTAAGTAACCTAAGCTGACCGGTCAGGCAAACCTGTTTCCCTCATCATTTGACAGGTTTGCTAATCTTCTCCTTTCCTCCGGAGATGCATGGTCTACTTACAAACCTGACCGTGCATCTCACCATCATCACATCTTGCTATATATCACTCACCCATCTGATATGTAATCTGGTGGTCTTTCATCTGATCAGATATTGACACCTCAGAATCCCCCTACTTATTTTTCTTTCTCTTTTGTTCGAAATGAACGAAATCCAGAGCTCTTTCAAATCCTGCTAAGTAATCGGTCATCTGCTCAAAAGACATTCGATTGGTAATGTAAACACCTTGTTTTTCATTGAATATTCGAAATGTTTTTTTCTCTTTTGAGTACTTTACCTCTAGCGAATCCATAAATTTGTGTTTGGAGTTTTGATCAATTTTTTCAAGAATCTCTTGCAGATGTTTCCTCTGCTGTTTGTGATCAGACATACTTACTCCTTCATGTTTCAATTACTGGATAAAAGTTTTCTCTTACCTTAGGTTGTCACTTTATTTGACTCTCATCTTAGCACCTTCTGCATTGATTTTCCCACTCAGAACGAAACAAACTCTACAGAATATATAAGTAATATCTCTCTAATATTATTTATAAGTTGTCTAATCCTGTAACAATTGGGGTCTGTTTTGAGTGTTGATCTGCTGTAATCTCTGTAGGGCAGATGATTACTGAGGTTGCTGGATTTGACGAATGTATACTTTTAGTGAAAGTATACATTAGAGTTGATGATACCTGAAAACGGTTCTCAGATTCTCACTTGTCACCCAGACCAGTAAATATCTGGGATTAAAGTGGGGAAGGGCCAGTTCTCAGTAGTTCTCAGTGGTCTCACTTGTATGCAGAATGTGAATTATCATTCACCAACTGAGAATACTGAGAACCAGTGAGAACCAGCCAATTCTCACTGCAAGGCTAGAATTTAACAGGCATAGGAGTTAACTGAGAATCTGAGAACCGGATTTAGATAATGATAATGTAAATGTTTTACCTTTTGGGGTTCTCAATAGTTCACCAGCCTCCTCCAATATATTGCAGATAACTTCAAACTCATCTGATCTAATCGACTTTTTAAGTAACTGCTTGATATCTCTAATAAGTGATCCACTTCCCAATTGCTGCACTTTATCCAGAATAGCCCTTGCCTTGCGCTCTTTATCAGTTAGCTCAACAGTTCCATAAGCACGCTTCATAGTACCTGTGAAGTACTCCATTACAGCAACAGTGTGCTTTGCTGTTTTCATACTGAGTGGCTTTTCATCCGGCTTATCTTCAATAAGATAATGAAGAGTAAGAGCTACCCGATATATATATTGCCTTAGCTTGGTATAGGCAGCGAATCTATCGTCACTTCCTCTTCTTCCTTCTGTATTTAACTGGCGTTCCAAGTTTTGAAGAAGCTTTTTGGCATCCAAATTCATTTGGACTTGACGAGGTATATCTCTAATAGCCACAAGCTTACCAAAGATCTGTTTTAGCACAGCATTACCCGAGGATTTTGAGAGCAATGCCTGCACTTCATCTTTTCTGTCAAGAGAAAGCGGTTCTTTACTAATTACCAAGTAATTGAAGAGAAATCTTGCCGCTAAACCGTCTGCTGTGTTGACATCATTGATTATTTTTCTGACAATTGCTTCTTGTATACCTCCAGCAATTGGTACAAATACACTTGGGATATAGCGATCAGATGTTGTCGTAGGATTTTCAAAAGCATTACCGTTCCATAAGCTTAGTAGCTTCTGTCTGTCATTCCCTTTTCCTTTGTACTGATTTAAACCGTCCAGCACCCCCATAATTTCATCACTAGTGATTCCAATTCCTGCAGGATTATCTTCGTGTAGAGAACATAACATTTCCAGTGTTAGAGAATTAGCTGTCCATCGTCTTCGTACAGGTCTTGGGAATCCTTGGTTTTCCTCTCTTTGTGAGAATTCAAGATCATCCCTGTACTGATTAGCCCAGTCATTTTGTTGTTGTTCCAATAAAGCACCACCACACTTCCTATTTAAGGGAGTTTTTCCTGTTCCTGATTTACCAATTACAGCAAGCCACAGCAGGGCTTTTGCCTTGTATTCATGCGCTACCTCTAGCTGCTTATTGCCCCCAATAGCTATACTGGTATTGATCAGTAATTCACAGAAAGTTGCTTCATAATTTAATTCAAGATCTTCAGCAATTAATTCTAAGTATTCTTCCAGATAAGTATCTAGAATTCCTCTTGGTAGAGTTGGCAGGGTATCCCCAAGTACTGCAGATATATCGAGATCTGCCCCAAATGCAGTATCAGGTGGATACGGATGAATAGGAGACTGCTTACCATGTACAAAACCGTCCTTGATATCTTTAAGAGCACTGGATTCATTGTCTGTATTGATGCAAGCGGCTTTTTCTAAATCCTCGAGAGCCTGTCCTTCATCAAGAGCCCCTGCTGCTACATATCCTCCTATTAAGCGAGAGTGTGCTAGACGAGTGTTATGCTTCTCACCCATTTTAGCAGTTTTGATCTTATAAACTGCTTGCTGCAGTCTTTGATTTGCTCCAGATAACTGGAGAACATTATTAGGATTTAAATTATTGTTATAGTTTATTTTTTTATCTGTAAATTGCTGTGTTTGTTCAACTGGATGAATTCTTTGACAATTCTGGTTGAAATAAACATCAGGATCATAAGAGTAGAAACAAATTCTTGCTAGATTACGGACAGTATCATCAAAGATATCCTCACATTCTAGGAGCTGCTGTATGTGTGTTTTGAAAGTGAAATAAGCATCTTGATGCTTTTTAGATCCTTGTCCGTGCAGTCCACAAATTTTTAGCCCTCTACCTGACGGCGAAATAAAACATAAAAGAACAAATGGATCTTGTTTAAGAATTTCTTTGTATTTGAAGATCTTTTCCAGTGGTAGTTTATCTAGATCCAGATGAATTATTCCGGAATAATTAATCAGATCTTCATCTTTCCGCCCATTGCCAAAAGTTCCAGCTAGAGTAACTGCAGGCAGACTCTTCTTTTTTAGCGCATAGAGCTTTGAATCAGGACCCTCCTTTTCAATACAGAGCCTTAGAGGCTGTATCATTTCCTTTGATTCATTGGAATCTAGGCTTCGTACAAAATCCTCTAGACCAATATTTCTTTCAGGATTTGTGCTTCTGACGTTCTCGAAAACGGTTAATTTTGGGTTGATCATACTTCTCCATTACTAATAGAAAAGGACAACCGTCAGTAGAGAATCAGTAGGCTGGAAGGATGCGGCAGGTGTTGATCTTGGTTATTTCTTATTTATTTAAAGTAAACAAAGACCAATTGAGATAAGGGCACTAGTAGTGTATTGTATATACACTGATGTGCTAAATAGCATCTGCAGACTACTGTTTTCAAAGACAGTTGTCGTAAAAGAGGGCCCCGGTATTCCCTTCTACACGGTCAAATGTTCAGGGATGCTGGGGTTTTTTTATTTCTGGAGCTCAATTGCTCCGGAGTTGCTTCTGCGGACTGTTATCCAGCCTTGCTTTCAGTACTTCTTCTACCCACCTACTTCTACAGATGGAACCCTCAGAAACTTCAGAAACTGTATCTAATCTTATTAACAAAGACTGAGGCAGACTAAAAGTTACGGGCATCCGTCTTTTTGTTAGATCCATATTCACTCCTTATTCAGTAGTGTTTACCCTCTAAAAATGAAACATTTTTCAAGAAAGATCAACTAATTATCTTACAATTCATTTATCTTTTATTGCTTATTTAATAAAATCATATCCAAGTGCACCTTAAATTTAATTTATTGCTTAATATCAGTATTTTACGATTTTCTTAAATTTAACATTTTTATTTATTTTAATAATATTTAATTCCCTTAGGGGCATATCTTTTAGATATATTTTAAAATTTCTGTGCAAAGTAAACTGTTTATTTAGCTAAGGGATGTCAAATAGGACAAAACTACTTAAAAAAACTACTAGATTCTACAGTTTATTGTCTAGGAGAGGAGAAGGAGGAGAAGGCGCAAGGGTCTTGGTGTATCTGTACCCTTGTCTTTCAATTTGATTTTTCTGGATTACAAGAGCATACATCAGAGGAAATACAGACCTCAAATACATGATTTTCAATGGCTGAAGTATTTAGATATACGAGAAAGCATGTGGTTTCCAGCATCTAACAGATTCTGTCTGATTTTATAAAATAATTATCTTAGAGAATTTTAAAAATGCCACCTGATGATTTTCCAAATTTTACTCATTATCAGAAATTCAATAAAGGCAACTTAGCCTTCGTAATCTTTGGTGTTCCAAAGGAAGAAATTAATTTTGAGGAATTCAAGAGAAAAGTTTCTAAGTTAAAGGATAATGATTTTCCGTTGTATAAAGAGTTAAAAGATTCTCTCTCCTGAATAAATACAGTCTCATACATGTATTCTTGCCTTAACTTCACTGACTACAAATCCTACTAGAGCCTGCCCTGACAGCTTCTGGCCCTCTGCATCTCATGGTACATTCACCAAGACACTGGACCTATTTCTAGTCCTTTATCCAATTTTCAAATTCATCTTTCTGTTAGACCTTACTATACATACTTCAAATAGTTATTGAGAATATCCTTGTTATCTAAAAAATGAACAGCAAATTTTTGTTTCAAATAAAGTAATCAACAGGTCAGTATTTGAGGTCATTATGGGTGAATTCGATTTAATGTTGTCATTTGTCTCAATTCTTTTTGGAATTGGATACTCGAAACTACTAAATGCAGTACCTTATGTTTTTTCTAAAAATGAAAAGACAAGTATTCTTTATCAACTT
>JACLAC010021518.1_pt1 | contig 12671 bp, 12 predicted proteins | sample 8027881 | NCBI WGS metagenome assembly JACLAC01 (sample SAMN15725517, study PRJNA655200) | protist metagenome | isolation source: fluorescence activated cell sorting (FACS) single amplified genomes of... | place: Spain: Blaines Bay Microbial Observatory, Mediterranean Sea | collected 2016-01-19 | reverse complement strand
ATTTCAGTGAAATAACTCCACTCCCCACTCCTCCTATCGTCCGTGTATATCCCCACTTCCCAATACTCTCCATTAGAATAGTAGGAGTTATACCATCCACCCTTCATCCTCTTGTTATTTTCTGTGTTTAGGTAGTATTGGTATTCCTCCTTCATACTTCCATCATCGTAGTTAGTTGTCCATACTAATAACTTTCCTTTACCATCCCCCGTAGGACTATCACCACCACACCCACTCCACAAACTCACCACCATCAGTATTAGAAGAAGTTTAGTCATCGTATTACTCCAAGTAGGGAAGGGTTTCTTACTCATTCGTAAGGAAAATACGAAGTGGGGAAGTCAAAACCCAAGAAAAAAGGATAGGGGTAGTAAGAGAAGAAGAAATACTTATACCGAAATAGAATAGAAAAAGGGTTGGAAACATAAGTCATTCGTGTCTCCAACCCTTATCTATGTCTTACGTTGGGCAAGTGGTTTTAGTCGTTCAGAGAGGCAGAATCAAAGTAGTTTTTCATTAGTTGACCTTAATTGCCAAGGATCATCTAAACTTCCGCTGATGCAGGCTATGACCGACCAGAACGTATTCAAGTTTATAGAACGCTTCGACCAGTTCCTCGATCTCGGCCTTGGTTAGGAGCGAATCGATCTCGCCACTATCCACGAGCACGATATGCCATGCGGCCACTTAGACTGCTCCCGAGCCTCTTGTGAGCCACTGACTCATTGCGCGTGGCCATTTGGCACTCTTTACTCTCATTAGCTCAGCGAATCGACTGACACAGCACAAGCAGGGGCATGACGAATGCGTTGACGATCACAGGAGTGGCGACGAGGTGAATGACGCCGGTAACACTGTACTAAGATTCAGACCTGATACACAGAGCGCAGGTGTAATAACACACGGAATCACCGGTAAGCTTAACACTCAACCTCATGCGGATTGCCAAAGGTGGCAAAGGCAACGACGAGTGGCTCATTCGTTTTCGACAAAGTGAGACAGCAGAAAATTAACACATCGCCACTCTAATCCATCCATCCCCTCCGATTAATTCGATTAAATTCTTTAGAGGAGTAACCATTCTCCTCGAATTCGATAATCTGCTTTACCTCATTAAATATTCGGTTCGCCCTGTCATTCAAGGTGATGAACTTCGTTTCATTTGCAGCGAAACCCGCATCTGAGGCTTTTTGGTATCCAAACTTTTCGGGCAAAAAACCTTCGATAAGGTTGTAATCGTAAATCATTCGTTGCAAGTCATCCTCTGGTATTTTCGATGGGTTCTGCACTAACCGGCACAGGCACAGGTGACCATGCCTTAATCCCACTGGTAGTTTTTTCGGATATCTCATTCCGGCTCGCTTGGTTGATAATCTTTCTGTCGATAAATAGTCACCCAAGTCATCCATGAATTCAAAGGTCGGTTCAAGATCATCCATAGACGATGATGATGGCACTAAAACCAGTCGACTAATTGCCGCGGTCTCCCTTAGATGTCGAGCGTTGTTTGAATCTCCATCAATTATCATGACATCGAATTTGGAACTTGCCTGCACAGCAACGTCGAGACTTCCATACTTTTCGACTGAGACGGTGGGTCTTACATCTCGAGTTGTTCGTCTTTCATGCCAACGTAACGAAGAATTATAGCGAGTACCTAAATCGGCCAAAAGAACCGAGCGACCCTCTTTTGCATACCCCGTCGCAATTAGTCGACTTAACATCGATTTACCGACACCGCCTTTATTTGATATGCAGGAAATTATCATCGCCATAACCTTCCCCCTTAGTGATAATGGCAAGAAATGTGGTCATATTCTCATCTAATATAAATCTTCTTCCGGGTTGTCTTTCGAACGTTCCGACGTTCCGTCCCTATATAAGGGGGACGGAACGTCGGAACGTTTTGAAATCTTGACTCCCACCTGTTTGCCCCGCCTTTCTTCCTGTAATTCATCGCGCTCAAGCATCCTCTTTCTGGCAGCGTCGAGCATGTCGCGTCTGTGGCCTGCTGTTTCCCCCTTAGACAGAATATCTTGGCGGCTGTAATACTCGCCGTTGGCGACCAACTCCCGTAAGAATCCTTCGACCTTGTCCGCCAAGACGGTGTTTTGCCTTTCGTTGTCACCGAGATATCGTAGCTCTGTTGCACCATCGTCTACATCAAGGATCTCAGCTTTGAACGTTTGAACAGGAACACCCAACCGGGATTTAGCGTGAGTAACACTGAACATATCCCTCTTCCCCGTCGGCCTAACGTCAAGAATACTGTCGGCGAAGGCACCAATTTCCGAGCTTCCCCGGTAGCGACTCTGAGACTGGTTGACTTCCATGCCATTTTTGCCTTGGTGGTGGCAAAAAACGAAGGTGGATTCGAAGGTTCCCATCCACTGCTTGATAATAGCAAAAAGGTCAGCCATCGCCCGGGCATCGTTTTCATCACCACGGTGTATCCTTACGAGAGAATCGAAGATGACCAGATCAGGCTTAATCATGTCCAGTTGCTCTTCAAGAGCTGAGGCACATCGCTTTTCGCTTAAATTTACACCTTGGCATACAAGCCATTGAATATGTAGCGAAGACACATCCTGCGATTCACCGCGCGCCTTCAGCAGTTTTCGTATACGCGCTGTAAGTATCTCCTTTGAATTCTCTTCATCAATGATCAGGACGCGACCTTTTTTCGCGGGAAAGTGATTTAACCATACCGAGCCTTGACTGATGGCAATTGCCAAGTCGAGCACCATCCAAGTCTTACCCACACCCTCACGAGCGACCACAACCATAGTTGATTTGGTAGGGAGAATTTCTTCTACGTGCCAAGAAATGTCGTCGGATTGCTCCATTAGTTCAGCAGTGGACAGGGGTGTGAGTGTTATCTCATTCGTGGTGACGACTCTACCTCGAGCGTCTTGAGACGCCTCTACGTTTTGGACGTTTGCATGCGCCGAATTCGTAGGAACGAAGGGTCTAACGGTCCGGCTTGCCGCATTGTTAATTAAGTCATGAACTGCATCGCGACCGCCTCGCGTTGTGTCCTCCAAAACGTCTACGACATCGCCCGATTCTCTGAGGTAATCTGGAGGTTCGACCCACCGAACGGATGAAGCCACACTTTGTAAAGATTGGTAAACAGCGTGGCCGTACTGTAGACCGGGTTGATCTTTATCAGGCCACATTATCACCTTACGGTCGCGCAGGGTCTCTGCGAATCGATCCTGCCAATTACCCGCTCCGTGTGGCGATGTAGTAGCAGTAACGCCTATTTCCCATAAAGCATCAACGCATTTTTCTCCCTCAACTACTACCACGGGGTCTTCGCCCTGCATCAAATCTGGTAAACGGTAGAGAATGCGATCTGCAGGCTTGATACCCGCCGGGTATACCCTATACTTTTTCTCACCCCCTTTTCCCTGTCGGTAGATCGTAAAGATCAATCCTCCTGATCTATCCCTATATTCGTGGCTGATCTCGGATTTGTGTTCATCGAATTCACTGCCTGAGATGTCGTTTGCTCTATTTGACAATGAGTGTATTTCACGCCTATCGGCAAGAATCTGCAACGCAGCGCTGAAATCACAGTCCTCCATTACTTGGATAAACGCGAAAATGTCGGCACCCTTGCGTCCTTCGTGGTCAAAACATCGAACGCTGTTGCAATAGAGGCGTTGGTGTCGGTCGTCGTATTTCAGCGAGGGGTGGGCGTCGCCATTCCTGTGCTGTTCACCAAAAGGGCACCGACCGTCCCCCTTATGATCCAACTCTATCCCGTATTCGGGGAGTATGTCACGCAGTTTGACGTTGTCCCGTATCAGATCACGGAGGGCTTGCTGAGAGCTCATGGTTGCGCTCCCCCGACCTCACAGGCGGCCATGTAGGCTTCCAAATCGGACCGGCGATAGACCACTCTCCCTCCCATTTTGACGTAGATAGGTCCGCGCCTTTGGGATCGCCAATTATTGAGTGTTCGGGGGTGAATCCCGAGAAATGCGCCCGCTTCGGCCACAGTCATACAATTTGATGACTTTGGCATTGGAACACGATGATCAGACGACGGATTGTGCTGTGAATTTGGAGCTTTGTTTGCCACGAGAGGTCTCCCCATAGATGGCGTTAAGGTTGAGTCTCGTGCAATACGACAAATCGACCATGCAAGCCCACCCAATGGAGTGTGCGCTCGTCGATTTTGCCGCTGCACGAACTCGCTTAACTGCCAATCCCTATGGGGATCGGAAACTCCGCCGGTGGCGAAACTTCCTTCGCGAGGACGAATTTGTAGATATTCTGCCGGTTTAGTACTGCCAATACCTAAACCTCAAAAAATAATATAATACAAATATTTGCAGTGCACAACAGTACAGTTAAGTGAACCATAGGCCGGTCCGATTTATTTTATTAAGATATTGTTTTATATTATCTTATGATGCATTAACTTCGGCAAACTATTACGGTAAGGAATGGTATGGCTGCACCAAAAGGACACCCCAAATGGGGCGGTAGGATGCCCGGAACTCCCAACAAAGTCAATATCGACGTGCGAAATCGGATCGAGATGGACGCAGATCCCGTCGGATTTCTAATTAAGGTCGTAAAGGGCTCAAAGATCAGGGGCGAGCACCCTTCGATGGATCAGCGCATCCGGGCCGCCGAGCGATTATTGGCCAAGGTCGCGCCCGATCTTAAAGCTATTGAAATGTCGATAGACACAGAAATAGAGCCATCGATCGATCAGACCGCCCGCGAAAAGCTGTTGAAACTTGTCGAGAGTAAGGTAAACTACGGCATTTTGGAGGGGTTAAAGAGCGTTGGGATGAGCGACGAGCAAGCGCGATCGGCAATGGAAGATTTAAATTTGCACAAGTAGCCGATGCAAGATGGACGCACCGCCCAATGGTGTTTCCTCCACATTGTCTTTTCGACGTCGATATATGTGCTGCCGCAAAGCGAATTGATTATCTGCTTATTTTGTCTTGAGTTTGGGTTAACCTGTTCCGTATTCTTTAATCGAAACGCACTATTATTCATAATGAATCAATTGTATTAAGCTAACAATAATTCAAGGAGCCCAAACCAATGTGAATTATTGCCAGTTTAAGCGCATTGTTGATGATGGAAATTTCAACTTCTTAATTTTTGAGACCGACAGTCTTGGAAGTAATGACGTTTTGGAATTTGAATGACGAGGAAATCCTCAGAAGACCGTCCTGAGGTCAGGGTTTCACAACGTTCCGACGTTCCGTCCCTATATAAGGGGGACGGAACGTCGGAACGTTCAAAAAAACCCGGAAGAAGAGTTACCGGAGGCAAGGAGATGGCCTCACTCGTGAGTAAGCTTATCAACTTTGGTCGTCAGGGATTTCGCCAAACAATTCTTGGCAAACACGAAAAGTGGTATCTCAAACATTTCTTTTCGCGAACCGACGCCATCAAAAACATATAACACTGCCAATTATGAACGGATTTGATCTCCTAAGTTATTACGTTCCAGATCATGCTCTTAATTAGTTTCGCGGATGTTCAATGGAATGACGTTCCTGCCAAACCGGGCGTGTACGTAATCTATGACTTAGCGGAAGTGATTTACGTAGGTATGGCAGGACGAAACGGTAACGGCAGTCTACGCAACCGTTTGAAAGATCACTCATCGGGGCAAATCGTAAACATGTTTGCTCAATATCTTTTCTTGGATAGGGTACAATTCGTGCAAGAGAATCGTATCACCCATCCAAGAGCAGCCAAAGCAGCTTGTCGCAAGTATATAGACGAGAGATGTTCGTTTACTTATTTCGTCACCGAAGACGCTTCAGAAGCAAGGAGTTTGGAGGATCAGTTAAAGTCGAAGTTAAAGCCATCTCTTAATCCATAAGTCAATTTTCTATTCGCTCCACCACCAACTTACAGGAAGCGTAGCCATGCGTTCATTTCTTCTCAGTTTCATCAATGACTCCTTGGTATTGGCGGCATATTTGGTCATCTTCGGTGGAACGGCGCCGGCGGCTTATGGGGCTTCGTAGTAGGCTTTGGACTCGTCACTGTTGAGTGCTCTATTTTTTTGGGGGGGTAGTCTTTTTGCTGTTAGAGATCTATGAACATGTGAAGGGAATCCGTGAATTATTAGAACAACGATAGCTCGCATCAAACGGCGAATCTGCGTAGGCTTTCGAGGATGACGACCAAGAAGTCGGTACGTTCTTGCCAACTGACCTGTCCTCACTTTCTGATGATCAGATACAGAAGCTGATAGATAAGGATCAACTCATTACAGTCGAGATGTATACGAAGCTCACCGGCACAGCTCAAGATGTCGCAGAGAGGCAGGTCGAAAATTTTGAGTTACAAGGGCGTCGTCATCGTGGTGTTCTGTTTGTCTTTTTACCCAAGCAGGATTCAAGAAGCTGAAAGCCTTACAAAAAGCGAGTACGGCCCTAAGAAGCACCAATTAGTAAGATTTGGAAAAGGTGGATATGACCGAGGATACCGAGGCCGAGGCAGAACTAATTGGTTTAATTCATCACCATTCTTGCAGAAAGAAAAACGGCCCACCTTATAAATATTTTGAGGAGATCAAAGATGAATCGCAATGAAATATGCGAGCGCGTTGGACGATCTTTAACCTTGAGAGCCAACATTCTCTCTGAAGTTGCCGATCTCCTCTTCTCGGGCGATTCTGACCGTGCACGCAATATAGCACGAGAAGAATACCCATTTGAGCCGATACCAAAAAAGACGCAGTTACATGCTAAATTGGGGTTTATAAGGAGCCGAGACAAAGCAAAAATCGGAACACCAAAGAGAAAGTCGATTTCGGACCGACTGCGTCAGACAATCTGGAACCGCGACGGTTTTAGGGATCGTTACACGGGAGCACGGTTAGTTCATCCGGGTGCACTCGAACTGCTCTCTGTAGTCATGAGGGACGAGTTTCCGTATGATAATCCACCACACGGAAAATACGAAGCAACCCACATCTGTATGTGGGAGCTGTGGCCGTCAATCGATCACGTTGTACCTGTCGCTTCCGGCGAATTTGATATTAGCAACAAAGATTCGAACCTCGTAACGACCTCTGCGTTGGTCAATCAATTAAAATCGGATTACGATCTCAGCGAACTTGGTTGGCAACTGCTACCGCCTACCCCGAATTTAAACAATTGGGATGGGCTTTATAGATGGGCTGTCGAATACAGCGACGCGCATACAGAAGTGTTTGATGATGCCGTGAGTGGAAAAAGATTACACAAATTGTTGGCCAAATAAATGACCTATGAGCAGTTAAGATCCTTCATTGAAGAAAAGATGCGAATGTCGCACGTGTATCAACCTGCGATGATATTGTGTCTTTTGGAAAACGAAGGCACTGCTCCTCAAGCGGAAATCGCTGAGACACTCCTATCCTACGACGACAGCCAAAAGGAGTACTATGGACGGATCACCAGAGACATGGTCGGCAGAGTCCTTCTCCGGCATGGGATCGTCGATCGAAACAAACAGACAAGGGAATACAAACTTGACGGATTCGCCGGTCTCGGTCAATCAGAGATCGAAGAACTGAAAGATTTATGCCGGCAAAAGATAGCAGAGTTTATCGACCAACGTGGACGGCAAGTATTCGAGCATAGAAAACGATCTTCAGGCTATATCAGCGGAACCGTTCGCTACGACGTATTGAAAAGAGCGCGGTCCCGATGTGAGCTTTGTGGCATATCACACGAGATCAAAGCGTTGGAAGTAGACCACATAGTCCCGCGAAACTCGGGCGGTTCGGACGACCTGTCGAATCTTCAGGCGCTCTGCTATAGCTGCAATGCGATGAAGCGTGATCGAGATGATACTGATTTTCGCGATATGCGAGATTCATACGAAACGAGAGCGTCAGACTGTGTGTTCTGCACACTTTCCACCGAGCGAATAGTCGCTGAAAATGAATTAGCTCTCGCGATTCAAGATGGTTTTCCCGTCAGTCCGCTACATACGCTCGTTATCCCCAAACGACATATCGAGAGTTACTTTGACCTCGGGCAGGCCGAGATAAACGCATGTACGGCCTTACTGAAGCGCGCAAAGGCCTCGTTGGAACGGGAAGATCCGGCTATCGACGGTTTTAATGTCGGAATCAACAATGGGGATTCTGCCGGACAAACGGTTCCGCATTGCCATATCCACCTCATTCCCCGCCGGTCTGGTGACGTGCCACAACCTCGCGGGGGTGTTAGAAATACTATACCGGGCAAGGGTAATTACTAAGCACAAACAGCCTTAACCGGAGTTTAAGAAAATTTTCGATGGCAATTCCATAACTCTTGATGTTTTCTGAACGTGCCTTTTCGATCAACGGAGGATAAGTATTATGTATCGTTCGCCATTTTTGGCTACCGCTATCGCCACATTGTTTGCGACCATCATCACGGTAGGAGCCGATGACACGCCGAAAGAGACACCTTTACAAGCAATTGAAAAGTACGTAGATGCATTTAATTCCGGTGCTGTAAATGAGCAGGTAGATGCCATTTACCACTTCCCACTCGTTTGGGTTATAGACGGATCCATGACGATTCAGCAAACACCTCCCTCGAGCATTGTAAGCTATGAGAGCCTTAGGAAATCCGGTTGGGCTTACTCTAAAACAAACGAAATAGAGGTTCTTTCCGAGGGTCAGAATACATCAGTTATTCGCTTAGATTTCTCGCGATACACAGATGACCATCAGGAGATAGTACGAACTGAGGCTTTTTATACCATGATTAATGACGGTGGAAATTGGAAGATCGCTACTACTACCGTACCAATCTCCCTTCCAGTTTTGGCCGATGTAGACAAAGAATCTACGAAGCGATAACCGTAACTTAATTTGATCCGCACATCATACCCTTTGGCAGGAGGAATCGTTCTGTGCATTACTTTATCTCGGCCCTTAAGAAATACGCGGTATTCAACGGCCGTTCCTGTCGAGCTGAGTATTGGTATTTCGTACTTTTTTCAGTCATACTTGGTCTCGTAATCGGGTCTATCGAGGCGTTTATATACGGCCTCGATAGTGAGGCTTTCGTGACCCCGGGACTTTTTGTTAGTCTTGCAATTTCGGTTCCGGGTGTCGCGGTAGGGGTACGACGTCTCCATGACGTAGACAAGTCCGGATGGTGGATGCTATTGTGGTTTGTTCTCATCATCGGTTGGATACCCCTTACCGTATGGGCGGTGAAGGTCGGCACGATCGGTCCAAATCGCTTTGGCGATGATCCCAAGCAAGAACAGCACGGGAATCAGGAGTCTGCAGATCCGGATCCACCCCATCCGTATCTCGACATTCCAGTGTCAGATCCCAAGTAGGTCCGTCGTCGCTCTTCCACGCTCCATCCTTTTTGCCATATCGAGGTGACCAATGCCACTCTCTAACCTTTGGGGCAAGCTCAACCCCACCAACCTCATAGCAGAATTTTTAATCGTCACACTGAGTGTGATCGCGGCCCTTGCCGGTGACAAATACCTCGCACATCGTGCAACCTTGGAACATGAGCGCACGGCTCTCACACAGATCCATGAGGATATAAAGCGGGATTACATTCACCTCCAATACACTATTGACCAAGGAGCCTATGAGGATACGATAGCTACGAATCTTCTGAGGCATGGTGCGAGGGATACCACACTACAGGATTCCACGATAAACGCCCTGTTCATACAATTGCTCCATTTCAAATACTTCGACAGGACAGTGGCATCTACACTGAACTATGATGCAAAAATAAAAAATGCCGGTAGGCAGATCATTAGCAGTGATTCCTTGGCATTTAAGCTCGGGAAGTATTTCGACGGATCATTAAACAATCTGACTCTTTGGACTGAGTCTCGTCGAAAAGTCACTGACGACCTTGTCAGCATTATAAGTGAAGAGCGAGGTTATCTTGATAACGGCTCTAAGCACATACACAAAATTCGGGAAAAATCTTTTCACGAAATTTTAGATGCTATGACATCAAATATTCGGATAATGGGACAACTCTCTGAATTTCTCGGCTTTAATGACGGCTTTGTAAGTCACTTACGATACAATTCGGGAAATCAACGAGAAGCAATTAAGGCCATCGAAGCTTATTTTGTTGAAAATGACGTAGACTACGAACCATTTGATCCCAAAGCTACGTGGAATTAGCTCAGGCCCGACCAACGCATCCCCTTTACCCACAACGAGGTAGTCGATGCCATTCACGAACCTTTTGGGTCAAGCTCAACCCGACCAATCTCATAGTAGAATTTGTCATCATCACGCTGAGTGTGGTCGTAGCACTTGCCGGTGAGAAATCCCTCGCCAACCGTGCGACTTTGGAACTTTTAACGATGTAAATTGGAAGATCGCGACGACTACCTTACCGATCTCGCTTCCAGTTTTGGAAGAAGTGGATAACGTTATCAAAAGCCAATAAATACGGTCCAGTACTCTTTTATTAGACCGTACCCTTTATCTCAACGCCTCCACTATCTGAGTGATGAGCTAACACTTTTTTCACGGTCAATTATTTATATTCAAGGATTTGTCCAAACATAAACACGAGTTGCCGAGAGAAGGACTTGCCATGCATTGGTTCATTACCTGCTTAAAGAAATACGCGGTTTTCAACGGACGCGCTCGCAGAGCGGAGTACTGGAATTTTGTTCTTTTTTACTGGTGTATTTATGTGGTACTATCGGTTGTCGATGCGCAGATTGGCCCTGAAATCCCTATACCATCTGAACTTAGTGAGTTCCCCGAGGAGACTCAGCGATTGCCCCTACTGTCGGCGATTTATTCATTAGCACTATTGCTGCCTTATATTGCCGTTACCACAAGAAGGCTACATGACGTCGATAAATCAGGATGGTGGCAGCTCCTATTTTTCGTTGTCATCATTGGTTGGATCCCACTTTTCGCGTGGTCTATCAAATCGGGGATAATCGGCCCTAACCGCTTTGGCGCTGACCCCAAAGAAGACGATCAAGAGGCTGTGGAATCGGTAAGTCAAACTGCTTCACATCCCTACCTCAAGAATCCAGACTTAGGCTCCAAAAACGAATAAGATCAAAGCCATGAGCAGAATAGTAAGATGTTGCTGTAGAGCAATTGGTCTTGAATTTTTTGGGCAACCCGATTTCTCATTAAAGGTGATCTGACATATGGATACATTTGGTCAACTGAAGAGCCTACCATTACGAAGTCTGTGGCCAAACGAAGCCTCCGATTTTACTCCGTGGTTAGCGTCAAATATTGAAGTTTTAGGTAGCTCTCTTGGGCTTGAACTGGACCTGATGGAAAGAGAAGCTTCGGTTGGCAATTTTTCACTTGATCTTCTTGCCAAAGACCTCGGGACATCCAAAACAGTCATTATTGAAAATCAGTTAACGCAGACTGATCACGATCACTTGGGAAAGTTGTTGACCTATGCTGCGGGGTTCGACGCCTCTATAGTCATTTGGGTCTCAGAGACAATCAGAGAAGAACATAGGCAAGCATTGGAATGGCTAAACCAAAGAACCGATACAGACACTGAATTCTTCGGTGTCGTGACAGAAATACTCCAAATAGATAATTCCAAACCTGCGTACAACTTCAAGCCGGTCGTCTTTCCAAATGCTTGGCAAAAATCCAAGAAAGAGAAAACCGCTAATAGCGTCTCACCCAAAGGCGAAAAATACAGAAATTATTTTCAAATCCTTATCGATGAACTTCGTGAAAAACACAAATTCACAGCTGCAAAAGCAGGACAGCCCCAAAATTGGTACTCGTTTTCATCGGGCATTCGAGGAATTCTATATGCGGCTGTTTTGGGGACAGGCGACAGGGCAAGAGCAGAGATCTATATAGATGACGGGGATATGGAACGAAACAAGTGTATCTTTGATAAGCTGAAAGAACAATCGTTGGCGTTTGATGATAAATTTAGTGATGATCTTGTATGGGAACGCCTTGATGAAAAGAGAGCTTCTCGAATTGCCGTCTATCGCAATGGAGCAATTGAATCATCAGATAGTGATTTAGAAGAGATTAGAAAGTGGCACATAGACAATCTACTGAAATTCAAAGAGGTATTTCCGTCTGAGATTGAAGCGGTGCTAAGCAATATAGATCGGGGCTATTAGTCACGAAATCTATTACCGCGATGAATATTTTGAGCTACATCAAGGATACTATTAAGTCTCTTTAGCTTGTTGCGATAAGATCCACGAATACGATACCCTCCGCGTATTTGTTATCAATATTTATTGACTCCCTAATGTGGGCATGCAAACGCGCAGGACGTGTCCGCAGCTTCGGAATCATTTCAGGTGCAGCCGAAACTACAGATATGATTCTAACGCTTATAAATACCAATTTTGAATTATATCTTTTAAGAAACTACTATGATTTATCTTTAATCTTTAATCTTTAATCTTTAGTCTTTACTCATAGTCCCTGCTAAAATACCTTGCACTTTTGCTCTCGTAAATTCCTGTATCGTTTCCAATATTACGTAAATGCGGTGTATCAATGGCCTTAAAAAGACTGAAGAATCTACTCTATAATTACGCAACCAAACAGAGAAAAAAAGCAGAGGAATATACCAGAAAAAAAGTAGAGGAATTTAAGAGAAAGGTCAGAGATGTACGTTGGCGCATGGCCGAAAAAATAATCAAAGCGGACAGAGAAAAAAGAATCTTTA
>JACLAC010025633.1_pt1 | contig 12672 bp, 8 predicted proteins | sample 8027881 | NCBI WGS metagenome assembly JACLAC01 (sample SAMN15725517, study PRJNA655200) | protist metagenome | isolation source: fluorescence activated cell sorting (FACS) single amplified genomes of... | place: Spain: Blaines Bay Microbial Observatory, Mediterranean Sea | collected 2016-01-19 | reverse complement strand
TGCAAAAACATGTGGAATGATGGTTGGTGATTTTGTTGAAAAAATTTTCGTACATTCGGATGAAAGTGTTCATAAGGTTAGCAATTTAAATGATACAATAAAATCATTATTAAATAGTGAACGTCCAATTACAGTTACTTGTTGTATAAATATTGAAAAATTATTACAATATTGGAAATGGCGTATTCGGAAAGACACGAATGAGCAAGGTGAGTTATTTTTATATACGCAAGGCATTACTACGAATGATGGTATAATTATTGGCGAATTATTAAAAATAAACAATACATTAAAGAAATTGTTCCTTAATAATAATAAGATTACTGATGTACAAAGTATTGGTGATGCATTAAAAACAAACAATACATTAAAGGAGTTGTACCTACATCATAATAATATTACTGATGTACAAAGTATTGGTGAATTGTTGAAAACAAACAATACATTAATGAGATTGAACCTACGTAATAATAATATTATTGATGTACAAAGTATTGGTGATGCATTAAAAACAAACTATACATTAACGTGGTTGTCCCTAAGTAATAATAATATTACTGATAGTGGAATACAAAGTATTATTGATGGATTAGAAACAAACAATACATTAAAGTACTTGTCCCTAGATAATAATCCACTTAGTGATAATATGAAATCACAATTAAATGCTATAATACAATATAAAAGAGATGGATCAAACGGGTATCCACAAGTGAAAGGGATGGAGATATACACATAATAATCTAATTTTAAAAAAAATCCATTAATAATTTCTTCTTCGTTTTTTTAGTCACTCTCTGTTTCTGTGCTTCGTAGGATGGTTCATCTTCTTCTTTCTTTACCCACGATGCAAACACACCAGTCACCTTAGGTTTGCACACCCTATGGAACATAAATAACGATCTAGGATCGTTGCATATCTTCTCTAGGATGCGTTTTAAAGGTGGTATCAATTGGTTCTCTCTGTAATAATCCAAATCGACGACATATTTACCAGATTCAATCTCCTCGGGTAATACCCCATTTTCAGACACTTTCATTGATTGACCTTTTGATATGACATACGGAACCCTCTCCCCTGCTACGAACCCATGCCCTACACCCCTCTCTTTGTTAATACGCTCTGCTAAATGCACATGCACTGCCTTTACTTTATACTCCTCTGGTGATCGAGATAATTTCTTACTCATCGTTAATTTTGCCAATGGTATTTTATTCATCATTAAATCTTGTATTGCCATTTGAACAATTTCACATGATTTTTGGGTATCCATTGTATTCATTAGGGTCTTTAACATCTTTTTCTGAGTATCCACTAACAATGGACAGAAGTCTCGACGTACACACTCTAGACCTTTCATGTCTATTTTCACATGTCCTTCTTCGTACTTCTTGCCACAATAACGCTTCTTCTTCAATAATAGAAATGGTAAATAGACCTTTTCAAATTCCAATTCCACCGGTCGTAAGAAATGTTTATCCACATATTCTCCCATTTCCCTTCCTATTTCCTCTGCTCTCTTAACGGTCTCTTCGGGTGTCTTCCCATCGCATAAAGAACGTGGTAAATGACAGAATACGCTGTCAGTATCGCCGTACACGCATTTAACGCCGTGTTCTTTCCCCCAAACGGGATGGTTCTCGATTAAATCTATTATAATATTCTTTAATTTAAAAAACATGTTATCAGTAAAGCGGTTAACAGCAAACAAAACAAATAAAATTGACCAAATATTTAAAAATCACGCCGCTTGTTTTTTTATTCTTTCGTACATCACCACCCCTCGACATCTCACCTCAACCAGTATACAAATGTGCCATTCCAATGGAATCTTTTGTATAAATAACTCCATGTCCCCACATATCTGGGACGTAAATAATATCCCCAGGTTGTTGCCTACATTGCAATGGATAAACTCCACGCTGATTTAAAAGGGGCAAATCCTCACGAAACCAATCATGTACATGCTTTGTACTGTAAAATGCAACTGACGGTGGAAACAACAGCCACAATTTTTCTCCAAAAACTAATAAATTCAATGCGCTGTTATGAAAATGTGGAGATGCTCCTGTTTTTGCTGGTGCAATCATAAACTGATAGTTGTTAAAAGAAAACAATCCTTTACTATTCTTTTCTAGCATGTAATTATAAAAATCAAACTTTTTAAAGTCTTCATCATATATTGATTTAGCTTGATCATCAATTTTCGTATCCACAAGCCATACAGGTAATTCATCATCTTCTGTACCTTCTTCTTGATAATAATACAAATCTTTCTCATCGTCATCATTATTATTATCATCATTATCAATATTATTCATATAGTCTAAATATTCACCCATTTTCATCTTAAATGATTTTGGAGAAGTTGTTTTCGTACGTGCATAAACACTAAAGGATACATCCCCATATTCGTTCTTCAAATTGTCCCTAGTCCATTTATTAAACGCTGGCCAACTTATCACATCGTCTAATTTACGAAGCAAAACAGGCTTTTGTTCTTTAAAATAGTTTGGAAAAAGTGTTTTATTCTCATCTGTAAGTATATCTAAGTCGCAATGTTGCTCTGGTAAATTTTTCACACTAAGTTGCGAATTTGAACGCCATCCACCAATACGCTGTTCCGTATCTATTTGTGCATTGCTTAAAACTTCAAACGAAACAGATTCTTTACGGCCAACATGTGATGATGTATTCGTAACATCCGAGTTGCTATTATAATGTATAATTTTTCTACGTGGTTTTTTCATTTTTTCATCATCATCATTATGTATAATTAATTGTGACTCGATTATAAACTTTTGTACATTTACATGTCCACCAATAGCTGCATTTTCAAACACAGTGCGACCATATGTATTTTCCTTCTTCATAGTTTTTTTTAATTTCTTATTGTCATTATCATCATTAAAATACTTAACAAGTAACTTGATCGCATTAAGATTACCATAATATGCAGCCATATGCATTGGTGTATTTAATAGTTTATCAGTCAATGTGTACCTACAACCAGCTTGTAATAATGGCAACAAAACATTTTCTTCATGCCATTTAAATAAAATATTATCTAATTTTGTACGATTGTATGATGTTGAATTCCAAAGCAGAAGATTATCATCATCATCATCATTATTATAAAGTTTCGCTTTTAAATCAATTAATTCAAATGAATTATGTAATTCGCTGTTTGGAAATTTTTGTAATAAATCAACAGGAACAGCAACATTACCATGTTTTGTTAACCATTTCGAGGCACGTATTAATAGCCAGCTTGTATCAAGTGCAATATTTAAAAGAGGACGACCACCTGGATCTCGAACATGTAATGATGGCATATAATATTTTTTATCAGTAAATAATTTAATCGCTCTTACATTAAAATTTTTCAATGCGAGCAATATTGGTACATCTTGCTTATAATTAGCTCTGTCTAAGAGACTTGAATCTTTAAGCCTTGTTAAAATTGCAATTAAGGCCTTTTCATGCCCATTAGAATCTTTAATACGACGTGGTAACTCCATATTTTTCGGTTTACCATGCATATTTAAAAACAAATAATTCCATCCATCCAATATTGCATGTATCGCATTATTACCTTGATTATCAGTTAAGGATGGATTTGCACCATTAGCTAATAAATATTCCACCGTTTTATAGTAACCTGCCCAACATGCTGCATGTAGCATTGTTCCACCCGTTTTTTTATTTGCTTCATTAATATCAAACGTGCCTTTAGCATTTTTAAAAATTGCTTTCAAAATTTTATCTTCACCTCTTAATGTTGCTGCAAATGCATATGAACCAAAATGCAAAGTATCTTTATATCGATGAGCTTTTTTAGCTAATTTTACCGCTTTTGATACTGGCCCAGTTTGCACAGCTAATTGAAAATCTTTTGCAAATTTAACCATCGCATTATGACGCTTCGATGCAGATTGTTTTCGTCGTTTCGGTCTACCATCCACATATAATACTAATAATATACACATGAAAAATGTAAGAAGACAAATGTTGCACATTATATTTATTTTTTTCATTTGTATATTTTATTATAATTATAATTATATAAATGAATAGATAATTTTTATGTATATATATATATACTTCCAGAGGGGAGAAAAGGATAGCAAGTATTATGTTTTGAAAAATAAAGATTTGGTTTGAATTGATTACTGTGATATATCGTATCGTTTGATACACATAAAGTCTAAATATCACATATATATGTTCTGTAGAATAATATTATTTATATTTATAAATTTATAGTTTGTAGTACTACAGATAATAATAATAATAATATCTGTAATAACAAAATACTATAATATAATATTTTTAAAACTCATCTACATCAATACGTTTACCGACATTACTACCATCCGTTCTTAATTTAAAATCTTTATATTTTTCATCACTTAAATCACAATACCATGCATCTTTGATGGTAACCCTTGCATTCATAGTATCATTGCTTTCTTTATATTTTCGTAAACTTGAACCTTTCATGAAATTGCGTATTCGTATAAATAAAAAAATTTGTGTTCCAATATATGTTGAAACAATAATAATCATAAACCATGTATCTAAAATCATCGCTAAATTTTCATTACCAGATTTAAAAACACGATTCGTTATAAAATGTGATACAATAATTAAACCCATTACTAATAATGCACATATTAAAGAATAATCTATATTATTTAAATATGGCGTTGGTGGTAATCGTTCCATAACAGTCCATTGTATAGCAAAACTTGTTAAAAACATACCTAAAAATCGATATTAAAATAGATATAAAAATGATGATGTTAAAAAAATAATGTTTTTAAAAAAAAAAAGTTAAAATAACTTACCTATGACTATTTCAATTCTACCTAAAAATTCTTCCGGCGAAGCATTGAATGTTAAACAACTTACAAGAACAATTGCCATAGTAGGAAATTGTGCTTTCCATTTATAAAATGTTGGATCTCTACTAATTTGCATGGAAAATATAATATCATTATAAACATCACCTGAATAAGGAGATGAATGTGAAGCAAGTGCATAACTACATGCATCTACACGAAATTCACCAGATTTGTTCAGTGGTGTAAATACAACATCACATCTTTTTCCATTTTTTAATTTATAATCATATATAACATCAATATCTTTCGCTGTTTCCAGCCTTTTTTCTCCTGAAAAGCAAAAAAAAGTATCTAATCGTATGGAGTCAAATGGAAAATTTTGCAATCGATAAAAATCTTCATCTAAATTTTGTTCCAACCTTTGTAATGGTAATATATATTGTAAAATGCAATTATTTTCTTTACGATCAAATATAGTTGGTGGTTCTACGTTATCTTTATATGCTTTAAATGGTTTCATCATTAATTCAGGTCTCCATATATTTTCAGGTAAATCTTTTTGATTTGGCCAATCTTTTACACGAATGTCTTTCCAATATAATTTTATCATAAAATCCAATTTTAATGTTTCATGTCCACTATCACGTTCTACACTCCAATTGTTTACACAAAAAGTAGCATGTAAAACTAACTTTTCATTAATATCACTTCCAGGTCTTGTTGAAAAATCAATAATTTTTGTTTCTGCCATTTGTTGTTGTTGTTGTTGTTGTTCATTTACTACAACTTGCATCGTTCTTGTTGATTTTCGTTGTATATATGTATATATATATATTAAAAATTATTTCTTTGTAGAATTACTATTCAATATAAGTATAAAAAGAATTGAACATTCCATATTTTTATACGTACCTTTGTCTCTGATATATTTTATTTTCATTACGAAGAAGATTTTCTATATATTTTCTGTATAGACTTTTTTTGCGTACTTTTTTTTGTGTAGCCATAGGGTAATCCAGAGGTATACTATTAATATACCTGTGGATGGCTAGCTAATGGTGAATCTATATTAATAATGCCTAAATCAATTACTGCTGGACGTCTGCACTTTCTGTATTATTAATTTTTTTCATCAAAATCAAAACATAAACCATTTTTAGTACTCAAGGAAACCCCGCCATGCTATTGCATGCTATTCGTAATATGCTTGTAACCTTTCTATACTACTACTACTACTACATGTACTACATTTTTATAGATTTAGATTAAGGGATTGAAAAAATGCAAATATTTTAAAATACATAAGTATATTACCAGGTAGTCGTCCTCGTAGCTAGCTGGCTAGCAGAGTAGCAGGCCGTAGTATACCATAATTTAAGGTATTATAACTTCCTAAAAAAATAAATATTTTTCTGGTGTGAGATTTGCTGCGTCACTTTCCTACCCATAATTTTCATCATTTTTTTTCAATGTTTTTTTTGTGTTGCGAATGTGGCGAATCATAATCACACAGTAGCTATTTACCTGCTATAATATTATTTAATTTGCAATCGCATGCCCTCGGATGTGTGTCGAACTCACATCACTCCACAGAGTTTTTTCAAAATACTTGTCGGTAGGTGAGAGACGTAAACAACAACCAAAAAACAATATCATCTCATCAAAAAACATCCACCAACCATTAATGACAAATGGCAATGTTCAATAGAATGAACCCACAGGATGATGAAAATAATAAATATAATAATTTAATGAATAAAAATAACAATAAGAATATGAATATGAAAATATCATCATCATCATCGTCTTTAGCATCTTTTGAAGACGACACTAAGAACACACAAGAACAACTAAATACGTTGCAAAAATTAATACAAGCGAAACATACATTGACAAAGTCACCAAATAGAGCAAAAAACTATAAACAATTAGCAATTATTTTAGGTGGAATTGGAAGTCAATGGGAATTTATGGGAACGAAATTGATTTATTTTTCAAATAGTTTTCGTAATACAATATCAAGGCTAACACGTATAATTAAAGAAGTCGATACAAATTTTGAAGACTTAACAACGTTATTTTCAATTGGTACAAAGTGGAGCTTGAAAAAATACATGGGAGTTGGTATTGTTGCATACCAAATCGGCGTGATAAATATATTGAAAGAAGCAGGTATCAAACCAGATTATATAGTCGGTCATTCCATCGGTGAAACATCAGCAGGATATTTAGCTGGCTTGACAACTGAAAAAGAAACGATTTTGATACAATATTTTCAAAGTGAAATGGTCGAAATGATTAAACCCAATTTTCATGTATTAATCACTAAATCGAAGAAGCTAGCGGTTGAAATGCAAGCTAATAATGAAGATGAGCTTGTCTTAAATGACAATACAGATAATTTTTATTATTACGTACATAAGGATAATGTAAATAAATATATAAAACAGCAAAATGGCGACGACAACAATTCTTCCACAAAAATATATGATTTAACTGGTAAAATGTCTTATTGTGGATTATCAAAAAAAGAGATTGAAGCAGCGATTGATGAATTGAATTTAAAAGAAGTTATCGTTGGTTGTGAAAATTCTCCACATGGACAAACTATTTCTGGAAGCGCAAAACAAGTTGATATTTTACATCAACATTTTATTTCGACGTTTCAAGATAGAAACGATGGGACTAAATTATTTTGGAGAGATTTAGATACAGATCAAATTGCATACCATTCTCCGTTATTTTCTATTTTCCAGGATTGGTTAATACAACGTTTTCGAACCATTTTAAAAGGTAATAATCAGCAAAAAAAAAATAATAAAATTATTCAATATGGATGGCTTTCCTCTTCAAGTGATAAGACCAATAACGATGAGATAGTATTTGATGAATATTATCATGCACAAACTATAGTTTCCAGTGTAAAGTTTCAACGCTGTATTGAAACATTAAGTATGATGCCCTCGACAACACTGTTAATGGAAATTGGTTCTAGCTCATCTTTGCTTGGGCAAGTGAAAAGAATCGATAACCAAATTGGAACTTTAGGTTTTGTAAAACACGGAGAGAAAGAAGATGAAAGTAAATATTTAGATACAAATGAATTGCGTATATTAATTTTTAAAAATGGATATAGTAGAATTTTTTGCAATAGTATAAAACATGTACTAATCAACAATTATCCCAATAAAACGATGGCGAAACATGATCATGATGATGATGAAAATGCAGGTTTGATTCCATCTATAAAACAATTAAATGAAGTATTGAACGATATCGAGTTTTTAAAAAAAGAGGAGAAAAAAAATGTACAAAATTTGCAAAAGGCATTATCTTCAATCGTAAAGGCGCGGAAACCACGAGAGAAAATGGTTACTCATATCTTAAAACGTGTATGGATACGTTGTATTTGCGATCCTCATATGAATATTCCAATGTTATATCCGTTGTTAAGAGAATTTACAAAGAAAAAAAATGAGTTTTATGATGAAAATAATGCATTAATTATTCATGCAAAGAACATTCTTAGGTTATTACGGACCATATAGAAAAAATTGTAAAATTATATGTACACGAAATATATATACGAGTAATATATTGAGAGATGGATCGATATAAATACGTATTAATAAAAATATTAATTTAATATATAATAATAATTACTTCGTATATATAAATAAACTTCGTAATATATACTGATGAAAGAACTGTATGTGTGTGTAATGTGTACGGACATAAAAAGTATCATTTAAAAATACGGTTTGTACGAGAAATAATTTTTTTATGATATCATATGCATACGAGTTTGTATTTAAATTATTTTTTTATATATATACGAACGCTCGTACATAAAAAAATAATATCATACCGAATAGGACATTAAAAATATTTTCTCCGAGTTTTCAAACAAAACAAATCATTTTTTAAACATTGGATTTTCAATTGTTTTCTTATCAATCGAGGAAGTGTCATCATGTATTCCTACCATTTCTAGTTCTTTGTTCAATCTTTGCAAACTTGTATTTGCACTTATACCGTTAGTATCATTCATTAATATATTTAAATTTGTAATTTCTACATCATCTTTCTTTTGATGTTGTTTATTACGTTTTTTCTTATTGAAAAAACTAAAACGACTTTTTCTTCCTCCTTCTTTTTTCTTTTTACCAGTTTTCTTCTTCTTTTCGTTTCTTTTATTATTTCTACTATCGATATCTGAAGCTGCATTTGAATTTTTAAATTTTGCTTTTGTAATAATAGCTTTTGCACGGCGTTTTTCTATTTTCTTTTTTTCTCGTTCCTCATGAGTTGCTCGAATGAAAAAAACATACAAGGCTAGACCCACGATGACAATTAATGAGATCAATCCAATACCGATATATAATGAAAGACTCGCCGTTTCTATATTGTTTTTGAATATTGAAGAAGATGATGTAGAATATTTTGATAATGTTGGCTTTTGCTTCTTCAGTACAATATCACTTGGTTTTAATAGGAACATTTCTGCAATATAAAATGTTATTTGTGGAATAAATGGTAAATCTAAAGCCAAAGATGCATTCATACCACTAGAATCTTTATTGAACCAATACAATGCACTATTGCTAATTTTATCGTCCATTGCTGCTAATATAGAGTCGGCCGTTGTTTTTGTTGCTAAAATGGTATATCTGATTTTTGTGATGTATGTGTTTATACATTTATATAATTCAAAGCTTTTTTTGTAAAAACACCCTTTTGTTTTACGAACTAAAATTATTCATAAATATACGTTCGTATGATAACACCCCATAATTTTAATTTTTTCGTACAGTCGTGTATGACCATGGTACGATGATAGTTTTACATATGTATCATATCAATTTTTTTTTCTTTAAAACACTCCTACACTTCTATATATATGATGCATTAATATGATATCTCTCTCGCACAGTTTCCCCCTCGCTATCATATATTCATACATACTCTTCTCTTTCATTCAATCGTTCCAGCAATAACACGATTCAACCATTCATAATATGAATAATCATCTGTCCATAATAACTTTTCATTTAATTCTTTCCGTTGAGTATTATTTAAATTACCAATCAATTTTTGGCATGCTTGCATTTGTAGAAATTCATTATCTTTATGTGCTGGTATCAATCTCGCTTCAAACCATCTTGCCATTGAATCGTTTTCATTAAATAACATTATATTTGGAGATGGATAACGATGTTTTACCTCACGTTGTATTATTAACTTCAACGCATTTCGTATTTTATCATATCCATTACTAGACACGGCAAATCCACTCCAAATAAAGATATCAGTATGATGATCTAAAATTAAAATGAAATTCGATTGTAATGCTAATGTTACCATTGGTATTTCTTGCAAATAAGATTTTGATACAATTTCATTTGCCAATATTATACTAGACGCATTCATCTCGTTATTGGAATGATTTACTAAATGTCGTGTTTTCAATATATCTTCTTCTTTGAAGCAATATAAACGTGGTTGTGTAATACGCAAACATGTTTGAAAGGAACTATTTAAAAACAATCTTTGCATGCAACAGATATCGTCACCATGTTGTAAAATTGGTCCTAGGCAAGGTCCACGCAATAAATGAAATAATGTTATTGGTATTATTTTTAATTCATCAGGCACTGTTACCATTTTCGCCTTTTGTTGTGCAAAAAATGCCATCATATTGTAAACACGATTGCATATTTCATCCATACTGCGTGTTGCACTTTTACTGCGATCTTTTATCTTTTGCGCCATTAATACTGCTTTTTTCCCGATTCCAATTGCTGCTACATTGCAATTAATCGACTTTAAAAACGTTTGTCTCGAATTGGTAAATAGCAATCGTTTTGTAATTATACGTTTGCGTAACGAACCGTCTAAACCGTTGAAAATGATGGTAAATTGCACATAACCAAAACGTACTGGTATATCTTTCTCAGATATACGAAAATAAAAAACAATTCCTGAATTTAATGGATCTAATGTACCTAATTGAAATGTATATTTTTGATTCATTGCATCGTTATCATTGGTATTATCTGTATCATCAACATTTGTCAACGCAGGACCTATTACTCTATCAATTTCAATACAATCAAAACATTTTACTTGGATTTTAATACCACTATGTGAAATATCTTGATAAATAGTTGAAGAAGTATTTGTGTTATTGTTATTATTATCATCCTCCTCATTAATATCATCCACTTTGTTTCTAGAAGTTGCTTCTAATACATTCAATTTAAACGTTTCCTCATTAAATAAACGATTAATAAAAATATTACCACCACATGTTTGTATAAAATTTTGTAACAAAGGGACATTAAAATAATTAGAACCAACACATAAAATATCAATTGAAATGCCTTGCAATAAACATTTATTTGACAATATATTTAAATAATCCAAATTCATAGTATTACCACAATTTATTTCTCCAGTAGTACATATTATCATCTTGCCTAAACTTTCATGTGATACTTTAAACATTTCAAGCCCAATACGTATTGCATTTGGTAAACATCGTTTTATTGGCGATACATGGATAGCATTTTTCTCAGCATTTGCTTCACCATCAGTTGCCTCATTTTTGCCATTTCTATTCCCACGTTTTCTCCGCTTACTATTTCTTCGTTTTTTACGTTTTAATTTCATATCTGGACCACCAGATAAATTTTTCAAAATATTTATTAAATTTTCCTTACAAAAATGCAATGGTGACATATATTCCGAACCACTATACATTGGGTTTCGTTCATGTAATTCGATTTGATTCAATTCATTTTTTCCTAATAATGATTGTCCCGGATACGAATCACAAGAAATAATACCATGTAAACCTACTTCAAAAACTTTAACACAATGACCAAATGTGATTAAACCAATATATGTATCTCTTGGTAATTGATTTAATGCATTTGTAATTGCATTTGCTAAATGCATTACATCACTTTTTGGAATGTTTGAATCAATTACGTAAATACATGCTGGATGAATCGTTGATACATTTGGATTGGAACCAATGGAACTATTACTTGCTGTTGATAAGCTTCTGGATATTAAATGTTTTGGTTGTATGATGGATGGAATATTATTATTATTATTATTTGTTGAAGTTGTCGAGGAAGTCCTACGACGTAATGCAGCTGGTCCAGTGGCTAAATTATGAGATGAATTGACAATGTATTGATATGGTATTACTAAATCTACCATATTACTAGTTGTTTCCAGCGGTGGTGACTTTTCATTATCTGATTTAACAGGTGATTGAAACACATTATTATTATTATTTGGAGTAGTTATATTATTTTCATTCAATTCAGTAGAAACGGACCATTGATTACAAAAAACACATTTCCACCGCTTCGATTTTAAATCTAATTTACAAAATGGATTTAAATATGCTTTACATTTTGGATTCGTACATGTAATAAAATCTTTTTTTTCCATCATTGGTATTATTGTTGTTGGTTGTTGAACATTATTATTATTTACATCTGAACTTGGAGTGAAAAATGGTTCTAAAATGCAACAAAATGGTATTGGTGATAGATTTAAATCATATGTATTATTTAATACCGTATTGGATGAAAATGTGACCGGCTCAGGCAATTTATCAATTGTGAGTGGTTTATTAATGCTTGTTGGAAATTGCATGATTGTTTTTGATTGAAGCAATTTTGGTTTTGACTATAAATGGATGAATGTATTTGAAAATATTCTATAAATGTCATATATGTATATTTTATAATTCACATCCAGTAATTTTGAATTATTGCATTATTATTTGTTGGTCTAAAATTTAAA
>JACLAC010003646.1_pt1 | contig 12677 bp, 15 predicted proteins | sample 8027881 | NCBI WGS metagenome assembly JACLAC01 (sample SAMN15725517, study PRJNA655200) | protist metagenome | isolation source: fluorescence activated cell sorting (FACS) single amplified genomes of... | place: Spain: Blaines Bay Microbial Observatory, Mediterranean Sea | collected 2016-01-19 | reverse complement strand
AAAATAGTTTTGGAACAATTTAAAGATGTAAATAAACTTATAACAACTCCTAGACCAAGAGTTGCAGCAAAGCCCTTTACAAAATTAGTTCCTAATAAAAACAACACGAAACAACTTACAAAGGTTGTAATATGTCCATCGATAATAGAAGAATTAGCTCTTTGAAACCCACTATCAATTGATCTTATAAGAGTATTTCCATTTATAAGTTCCTCTCTAATTCTCTCAAAAATTAAAACATTTGCATCCACAGCCATACCAATACTTAAAATCAATCCAGCAATTCCAGGTAAAGTTAATGTCACTGGTATTAAAGAATAAAGAGCTAAGTTAAAAAAACCATAAAAAATCAATGAAATAACAGAAACAAAACCTAGAATTCTATAGTTAAAGATCATAAATATTCCAACAAATATCAATCCACAAATAGCAGCATAAAGACTCTTAATAATATTTTTTGAACCAAGTAAAGGACCAATAGTATTAGTTTCAACAATTTCAATAGGTAAAGGTAAAGAACCACCCTTAAGTTGAACTTCTAATTCTCTGGCGTTTTCAGCTGAAAAATTTCCACTTATCGTTGCTGATCCCCCGGTAATACCAGTATTTATGAATTGGCTACCAACACTAGCTTCACTAATAGATTCTCCATCAAGAACAATAGACAAAAGTTTATCCGTGCCTGCAATAGATTTTGTAATTTCAGCAAATTTTTCACCACCATCATTACTAAAGGATAATGAGACCTCCCAATTATTATTAGTTTGCTCTTGCCTTCTACCTGCATTTATTAAATCCTTACCTGATAAGTCAGTTTTATTGAATAGATTAGCAATTTCATTACTTATATATTTTTTAGTTTCGACCAATCTCTCAAATAATTGTTGATTATTAGAAGAATAATTTATATCATTTTCAATTTTAGTAAGATTGTCCATAAGAAGTAAAGACTTCTCTTCGTTTCGTTTATCACCAATTTTGAATTGTTCAATTAAATCATTAAGTTTAAATCTCTGCAATTGTAGATTTTTTAATTGAGAACTTGTATTTTCTTTTTGAGTTCTAAATTCTAATAAAGCAGTTTTACCTAATATCCTTGAGGCAGACAAAGGGTTTTGTTCCCCTGGTAACTCCAAAATTAATTGGTCACGTCCTAATGTTTGTAAGTTAGACTCTGCTACTCCTAAATTATTCACACGTTTATCTAAAACTGCATTGACAGCATCTAATTCTTCTTTTGAAACTTTCCCCTCTTCTTTAATCAATTGAAGAGTTAGTTGAGAACCTCCTTTTAAATCAAGGCCTAATTGTAGTGGGAAATTAATTAATAAATAAATAGAAAAAGTCAGTAGAAAAATAATAAAAAAAAGCCAACCTTGCCTTCTTTTCATTTCTTAAATACTCCCATTGATTACTTCTTCGACTTTTTCGACTATTTGATGTGGTTGAATTATTGTTAAATTTTCTAAATTTCCATTATAAGGAGTAGGAATATCCTGACTAGATAATCTTATAGGTCTAGTATCAAGATCATCAAAACACTCTTCGGTAATCAAAGCAATTAATTCTGCTCCAATACCTCCAGTCTTCATACATTCCTCAACAATAATCACATTATTAGTTTTTTTGATTGATTTTGAAATTGTTTTCATATCAAAAGGTTTTAAACTAATCAGATCAATTAATTCCACGTCAATATTTTTCTTATCTAATTCCTCAATAGCCTTTAAACAATGATGTCTCATTCTTGAATAAGTTAATATAGTAATATCTTTTCCCTCCTTGACTAAATCAGCTTGATCTAAAGAACATATAAAATCTCCATCAGGCAATTCCTCAGATAAATTATATAGAAGGACATGTTCAAAAAATAGTACTGGGTTATTGTCCCTTATAGCAGCTTTCATTAATCCCTTTGCATTAGTAGGAGTGCTGCAAGCAACAATCTTAATCCCAGGAACAGCGTGAAAGTAAGCCTCTAATCTTTGACTATGTTCAGCACCTAGTTGTCTACCTACACCGCCAGGACCGCGAACAACTGCGGGTATTTTATAGTTACCACCACTTGTATACCTTAGCATACCCATGTTGTTGGAAATTTGATTAAAGGCTAATAATAAAAATCCCATATTCATACCTTCAACTATCGGTCTTAATCCTGTCATAGCCGCACCAACAGCCATACCAGTAAAACTATTTTCGGCAATTGGAGTATCTAAAACTCTTAATTCTCCATATTTTTCATATAGATCCTTAGTGACCTTATAAGAACCACCATATTGACCTACATCTTCTCCCATAATGCAAACGTTTACATCATTTGCCATCTCTTCATCAATTGCTTCTTTCAAAGCATTAAATAATAAAGTACTAGCCACGAGTAATTTCCTAATTAACCATATATATAAATTTATACCATCAAGGTTGAATTAGCCTCCTTCGGCAAAAGTTATGAGTAGTAATATTGACAAAATCATACCTGGAGAAAGCAAAAGTATTAAAAGGCCTAAGTCATGTACAGACATTAAAAAATAATAGTATTATTTAATAATATTAGGATTTCAATTTTTTTTAATCAAAAAACTTCGAATAAATACAATAAAAAGACCTAATCCTATAAACGCAAAAGAAAAAGTTAATAAGAAGGACAATCCAATAATTAATGTATTAATACTAGAAGATATACTTTGAACAATTTCAGATGAGTTAGATGGTTTATGGAGTGAAAAGTAAATTGCAATTTTATTACTTATAAAATAAGAAAATATACAAAGGAGGAAACTTGTTAATGAACCAGTTAAAAAACTTAGGGGACCTTTTTCAGGGGTATTTTGAGTTTCAATATTTACTTTATTAATTGATGATTGTTCATTATTCATTTTTAATAGAAAAAATTTTTTTTTTACAAAAAGGTAATACCGCTATTAATTAATTTACAGACCCACGCTTCAAATCCATAATTATTAAATATTTTATGATTTTGTTCAAAAACTTCACTAGCTATATTTATATCTTTAAAAAGAGCAAAACATGTTGGACCAGATCCACTCATTGAGAATGATAAACAATTTTGCAAATTTGAAAGTAGATATAATGCTTTCTTTACAGAATTATTTTCTCTCTCAACAATTACCTGCAAATCATTTTTTACATTTATCCTTTGTTCTGATAATTTGAAATCGTGGAATCCGTTTACTCTTAAATCATTTCTGATTTTGTTTGTTTTCTCAGTTTCAGTAAAATGTTTTGGACAAAATTCTTTACTATATTTTTTATAAGTATCTACAGTTGAAATTGAAATATTTGGGTTTTTTAAAAGAATTACGCCAAAGTCAAAATTAGAACTGTATTTCTCAAGAATTTCTCCCCTTCCGAAACAAAATTGGCATCCTCCTTCTATAAAAAAGGGTACATCTGATCCTAATTTTTTGGAAAGTAAAAAAATAGTTTCATAATCAAGGTCCAAATCCCATAATTTATTAAGTCCAATTAATGTTGCAGCTGCATTACTAGAACCACCAGCTAAACCAGCACCGATTGGAATATTCTTTTTTAAAAATATATTAGCCCCTAATTCTTTATTTTTTGATAGGTCCTTTATATAATTCGCCGCTTTTATTATTAAGTTATCTTCATCTAAACTTAGATCTTTGCTATCAGACTTTAACTTAATTTCGCCAATATGATTATTCTCAAATTCTATATAATCAGACAGATCAATATTCTGCATTATCATCGCTAATTCATGATATCCGTCCTCTCTTTTTCCGATTATTTCAAGATGAAGGTTTATCTTTGCAGGTGATTTAACGCAAATCTTAGTTGTAGATAATTTTGACATTTTACTGATTCTTGTTTGTTATTTTAATACAAGCCTCTGCAAGATTAATCCATTTATTAATTGAAATATCCTGAGGTCTTGAATTAAAGGATATTTGAGATGATTCTGATAATTGCTCTATCTCATCTGATGAAAGTATTGAATTAAGTGTATTTCTTATCATTTTTCTTCTTGAATTAAATGAAATCCTAAGAAGTTTATCTAAATATTTCTCTAGTTTAATATCTAAACGCATCTCTGGTCTCAATGGTTCAAAAACAACCAGAGAAGAAAACACTTTTGGAGGTGGGTCAAAAGAAGATGGAGGTACATCACATATTCTTTTTATGTTAGAGATGAGTTGCATTCGCACACTCAGAGCTCCTGAATTCGTACTTCCATCCTTAGCTAAGATCCTATCTACAACATCTTTTTGCATTAAGAAAATTATTTTTTTGTAATTATTCTTGCTAATTATTCCTAATCTTCCTACAAAAATATCCAATATTGGACCTGTAATATTGTATGGGATATTTGCGATAACTTTTGTGATTTTTTTATTTATTGAGTCAAGATTTGTTGAAAGAATGTCTCCTTGTTGAAGAGAAAAATTTTTATCATTTTTAAATTTCTTATTTAAAAGGTCAATTAAATCTTTATCTAACTCGATAGCATGTAATCTACTTATTTTCGAATCTAATAATTTCGATGTTAAAGCTCCTCTTCCGGGACCAATTTCTAGAATAAAATCTTTTTCTTCCAGTTCAGCTACCTCTTTAATTTTCTCTAATATCAGATTATTAACCAACCAATGTTGTCCAAATCTTTTTTTTTGATGATGGTTCTTAAAATTCATCCAAAAGAGAAATAATATGTTTAAATTAAATGTACATCTTATATCTTTATTAAATAGTATGGGCCTATCAAAAAAAAATTTAGGTAAACTCAATACTTTTATTAAAAATAATAATTTAGTTAGCAAAAATAACTCAATTAAAAAACCTCAAGAATCCCACAAGGCTTCCAAAGTTGAAGACCCTCGCAAAATTTTTTATTCTATAATTGATAACTCCGATAATATAAATGAGACATCAGATACAAATCAATTATTAAAAAAAAGTGAGGACGTTTTTCATAATATAAATTCTAGAAAAACTAATACATCAGAGAATCTATCGACAGAGGAAGAACTATATGACGAATTTAATTATCTTCTTGATGAATAAAGAAATTTTTCTTTTTTTCTATGCTTCAAACTAATAGATTATCAATAAATGCTATTGGTAAAATTAAAAAAAATTGGATAAGAGAAGGAATTAACCAATACAAAAAAAGAATGCCTGATCTTATTATTAATGAATCTAAGAGTTTTAATATTGATAATATTCGAGTTAATAATATTATTATTTGCCTTACTGAAGAAGGACAAGCCTTTAATTCAATTGAACTAACTTCCTTACTTTTAAATTTTAAAAATAAAAAAATTAATTTTCTTATTGGAGATGCAGATGGAATCCCTTCAGATATTAAAAATAAATCAAATCTTTTACTAAGCCTCTCTCCTCTTACTTTTCCTCATGAACTTGCAAGATTAATTCTTATCGAACAAATTTATAGAGCTATTTCTATTTCTAATAATTCGCCTTATCATCGCGCCTAAGCAGAAGATTTAAGATTAATACATAAATCTCTTAAAACAAACACAATTTTAAATTTTTAATATATAGTATATATGTACTATTGCAAGGATTTCGTATTCTTCTGATTTAACTTTTAAAAAGGTGAAGATTCCATTATTAAGTGATTCAGTCTCAGCGGGTTTTCCCTCTCCTGCAGATGACTATACTGAGGAAAATATTGATTTGAACGATCATTTAATATCTAATCCGTTTAGTACTTTTTTTCTTAGAGTCAAAGGTGACTCAATGATCAATTCAGGAATTAAAGATAAAGATTTAATAATAGTAGATAAGAGTCTAACTGCTAAACCAGGAAATATTATTATTGCGATGATAGATGGAGAATTCACTATAAAAAGATTATCAATAAAAAATAATGAATTATATTTAAAAGCAGAAAATCATAAATATCCAGACTTCAGTTTTAGAAATCATATTGATATACAAATTTGGGGAGTTGTAATCTATTCAATACATAGTTACTTATGAAAAGTAAAAGCTCAAGTACTGAAGCAATAGCTCTTATAGATGCCAATAATTTCTACGCATCGTGCGAACAAAGTATTAACCCCAATTTAAGGAATAAACCAGTAGTAATCTTATCTAATAACGACGGATGTATTATCGCAAGAAGCCCTGAAGCTCGTGCTTTGAAAATAAAAATGGGAATTCCTTATTTTAAAGTCAAAGAAAGTTTGAATAACTTAGGAGTTGCAGTCCTAAGTTCCAATTACTCGCTCTATGGTGATATGAGCAAGAGATTAATGAATTTATTAAAGGACTATTCTGAAGAGATAGAGCTTTATTCTATTGATGAAGCCTTTATTTCAATTCTTAGACCTAAAGATAAGAATTTAAATCCTTGGGCAAGAAAAGTAAGGTGCTTAATATATCAAAATCTAGGAATAACTTTAACAATAGGAATAGCAGAAAACAAAGTAAGGGCAAAAATTGCTAATAATCTAGCTAAGAATATAGATTCTTCTGCAGGAATATTTGATTTAGCTAGGATCTATAATGATAATAATTACTTAAGAAAAATTAGTGTAGAAAAAATATGGGGTATTGGTAAACAAACATCTAATTGGTTACAAAGCAAAGGGATTAAAAATGCAAAAGAATTCAGAGATATGGATGAAGATGAAATCATTAATAAATTAGGGATCATAGGGAAAAGATTACAAATGGAATTAAAAGGTAATAAATGTCTTCCGATAGAAATAATTAAGAAGCCAAAAAAAGAGATCCAAGTAAGTAGAAGCTTTGGAAAACCAATCACAAAATTAGAAGATTTAACTCAAGCATTAGCAATTTATGCAATAAAAGCGTCCGAGAAAATGAGAAGTCAAAACTTAAAATCATCTGCCATTACTGTATTTGTAAGAACTAGTCATTATTCAAATCATCCTTATCAAAAAAGTGCTTATAAAAAACTTGTAAATGCAACAGATAATACAAGTACTATTTTAAAAACAGTACTTGCATTATCTAAAGAAATTTATACTCCGGAATATAAATTATCAAAAGCTGGGGTTTTAATGCAGGATTTAACTACTTGCAAATATTTACAGCAATCAATTATCAATTACGAATCTCAAGAGGAATCAAAAAAATCAATCCGTCTTATGAAAACAGTTGACTCATTGAATAAAAAATTTAATAATGAAGTAATTACATGGGCAATTGCAAAAAAACCACAAGAATGGGCAATGAATAGAAATTCATTAAGTTCTGGGTCTACAACAGATATTAGAAAAATTCCAAATATAATGATATAAAAATGGAATTATGGAATTTATATTATTTTTAAGCAAAATAGATAAAGAGATAATAGAGCTGATCAATAAATCAAATAATTCAATAGAAGAAAATACAGCTCTTTGTACTATGGATAAAAAATTTGTTGGTTTTTACAAAAGAAGAGAAAAAGTAATAGTAATTTGCACTGAAAATGCTAAAAAATTAGGAGGATATAAAGAAGGCGAACGTCATGATAATTACAAAACAAATCTTTATATAAGAAGAGCTTTAAGGCATGAGACAACACATCTAGTCCAGTCATGCAATAACAATAATCCCACAGGGATAATAAAAAATATAGAAGATAAAATTCATTCAGGAAAATTAAAAGCTTTAAATTCCTCAGTACAATTAGCTGGAAATTATTCTAAAGAGTTAGAGGCTTATGTTCTGGAGGACAAGCCAAGAAAAGTAAAAGAGATAATAAAAAGTTATTGTTTATAAATTCTTAAAAAATTTATTGGTTAGAAGAAAAATTTCCACAACGTTGTTTATCAAGAAAATTGATATGTTCTCTTTCTAAGTAATATAATTCTTGAAATTTTATAGCATCAGAGTTTAAATCTTTGAATACATCTTCAATCTCTTTATTAGAATCTGAGGGTTCTAAGGAAGAATTATCAATTAAAATAGAAATACAGTTTTCCAAAGTTTTTAGTCTTTGTGAACCCCAGGATTCAATAAGATGTCTACATCTTTTTAATGATTTATATCTTTCAAGAAGTGACAAAGTACCCAGAAGATTATGTTTAGAATTTTTTAAAGTGGTTAAAAATAATTCATCTGGATTAATAAAAGTATTGATTTTATTTGAGACTTCTAAATCATTAAGAGCTAAATGATCAGGCAATAATGAAATCAAGTTTATTGAAGTAAATTCATTATTTAATTGTTTATTATTGGGATCTTTCAAATCATCTAAATAATTTGCACTTAAATTATTTACTTCTATTGTTGAAATAGATTCCCAAACAAGACGAATGTATTCAGTATTGAAGATGTTAATTTCTCTTTTAAGTAATTCTTCACGAATAAAAAGTCTATGTTCAGGGCAATGCAAATAGTAGTAAATAATCTCTGATTCATTTTTTTCACGCTGACTAACTTCACTTGGTTGTTCAAATTTTTTTGATCTACCATGCCAACGAAATCCTTTAACTTGTTTTCTTAAGTCTTCTTCAAATTTAATAGCTAATCTTGCTTGACCCATGCTTAATCTTTCAGAGACTTTTTGCAAATAGTGAGTTCTTGTAGCAGATTGAGGAAATTTGCTTAATAACTTAACTAACGAAGAAATAACGTTCTGAAAAATATCAGATTTAGATAAGTCTTTATTATCAAAAATCTGATCAATCTCCCAATCAATCCAAAAAGAAGCATTATCTATTAAATTAAAATAATCTTCTGGTGTATTTTCTTTAAGATACTCGTCAGGATCTTTAGATGATTTTATTTCTAGGATTTTTAAGTTTATTTGATCGTGAAGAGATAAACTTTCAACTTCGTTTATAACTCTTTTTGTAGCTAATCTTCCTGCATTATCAGAATCAAAGTTAATTATTATATTTTTACTATCAGTACATCTACAAAGTTGTGAAATCTGATATTTGTTTAAAGCCGTTCCAAGAGAAGCGACAGAATTAGTAATTCCTTTTGAATGAAGTGAAATAACATCGAAATAACCTTCCACTACCACTGCCTTGTCTCGTTTTCTAATATTGCTGGATGCTTTATCAAAAGCAAACAACATTTTACCCTTCTCAAAAACTTCAGTTTCGGGAGAATTTAAATATTTAGGTTCCTGACCATCAAGAGATCTACCTCCAAAAGCAACTACACGCCCTTGCATATCAAAAATAGGAACTATCAATCTATTTCTAAAGCGATCATAAACCTTATCAGTATTATCCTTTGAGATAACAAGACCTGCACTTAAAATTAACTTTAAAGGAAATTTCTCAACTTTTGAAAGATAATTGAATAAATCATTCCATGAATTAGGAGCATAACCTAATTCAAAATCATTAATATTTTTAATATTTAAATTTCGTTGTGAAGTTAAATAATGATGTGCCTCCTTACCCAAGGAATTATTTAATTGAGACTTAAACCATTCCTTTGTTACGCGAAGAATCTTATAAAGCTCCTCTCTCCTAGATAATTGTTTTTTATATATTTCTTGCTGAGGCCCATCAACATTTATTACATTAATATCATTCTTTTTTGCAAGTGAAAGAACAACATCAGTAAAGTTATTACGAGTAAACTCCATCAAAAATTTAATAGAATTACCCCCAGCTCCACAAGAGAAACAATAATAAAATTGTTTTGCAGGAGAAACTGTCATAGATGGCTTACTATCATCATGAAAAGGGCATATACCAACAAATTCTTTTCCCTTTTTCTTTAATACAATATGTTCAGAAATAACATCTACAATATCTGCTTTATCTTTAACCTCCTGAATAGTTCTTGGATGTATGGAAGGTCCCATTTATTTATTTTTCTAAAAAGAATTCCTAATAATCATTTTGTTATAGGTCAAATTTTTAAAAGAATCTACTTAATTTCACAATAAAAATATTTTTAGTAATGCTTATAGAATTTTTTAATCAAAAGAATAATTCATTTAAAAAAGTAAATTTAATATTGGCATCGTTTTTCTTCAGCCTTATGACTGTTTGCGTAAAAAAAATCGATAATAGAATACCTATATATGAATTAGTATTTTTTAGATCATTATTAAGCTTGTTCATTACCTCTCTGATAATAAACAAAAAAAATTTAAATCCCTGGGGAAAGAACAAACCATTACTAATTTTAAGGGGCATCTTAGGGACGATAGCTTTGGTTTGTATATTTTATGCTATTAAAAATATGCCTTTAAATATTTCTACTGTTATTCAATATACATACCCTATATTAATATCTATTTTTGCAGGAATTTTAATTAATGAAAAGATTAATAAAAATCTGATTATTGCATCCATAATAGGATGGTTAGGAATATTAATAATCTTAAATCCCTATCAATTATCGAGTTTAAACATTGAGTTAGATAAATTTACGATATTAATAGCATTTCTTGGTGCTATATCAACAGCCCTAGCTTACATAACTGTAAAAAAACTATCATTAACAGAAGATATTTTCATAATAATTAAATATTTTCCTTTAATATCTGTAATAACATTATCACCAATTGTATTTTTCAATTGGGTAACACCAAATATTAATGATTTAATTTGGATATTAGGTATAGGGATTTTTACCCAAGCTGGACAAACATTTTTAACAATTGGATTAAAGAAATTACCAACCTCAGAAGCGGCTAGGATAAATTATTTGCAAGTACTTTTTGGCTCTTTATGGGGAATCCTGTTCTTCAATGAACTAATAAATATTAACTTTATTGTTGGTGCGGTACTTGTTTTGTTAGGAACTATTATATCTACTAGCAAAAAACTAAAAAAGATTTAAAATTAAAAAAAAAGTATGTTTGTAATGAAATTTTTCTTATTAGCATTTTTCAGTCTTTATCCATTTCTCCAAGTAAAAGCATCAACTCCTAAATCCGTAACATGCACTAGGACTGAATATAGGGAAGAATATATTCCCGGTACAAAATCAAGTCCTGGTTATGTAAGAAATTACGAAATTGATGTTGAAATTCCATGTGGAGGAGAAAAGGCCAAAAATATTGATGACAATGACTGTAGTGAGGGATCAGTAATAGGTGGACTCCTTGGAGCTGGAATAGCTCTTTCTTCATCTAGAGGCAAAGATAGATTTTGGGCTGTCCCAGCAGGAGGCACAGCAGGTGCTCTAATTGGATGTCAGGTGGATGGTGGTTAATTGATTAGTTGGATAAAGGGAGAATTAGTAAGTTCATGGCAAGCTAATAATAAATTTTATATTTTAGTAAACTGTCAGGGATTAGGTTATGAAATTCAGACCTTAGAATCAGTATTTTTTGATATCAATTCAAATAAGATTTCTGAAAAGGAAATAATCCTCTGGCTAAAACATATAAAAAAAGAAGATTCTGATATGCTCTTTGGTTTTAGCACCAAGGACCAAAGAGATTTCTTTATTCAAATTTTAAATATTAAAGGTATAGGCTCCCAAATCGGGATTTCTTTATTAAATAAATTTTCCTTAAATCAATTAATTACGGCAATATCTAATAATGACAAAAAATCGATTAGTACTGTTCAAGGTATTGGGCAAAAAATGACTGAACGACTAATCCTTGAGCTGAAAAGTAAGGTAATTAATAAAGAAATTGAAAAAGAGAATTTAAATATAAATAATTTCCTTGAAGAAAATAAAGACTTAGATTCAATTTTTAAAGATATTGATTTAACACTTCAATCCTTAAACTATTCTAAGAAAGAAATTAAAAACCTATTTCCAAAACTTATTAATAATATTAAAAATTCATCCTTAGATAAAAAATCTATTTCTTTTGAAAATTTATTAAAAGAAGCCATGAATTATTTAGACCATAAATAGTAGTAATTTAGACCATTAACGTAGTAATATGTCTAAAGGTAAATAAATTTCATGACTCTAGATACAGCGGAAAAACAAAAACTAATTGAATCGCATCAAGTACATGCAACAGATACAGGATCTGTTGAGGTGCAAGTTGCTATGCTTTCAGAAAGAATTTCAAAATTAAGTGACCACCTACAGGGAAATATTCACGATTATGCATCAAGACAGGGCCTATTAAAAATGATAGGAAAAAGAAAAAGATTACTATCATACATAAAAGGTAAAAATCTCCAAAACTATCAAGATCTAATTAAAAAAATTGGAATCAGAGGATGATTTCCATTGATGAAGAAAAAACAAGCTAAAAAGAAAAATCTTTCAAAAAAGAAAAAAATATCTGAGGTCGATGCCTTTAGAAATATTGAAAAGAAAGTTCCATCATTAACCCCAAAAAGCAAACAATCTAGCGGTATACCAAAATATGTAGCTGACAGAATGGCTAGGAGAATCTTCTTTACGGCAGGTATACCAACAATTATGGGTATGTCAGTGTTTGTTATAAGTTATATAATTGTCACAAGAAATATTGCTGAAATTCCTCCTTCTTCAACAATAGCAATATCAGCATTATTCTTTTTATTAGGACTAGGGGGGTTAAGTTTTGGAATATTATCTGCTAGTTGGGATAAAGAACCAGGAAGTTTTTTTGGTATAGAAAATATCCCCTTAAATATTGAAAGAGCAAAGGCAGCATTTAAACCAGCATCTCAAAACTTTGATGAGAAAAAGTAAATTATGCAATCATAGATTTCAAATTTACTTGAAAAGACTTATCAGAGAGTAATTTCGAAACACCAAGAATATCTCCAACACAAAAT
>JACLAC010004952.1_pt1 | contig 12681 bp, 6 predicted proteins | sample 8027881 | NCBI WGS metagenome assembly JACLAC01 (sample SAMN15725517, study PRJNA655200) | protist metagenome | isolation source: fluorescence activated cell sorting (FACS) single amplified genomes of... | place: Spain: Blaines Bay Microbial Observatory, Mediterranean Sea | collected 2016-01-19 | reverse complement strand
TATTATTATTTCTTCGTTCTTTTCTACTACTACTAAGCTCCTCCTCCTCGTCATTCTCGACGACGACGACGAGAAGAGAAGAAAAATAATTCATCATCATCATCATCATAATCCCTTTGAGTTGGACTGATCCGTTGTTGCTTCATCATGATGGACAGTGTCTTCTTACACACATAGTAACACAAAGGGCAACAGGTGCACAGTAGTGGGTGATTTAAAATGTCACTGAAGCTATATGGAGTCCCGTTTTCTCAACCATTCCGAGCCGTGGCGTGGTCTTTGCTGTTGAAGGGGAAGAAGTTCGAGTTACAACTCGTGAATCCAGGAGGAAAAGGCAAAAATGGCACTAGAACACAGAAATTCTTGGAGCTAAATCCTGGTGGGACGATTCCTGTATTGGAAGACGACGGTTTTGTTTTGGCCGAATCTAATGCTATAGTAACTTACCTGGCAAATAAATATCAATGGACGGATTTGTATCCTAGCGAGAAGGATCCAAAGCGACGTGCGTTGGTAGACTGGTACCTTCACTATCATCACCTCTCAATTAGACCAATGGTGGGTGTAGACCTTGTTAAAGCAGTGAGACCAGACATAGTCCAACCAGATATCATCCGAGAGAGAGATGCCAAAGTTTTCCGAAAGGCATTGAAATCCTTAGACAATGGATGGTTATCCAGCAGGAAGTTTTTAACTGGTAGTGAGTATACTTTAGCAGATATTGTTGCTTACTCAGAAATTGGTAGGTTACTTATTTTATTCGCATTCATTTGTTGTCGTGGCATAGCCTTGAAAACTAACTGGTACAATTGCCTGTATATTTTGCATTCTTTTCACAGGCCAATATGGTTCAAGATACGCCAATTTATACGATTTTAGCGATACTCCAAACGTCGAAAGGTGGATAGAACGCGTTGCAACTACCATACCATATCACGACGAAGTCCATGTAGCCAATGAAATACTGGGTGATCTCTCTGACCCCAAACCAGTTGATATGAGCAAGTTAATGGAAGCAAATAAAGCTTGGCTGCAAACTATCGATGGAATTTTTAGCAAGATGCCATAATGAGCAATTGCATCTACTGATGATGCTCGACTTGCAACACGAGAAAATATGCACGACAGTACTATGTTATGCACTCTCATCATAATTTGACTCCTCGAATAATCGTCGTGTTGTCAAAAAAAAACTCAGACAACACGACAACACACAACAACATTTTAAGCCAAGCCGAAGCCGCCCTTAAGCCCTCCTTATTATTATTTTATATTTTTATTATGGGCTAGCCCTGGGCTAGAGCTACGTAGCTCTAGCAACAAGTGCTAATTTTATTTTTTTATCAATAAAATAATAATAATTTGTAATTTTTTTTTTTGTTGTGTAATAATTTCAATTATTATTTTAGTTATCAGTACAGTTGTTGCTAGCACATAAAATTTTTTTATTATGATGATGATACTACTACTTACTATAAATAATAATAACAAATTAAAATACGACAGTGTGTTAGAGTGTAGTGTAATAATCTCAAAAAATCCTCGTAGTAATAATAGTAAATAATATAATAATTTATATAACGGTTAGTGAGCAAAGGAACGAGTGTGTGCGAGATATCAGGCGACGGCAATCGAAATGGTCCAAGTAAATTCACGTGAGCAAAATCAACCTAAATGGATGCCCTTGACTTATTTACAGATGAAACTAGCGATGTTGAAGAAAGCACAGTACGAAAGTCATCGCCGAAGTTCCTAGGTGGAGTGGACTCGAAACCTGAACAGGCCGGTGCGTGGCATACGCCGTTGGGAGATGACGAGATGGTTGAGTTGGAACAAATCGAATCAAAACATCCCACCATTGAAAGCGACTTGGAATCGTCGTCTAAATGTGAAAATTATTTTGAAAACAAAGATGTTGATAGCAATAGGATGCCTCAAAGCCCAAATGCTCACAGTGATAGCGAGGCTCCTGACCAAGCACTTACTGGTGAGAAAACTCCAGATGCAGAGTCAAAGAAGCAGCGAGAGAAAAAGAGCAATAAAATTGCGTCGAGCACAAGGGATACATTTATTTCGCTTGATACAATGTCACCATCTGTTCGCTTCTACAGCCATGTGCGTCTAGCTTCAAGTTTAGATCACAAGGCAATGATGCTCGCCAAGGGTCCAGACAATTATCCTTGGAGTCGACACTTTAGACAGGCAGTGCTCGTTCAGCATAAAGCCCCTGTTCCGCCATATTTTCATCAATTACCGTCTGGCGAACGGCCAGACACATTAATAGTAAATTCTATACCAGCAATTTGGTTTTTAGATGAAGACGATGAAGACGCAAATGAATCACTAGATGATCGTCTATATAACTTTACTTTGCGTGGTTCAACAATTTTGCAAGCTGCATTTTTGAGGTTTGGTGAAGTGAAGGCGGTGGATTTATTGTTTGAGATGGTGAATCGAGATCAAGAAGATTCATTGGCATTTGACGTTTTCGTCCAGTTTAAAACTTTCGACGGTTTTTGTAAAGCATTCTATGCTCTTAACAATTCCGTTTTATATAATGATCGAGAGCCAAACTTACAAATTGTATGTACATCCAAGTTTGATACTTCGGGATATTTCTGTAGGCAGAAACGTCGTTTACGCGCTGCAAGGCGTGATTTGGCGAAGCAGCGTAGAGAGCAGGCTGAAAAAATGGCAAAAATGCAGCTTCGAAAATCACGGCGCTACATGAAAGAACATCATGATCGATTGATGAAAGAATTAAGAAACTGTCAAGATAGAATCGAGGCTTTGATTCAAAATGCAAAAGAAGTCCGTAATTTAGATGTTGTTGAGTCTGGTATTAGCAGGGTCATGGCCATGGCAGAAGCTGCTGAGAAACTAAGTGTGTCAGCAGACAATCGTAGTAAATTTGAAGCAGAAATAAAGAGATGTAAATCACAGCTGAAAAAGATAGAAAAACTAGTCGGCACGCAAGTCGCTATTTCAAAATTGAACCTTCCTACCATAAAGGAAGTATTGGAAGAAAACCACGCCTATCGCTTTTTGGAATTGGTTCGGGACAAATTAGAGGAAGATCCCAAATTTTTTGATGGCCGAACAATTTTTGTGCCTCCAGATCATGCCTTTTTAGACGAGTTTGTGGAAACATGGGAAGAAGCATGTTGGGGAACTCACGCCATAAATGGGCCTTACTCTATGCAGGACTTGTACATACTTGGAAATCGCGGTCCTGGGATGATGTTATGCGCTGACATGTCTTTCACATTATTTTGCGGTTTGAATGAAGCTGGAGAATATATTGTCTGGGTATCGCGGCGAAATCAACCTCGTCGAATTATTCGCATTATTTTCCCAGATATTAGAGTCCAAGGCGGGTCAATTGTACATCTTATTGATAAAATAATATACCCCGATTAGAAGGATCGAAATATTTGTAGAGAGATTTATTGCGAATCGTATGGCGAAATCGCGCAACCATGCAATTGTAAAAATATCTTTTTTTTTATAAATATGATGATTAACTTATTGTGGTTGAGGATAAAATTTTTAACTTGGTTTTTAAGAATAATCTCTTAACATATTTTTATAATTTTTATCCCTTTTCACTCTTTTTATTTTAACAATTTGCTCTCGACACCATTCAATACGCGTAGAATCATATCGACGACAGTGTCTGTACACAATGCGATGGAAGATTTTGCCTGAAGAATCATCTTTGAATTTTCTAGGCAGAAAGCATTTGCCGCTAGCAACGGGGGTTCTTCGTAGTATAGATCCAGGCTCTTTTCAACCGACCCCAAAGTAAATGGAAGAGAAAAGATCTTAAACTTTGAGGCATAACGATTGGCTTCTTGGATCACTCTGCTTATCAGAGCCGTCTCCAAAGTGTTGATTATATTATCAACGTTAGGATCTTGAACTTGATTGTTTTCTTCGACAAAATCAATCGCACTCGTGTATGCGTCATGACCAGGCATGTATTCAAACATTGCTTCTTTCCCACCTGGTAATTTTACTGGGAAGGCTATTAATGGAGGAGCTTCTTTTGGTGCACTAGGGCCTAAATTCCGAAGCATTTCCTGAAGTTTGCTAGTCAATGTCTTCACTAGCCTCATACCGTTGGGTCCATCGTTCAGTGCAGGACGACGTCGTACAAAACTTCTCGCCACATCTTTGGGTCTTTGTGACGGAAAATACTTCAAATCTCCATATTTTTGGCCATCTATTTGCACCGGTAATACAAACAGTGGCTTACCCGATTCTTGTTGACCACTCTCTTTCTTGTTCGAAGCCTGCGCAGCGCCAGATGAACCGACAAGTTTTCGTTCAGATATTATCTGCTGGGTAATTAGCTTGACAGTACTAACCTCGTTCTCTTTTCCAAGAAGCCCAAAATTGTCAGCTAAAGATCTTGCAGCAGTCGCTGCATCGACATCGTCAGGTATCTCAACACGTTTATTTTCGTTCCCTACAACGAAGTTCAAGATTACTTTGCCTGCAGGCTTCTTCGCCGTTTCTTCAAACTTCTGCGGTTCAAATCCAAGCCTCGCTCGGCGGGTTTGAAGGTATTGACTTACGATATTTTGAAGAAGGGCAGTCTTCGCGGAAGGAAAGCTATCAGAGCTTTTCGCGACACCGTTTGAAAGTAAAAAAATTTCAACTGCATCATAAATATTAGGCTGCACCTTGGGGTTGAAGACGAATTGTGCTACTTTTCCATCACCAAAATCAACTGGAAAAACAACCTCGGTATCAATGACAATTTCATTTGAAGGAGAAGCACTGGCAGTATCTTTTACATTTTCTTTTGTGCCTTGCAATCGTGCTTGAAGCTGCTGAAAAAGGGTCTGAGCTGCCGCTTCATCCACTATATTATGTTGGCTCGCAAATTCTCTTACAGTAGCCAGCACAGATTTCTCGCTAAAGTGCACCATCTGCACAGTTTTGCCGCTATTGAGGGTTACAGGGACTGTCAAAGCTGGAGTCCTTGTAGCTTTTGCGGCCGAGACCTCTTCGTTATACTTCTGTATCAAATATTTTGTAAGCGAAGCAACCAACTCATCGAAAGTTTTCTGGTCAGTTTTTGTATGATACCCTTTTGTCGTTAGCCATTTTGCAGCAGCGTCCCGTGGGCTCTCGCGAATTTCTTGCAAAGATACCTCCAAAGCGACGTCTTCGCCAAGGACATTCACGGAAAAACTCAATGTCGCCGCATCTGCGACGAAGCAAATCAATAGAAAGATAGATGCTGCAAGGAGCTTGAGGCTAGTCATGTTATGCTACGGGTAGTTTTCAGATTCCTGCGACAGGACGACCAAGGCGAGATACTACCGCTACGGACGGGCTTTCCCGCGCCTGTGGATACCCTCCCGTTGCGATGATGACTGGTCCGTAGTACTGGTGGTGATGCCAATAATTAAAATAATTTGTGCCATTTTTTAACCATCAAAGGGTATGGCTAGATGTACTAAAAAGAAAAGGGTTTCCCTATCACAATTCTTGCGAACATCAGCATGCATTAGCATGCACACTAGCACACTAGCACCGTTGAGCTCACACTAGCAGTGCTACTAGTAGTACGTATTATATAGTAGACGACTATTATCCATACTTTCTTCTCTTCTTTTCGCGTTTATTTTTGTACGTAAAGGTACAACAAATATTATTATTAATATCATTGAAATTATTATGATGGACACATCAACACAATAAAATATGATGCAGTTGTTGTCTTTATCTCCTCTTCTTCTTCACTGCTTGCTCAAAATATATGTTACTTTAGCAACCGTTACGTTTCATCCACGGTAGTGGTGCAGGCTGGGACACATCCTGGTCTGCAAAACAAGGAGTCACCGAGGCAGCGTTTCCATCATGATAAAAAGTTTTTCAGCAAGTCGCACGAGCAAAAAAGACGAAGCTTTGAAGCAGAAGTCTCGCCCGCTGTCGGCAACGCTGCCCGCAGCCCTAGGCAAAGAAGTCATGAATGCTGGCCCTGTGCATGTCATACCGTCAGCTTTCGTAAGAGATATATGCTTCGCCAGCGTCGACAGAGACAAAAATACGGCTCTTAATGATGGGGATGGTTTGAGTAAGTTGCTGGCACAAAGACGCAGGGTCGAATTAGAAATTGCATCTCGAAACAAATACATAAAAGGTGACAAGGATATCTTGGATGCAATAAATAGCGCCAGTACACATTTGCAGCAGCTAATTATGGAAAACCAGCGATTGCAGGATAAAAACTCCAAAAATAACGAACACACCAACAATCAGTTCACAGAGCACAAGTCTTTACTTCTTGTACCATTTCGAACTGTATACTATGCTTATCATGCTGTCTTTCCAATTTCTTGTGCAAACACATTTCAGGTAGTAAATAAAATCTGCCTTTCAAAAGAAATCCGAAAAGCATTTCTTCAAGATTTAAACAAAATCTTTTGCATTCCAGATATTATCCCAGATATCATCCATACACCAATCGGCCAGAACAAATGCAGTGAGAAATCGGACACAGAGCTGAACATTTCAGTGGAAAGTCAGGGGCATGATTCCCGGAAGATTAGCGAGACTAGCTTTTTGGTTGAAATGATCGGTAAGTCGAAGGACATACGAGAGTATTTAATGGATACCTTGGGTGCACTAGATGATACTGGCATGGTTCGCCTCAATGACTTTCGGTCTATTTTATCGACCATTGGTGTCCAGGCTCGAGAGAAAGATATTGAAGATGTTGCTTCCGCGTGTGATGCAATGCATGAAGAGTATGTAAATTACAGTGCCTTGTTTGGGTACTGCGTCGAAGAATACAAAAATATCGAGAAGGCGAAGGCATTTAACGTGAAAAAAACAGGCGCAGCCATAAAGATACAACGCATGCTTCGTGTAGTTCTTCGTAAACGAAAGTACGCAAAATATCTCAAACAAACAGCTGCGGCAATATTACTGCAAGCTCAAATCAGAAGATTTTTGGCTGAATGCAGGCATAGTATACGCCTCAAGAAAGCAGGAAAACGATTCGATATAAAATGGAAACACCGACGTAAACACGACAGTAAAGTGGCTACCCTAGAAAACGTAATCTCCATCTTTGTGAAATATTGGGTTATGCAAAATCAAGAGAACCTTGAAAACTGTAGAAAGTTCTTCCGAATGGTTTTGTTTCCAGAATGGGATGGTGACGTAGCTAAATATCCTCTTCCACAAGATGCGAATAAGAAGGAAACAAATATAGCAAAGACGCGTGCTGGAGGATTTAACCCACCAATAAAGGCGCCAGATGATAATAAAGATGAAAAGATTGATGATAATTCAGAGAACATCGAAGATGCAAGAATTGACTTCGATCTCTTTGCAAAAATGTTAAGGCATTGCTCTCGAAATCTCATGCCACACTCGGAAATGCTTCGCATCTATAATGACGCATGTTGCATCTCGAAAGATACTGGTTTTGGGATTAATGAATGGGTTCAAGTGTGTTTACATTTTGGAATTTACGTACCAGTAGACTCCAAAACAGGCAGAATTATAACGATGAACATCAGTAGTATTGAAGAAGCGTATTGATGTGCAAGAGATTGTATATATAGATATGATAGAGTTTAAAATCTTCTCAGGGAGTATAAAAATTTTAAGGTAAGACAAATATTGAAATTAAAAACAAATAGAGTAGAGAGTGTCTTGTAATATATTGAAATGTGATTATTATTCATATATCCAATTGTATCATGTAGTCCTTCTCGCGACATTGCTGCCATACGAGGCAAGTATTAGTGCCGCACTAGCATCATCCATTTCTTCCAGACGCGATGATCTTGGCGTTATTAGCAAGCCACTGTCACGGCCTTTTGCCGAGCGCGGAACAAGATTCATAGACTTTAACCCTAGGTTCAAGTGACTGTGTCTTGTAGATGAGCTTCGTTCTGTATCGTACAATGGATCAAGGACGTCCGATGGACGGGAAAACTTTTCGCTCGAAAGTTTCCATTTATTTTTTGATTCATCTTTTTGTGCAAAAAATGATGAAGCGGTTTTTGACCTCGAGGTTCTAGTAGATTTAGGATCGGCGTTAGCTTCTGAGTTTGTTTGTATTCTATAGCATTCCATATTGGATGTTTTTTTCTTTTCACTAGAATTAGACCGGAAAATGTCGCCTGGCAAACTCCATAGACCCCTACGTGTTGTTTTCGGATCTACGGTTGAAAATTTTGTTTTTAAAATCATGTTTTTTTGGGATTCCGCAAAAACCTGAAAGTCTTGGGAAGACACGTAAATGTTCAAAAAAATACGTTCCAAGGACAAGAACACTGCACCTTGGACTTGATAAAGAACTTCGGACGGTATGAATGAATACTTCTCAAATGACGATAGACATAGTTTTTCGACGCGTTCGTGAACTCGCACCCTGTACTTTGACGTTTCGCACAAAAACTTTTTGTAGATCGTTTTTGATCTTGACTTGCGAAGCTCTGGCGAGCTACAGGACTTAAAGTTGTGAATTGCATACCACAGCAGCATTCGATTGACGTTTATCGTGTCATCATTTTGAACAAACCAAGACTGCAGTTTTGATCGGTGCGTAGACTCGTTCAAGTACATGTACAAGTCTGGCTTGTTAACCATATTTTCATGTTTTTGAAGAGCGTGGTGCTCACAGTATTCCCCCACAAGAGCTGTTAACCTACAAGCTTGTTTCCGACATCGCTTGCCTCCATCCATTGTGCAACGCGTTGTTGCCGGTGAACCATTATCGCGCGCGCTTTCAGCATTTTCAGCATGGATTTTCATTCCTACATGTAAAATATATAATTTTTTCGATGTTGAAAAAAGCTGCTTCGGAAGAGAGTGACTTCATGTTGTGGCTAGAAGAGGATCCAAGGCGGGGTATGTTTTGCAGTGGTTGTAGTGGTATAACTACTTGAGTGCGTAATAATAATATTATAACAATGAATAATATACGGTATAATTATAAAATATAATAAATTAAATAATAAGAATAAAATAGGTGTAAAAAACAACCTATACAACATACATACACATACATTATTTAATGTTGTTGTAGTTGTTCATGTAAACGATATTGGTATTGCTATTGATACATACCTTGGCCGAATTACATTGAGTAGTACACCTCATCATACCACTAGCTATTAGACGATGATTACCACTGTTGTCGAGGAATTAAAGCAAGACACAATAACTACGATAGCTATGTACGTAGTGCACAAAAACCATCAGCATGCTGGACAACTAAACGGGTTAAAGATGTGCATACAGTTGCTAGTACAGTAGATCTAGCATTAGAAAATCGAACGAAGGTTCTCTTTCTTATTGTTGCTGTCTTGTGTGTAACGCAAAAAAGCAAAAGCATACCACCGAAGCTAGAAGTCCAACATGATGATGAATGGATGCATGGCTACGTAGGCTTGGCTAGCTACGTTCGTACGAGGAGTCTGTCTGAGGTAAGGAGAACACAGCATTGAAAAAGTACAGGCACACACTAACACGCCTGGTTATTTTCTACTCTTTTTAGCTTCGTAGTCGTCTATGGAATAATGCCTGATTCATCATTACTAGAGATAATTTCTATGATTGGGATATTTATTTAATAATAAAATCCATTCTTTATGTGTTGATTTTGGTGGAAACGATTTGCAATTTTGTTTTATTGTAGTCTAAAGTATAAAATCTTAAAATGTATAATTTTGTATGATTCAAAAAATAAATTTCCTTCCTGATCGAAGTGAAGAATCATACTACCACTCTAACTCTCATTGGGACCACACAATTAGTAGAGTGGGATGATGGATGTGATGAGAAAGTACGCGTAATAATAATAATAATATAATACAATACACAGTGGTGAGTTGGAAAAACTAAAATAACTAAAAAAAAACTAAAAAAAAAAAATGTGTGATATTAATAGTAGTATATAGTAATAGTAGAAGAATGAATAACCAACCTGGTGGCGCTCGCTAGACTTGCACGCGCAGCACCCTCCACTTAGACCCTTAAGTAATGCGCCATTCACCATTTTCACTTATCATATTCTGACCTCAGTATAAACTTAAAAGACGAAAATGCCATCAGCAATAGACGTAAATTCCTTGAAAGTCACTCAGCTGAAAGACGAACTTCGAAAGCGAGGTTTGCCAACAAAAGGTTTAAAAGCGGACCTCATTGAGGCCCTGAAGGAGGCCATTTCCAAAGAAAGTGAAACTGCAGCAGCTACAAGTGAAGACACGGGTGCAGACAAAATCGATAACGCTGCAAAAGAAGCAGTTGCTGAAGTTGTTGAAAGTCCAGCAAATGATACTGTAACAGCTGAAGCCCCGGCTCCAGCCGAAAATGAAGAATCCCATAAAAGTCAGTCGACGGCGAGCGCTTCTAGTGAAGCTTCTGAGGCGCCAGCAACAAACACAGATGCAGCTATAAGCAACGAGGCCAACGGTGAGAAAAGCAATGAAGTTGAAACTCCCACCTCGGAAGCTAAAGAGAGCGAAGGGAATAAGCCAGACCAAACCACGGAGGGCGTCGATCAGGTTGCCCCTGAAACAACAACTGCCCCAGCAGAGCAAGAAGCCGCTAAAGTTGAGGAAGTCTCAACAACTTCCACTATCGGTGGTAAAAGATCTCGGGACGAGGAGAATAGCGGGGAAGGCGAAATTAGTGAAGGCAATGGTATTGTCCAATCAGTTGCTAAAAAGCCTAAAACAGATGCGCAATCAAGTAATGCCAACTCGAGTATGAGTGGATCTCAAGCTGCGGCCTTCCTTGGTGGCAATCAGCTCAAGTGCGATGAGTTTGTAAATCCTTCCACGGGGATGGTGCAGTTAAAAATTTATGTCCCATCAAAGAGTATTGGCGCTGTTATTGGTCGCGGTGGAGTGCTAGTGAAAAACACAAGGACTGTCACTGGCTGCGGTATGCAAATTCCACGCGATGATTCCAACGGGTCGGCACCTTTCCGAATGGTAATCATAGATGGTATGCGTTCGCAAGTAGATCAAGCTAGAAAGATTGTCCAGGAGCAAGTTGCGAAGAACATAAGCGATGCCCAAAAAAGGACAGAAGCTTCTGCGTCGCAACCAAGATCGGTGCCAGGTGGAATGCAAATGCCTTCGAAACAATTGCAAATCCCGAATGAAAAAACTGGTGGACTTATTGGTCGCGGTGGGTCTGTCATTAAGTGGTTACGAAATGCTTCAATGTGTGATATTAACATACAAAACAACAGAGATGTACCACCAGGCTCGACTGTTCGTATTGTGACACTGACGGGCACGCAATCGCAAATAGATCACGCAGAACAGCTGATCATGCAAAAATTGTCGGAGGTGAACTCAAGCCAGAGTCAAGCGCCACTGCCGGGTCCTAATTCACAGACCACGCAGGTAAGTGTGCCCCAAGAACATGTTGGTAGAATCATAGGCAAAGGAGGGTCATACTTGAAACATATCCGTGAACAAACAGGTTGTAATGTTCATGTGGAAAAAGGGCTACCCGGAGACCAATATCGAACAGTTAATTTTACGGGTACGTTGCAGCAAATTCAACAAGGGCAATATATGGTTAGTGCAAAAATGCAAGAAAGTCAAAAATATCAGCAACGAGAAGCTATGATGGCCAGCGGTGCAGGTGCATATCAAGGACAGGCTAATCCGTACGGAAATCCTGGCTATGGACAACAATATAACCCATCGATGCAACAGCAGCAATATTCATATGGCCATGTAAGTAATTACCAAGCCCCTTACGGAGGCAACAATATGAACCCCGCCTACACTACTGCCGCGCCAGCGTATCAGCAACAACAAAACCATCAGCAACAATATCACCATCAACAGCAGCAGCAACAACAACAACACCATCACTACAATCCTGCTGGCTACGCCCCTCAAAACATGTATGGTACATATGGAGGTGCCAACTAATCTCACAAAAACTCTACGTCATGGCTCATGGACTCTGTCGCTTCCCGAAAGGCATTTTTACATGCATATATTTAACACTCATGCGCAAGGTGGCCTTCGACGCTTATCTTTGTAAAGCTATTTGAACAAATATTTCTGTGCTTCCGCAAATTCAAATGGCACGCACTTACACAGACACAATTATCATCGATCTCATCATACTATGGACAACAAACTAGACATATCAGCAAGCTTTGACCTTACACATGCTATACATGCGCAAGATGTTTGCGTTTTACTTTTTACCACGACTTTTCTCATGCCTCTGTTATGGAAGTAAATCACTACTACTCGAGCCACTTTACGCTGCCCTCGATCGCCCATTAGCACCTTGCATGACGCAAAAATGTTTGTGAAAATATTTTCATACACTGATATTCATATATACACATACCTACATACATGTGCACATGAGCAGTATGCGCTATACTTTAATTCATCTTGCGTGCCTTCATTGAAGAGGGTATTATAGTTATGATTAATTACAGAATCAAGATGCTTAAGATTTTGTGCGTTGCTGGTCTTTTGCACCTTTAAAAAATCAGAATCTGCACTATTTGAAACTATAATGTTGATGCTTTTCACTATAAAATGTAATATGCAAATGGAAGCATATCCCATCTGCGAATAGATGGGCAAGCTACAACTGTTGTGCAAGATAGATTCGAGAGTTTTATTAAATATTTTTGATCTCGAAAAGGTACCCTGC
>JACLAC010009841.1_pt1 | contig 12686 bp, 6 predicted proteins | sample 8027881 | NCBI WGS metagenome assembly JACLAC01 (sample SAMN15725517, study PRJNA655200) | protist metagenome | isolation source: fluorescence activated cell sorting (FACS) single amplified genomes of... | place: Spain: Blaines Bay Microbial Observatory, Mediterranean Sea | collected 2016-01-19 | reverse complement strand
CGCGTCCCAAGCATGATGCTGCACACAGGCAAGCATCCTGATTACCACCGCCCGAGTGACGATACGCACCTGCTCAATATGGGCGGTGTTCGCACGGTCTCTCGATTCATACTGCGATGCACCATCGCCGCCGCGAACGCCGATTCACTTCCCGCCATTCGAGACTGGTCAAAGGAAGCCGCTGAGGCCTTTGCTCAACGGTTAAAAATGCCAATTCAGAATCAACCATCGCGGCTCGGAGTTACATACAACGCAACGCTCGCCAAGGATGGAACCATCCGCCTGACTTCGATAGCAGCCGGAAGCCCAGCCGCCCTCTCAGGTCTTCAGGTCGACGACGAAGTTTTGGCCGTCGGAATGATAGCAACCAAATCGAACGACTTTCGATCACTCGTAATGTCGGCTCCGTCCGAAACAGTCTTCAAGATTCGGCGAGCCGATTCGCAGTATGAGATTTCGGTCACGTTGCGAGGCAACACGGATCTCTACGGCTTCCGATGGATCATGCACGAAGCCGAACCTGGCTCGGCAATCGTCACCAACACCACTTCCGAAACTCTCGCAGCGATTGCGAATTTGCGATCACAACATCGGATTCGATCTGTTAACGGCAAAACATTTGCCAAGCGATCCGACTTTGAAACCTTGCTGATCAACGCTCAAACTCCGCTCAAACTCAAAGTGGAACTAGACGGAAGTATCGAGACTCTGACGATCGGTTCATCGCCGTCGAATGCTCAGAAAGGCAGCTCATCGCAGAACGGTGATTCAGAAAACGCGACAAAAAATAAGCCGGACAATCCTTAGTGGGAATGTCCGGCTTAGTCGATATGCAAGCGACCTTCGATCGCCGTGCTCTAAATCAACAGACCTAGTGTTCATGACCGTAGTGGCTTGAGCGTCCGTACGAACGGCCGAAGCTGAATCCAGAACGGCCTGAGCCAAACGTGATGCTGAATCCCGGCCGCGAATACGAATGACCGTAGCTCGGACGACAGTAGCTGCTTCTGTGCCCGTAGCTGTAGCTCGGACGATAGTAGCTGCTTCTGTGCCCGTAGCTGAAGCTCGGTCGATAGTAGCTGCCTGACGAGAACCCATAGCTTCGACCACCGTATAGTGAGCAACCACCAGCTTTCGCTGAATCCATTGATCCCATCAGGGCGACGGCGGCGACGATAGCTCCCAGTGCGATTCGACGTTTCATAGCTCTTCTCCTGAATCAAGATTCCAATTTGACCAGGCAACGAATTGCCGATGGCCGTTCCATCCTCGCCTGTGAATTGAGACTAGACTCTCTGCGGGATGGAATTGTCTGGTTGAAAACTGGCCGGCCGCGTCCATTCGTTCCTGCCAACTGAGTGATTCCTTAATGCATCCATGATGCCAAAAAGCAGACGCCTCTCGTAAGGGAAACGCAAGTTGTTCCCTGTAAACGATTAACGAATTTTGTTGAATTTCTGAATACCTGCAGAATCAGACTCAAGTTGATCGAAACGACTTCAGAGCAGTCAATCTGACAACGCCAAATGATCAGTTGTCGCGATGTTCACGAATTAGCTCTGCGCAGGCCTGAACTCTGAACGTACCAGGATGGAATCAGCAGCCTCTGGACAACTTTTTACTTGTGCCGTGCCCGGTAGTCGCCGGTGTCATCAGCAGACTCAACTCCGGCGGGGCGTGCAAAGATCATCCGGCCAGCACTGCTTTGCAGGACGCTGGTAACCGTTGCTTCGATGTCGGTACCAATCAATGATTGCCCCTGCTCACAAACAACCATTGTTCCGTCGTCCAGATAGCCAACTCCCTGACCTTGAGATTCGCCTTCTCGCTGGATCTTCAACGCGAGTGTGTCTCCCGGAAGGTATCTTGGCCGCAATGCTGAAGCGACGTCGTTCAGGTTAATGACGTCAACTCCCTGAACACTCGCAACTTTGTTCAGGTTGAAATCGTTCGTGACGATGCCACCACCAATCAACTTTGCCAGGGAGACCAGCTTCTGATCGACGCCCGTGCCTTTGACATTGTCTCGATCGTCCGAATCGCGGACTTCGATGTCGGCATGAGGAATCGACTGCAGCTTGCTGAGCACATCCAGCCCACGGCGTCCACGGGTCCGGCGTGTCTTGTCGCTACTGTCAGCGATATCCTGAACTTCTTTCAACACGAAACTTGGCACGACCATTTGAGAGTCAATAATCCGAGTTTCAACAACATCAGAAATCCGCCCATCGATCAGCGCACTGCTATCGAGAATCAGCGGTCGACCACCCTTCAACTCCCGCGCGAACTCGACGTACGGAATGACGAATCGGAAGTCATCCTTGGTTTGCAGCAGGAATGACGTGCTCATGTACGAAAGGATCAGCGTCGAGAGAGCACCAATAATCGGCTGCCATGCCTGAGCCCTGAGTGACACGATGACGGGACCAACCGCCAGCATGAGCAGAAAGCTGAGCAACACGCCAATCAAGAGGCCGAAGTAAATCGAGGTGATTAGTTCGATCCGCTTTCGCTTGATCAGTATATCGATCACGGTGACCGACTGACTGACAAGCAACATGGTAAAGAACGTAGCCAGACTGTGTTTTTGTGCAAAGAGCGGCAATGAAGCCTGATCAGTGCCAAGGTACGCAGCAATCGCCCCGCCACAAATTACGGCGTACAGAATCCGAATAATCAGGAGTAGCATTTCTGAACCTGTGGCTGAATAAGTCGTGCGTTAGTCACAAGGCCGACTAAGCTCGAAATAAATCTAACATGGAGGATGTTTGGGGCAGGATTGGGTTCGGGAATTCACCCCCGGGTGGGAAAGTTAGCTTTCTGGAAAGTTTATGAAGTCCAGCAGACGACGCGTGGCTACATTCTGTTCGCGTCTGCACGACATCTGCAACTCTGAAGTTGTTGCTATCGCTTGAGTTTTGAAAAATCACATGAATGTGAAGCAGCTTGACGTAAACACGCCATCGCCAACCAGACCGCCACACGGAAGGCCCTGATAGTGTACATAAAGTTCGCGAGATATGTCCCGAAATGGATGATCAATTCCTGCACGAACATCCGCGGTAATTGATTAGCTAAGGTCCCCAGTTACTCAGTTGACACATAAGAAACCCCTGATTCTAATGATGGCCCCCTATTCGAAGGCAAACACCTAAGAGTACTCAAACGTACGAGTAAAGCTATCTGACCGGGGTCTCTACGCGCGGATGGCACATCCTTCGAAAGATTTCAAGTTCGAACACTGGAGGAATTTCTTAATGCGTAAGTTGATTTGTGTTGCAGTCGCAGGCCTGTTGCTGGCATCTGCTTTCACCGGTGGTGCTGATGCACGACCAGGTTACTTGAAAGCGTTCAAGTCGAAGTACACCAAGGTCGCAGAAAACAATAAGATCACGTGCGCCACTTGCCACCCTGCGAAGAGCAAGAAAGTCCGTAACGATTACGGTAAGGCTCTGGGCAAGAGCGTTGCAAAGAATGAGAAGGACGCCAAAAAAATTGGCGAAGCTCTCGACAAAGCGGGCAAGGAAAAGAACGCCAAAGGCGAAACTTTCCAATCGCTTCTGGATGCTGGCAAACTGCCTGGCACCAAAGAATAAGCAACCAACGGTGGCCAAGGCTGCCGGTTGAATTACGAAGGCCGCTTCCTGACATGGGAGGCGGCCTTTTTCGTTGCGGGTCGAAGACCTTCCGGCTTTGTGACCTCAATCGCCAGGAACAGACAAGGCAGTCAATCATGGGGCAATCTTCAGCACGAGCAGTTTTAGTTTCAATCATCGCGCTGACATTATCCGCTGGCAGGCCAATGAAGGCAGCTGAAACCGCAGAGCTAAAGACCTGGGATGGCCGCCACGATATCTCAAAAATCGAAGTCACGGTTGCTTACTTCGTGCCGAAGAACCGCCATCCACTGCCCGATTGGCATGACCGAGTTAGCTATTTCGCAAAACGCATTGAACAATTCCATGCTCGCGAGTTCGACGGTCAGTCGACGTTGCAGGCAAAAGTTCTGGACCAGCCATTCATCTCGGCTCGAACAACAACGCAACTTCGAGATGGCGACGCAAACTTCATCTTCTTTCAGACTCTGCGAGAGGTCGACAACAAGTTGCAGTTCAGACGCTCGAAGCGTGGAGCATTTCCCATTCTACTTGTTCTTAGTGAGATCAACTGGCGACCCCTTAACGATTTTTTTCGTGTCAGCCCAAACGATGGAAAGCTGCAGTTTGAAGGGCAGATCATCAAAGGCCGTCATTTCCCAGGGGCAAAATCAGGCGGTTCCCGAGCGACCTACCTGGCCGATCGTGGAGTTGGTTGGGGACTTGTCAGCGCAGACGGATGGCGAGTGCCGTATGTCGGAACGGATTGCGTGATTTACCACGAGGGAGTTGGTCACCCGATCGGCTTGCCTCATCCCGAACCCCAGAACGATACTGTCATGAGCCTCGCGCAGTACCGAGGCTGGCTCAGCGAATCGTCAGTCGACGAAAGCCAAAAGAAACGTCTCGGATGGAAGCAGCCGAAAGGAAATGTCGATCGATCTGACGATCTGTTCTCATCTTTTACGGCCGTCCCGACTCCTCTTACGCCGAAGCCGGACGAGCCAGTGAATCTTCAACTCAATTGGCCGAATAACGCTCAGGTTTCCTCAATCCGCTGCCGAGTCCAGACAGAAATACAAGGGCCGTGGGTTCTAACATCTGAATTAAGTCCAACTGACAGAGATACAGCAGTTCCCAGAACAGTCTTCCTTGGAAGCTTCGATCGAGAGACGCCGGTCAGCTATCGGATCAACGCCACACTTAAGAATGGAGAAGCCGTTGAACTGTGGGGCTATTTCCAGGTCCGAGAGTCGACGTCAGGATTTCTTCGTCCTCGAGGCAACGCGACGGAACTCGCCAGCAAAGCAGAAACGAAACCTCAGCCGAAAGAATCGATCGACCTTCTGGCGCTCGTCGATCTTGAACGGGATACGGTTGCTGGTGAGTGGCAGGTCGTTGACGGAGGGTTCGAATCTCCAAAACAATTCGGGGCTCGACTCGAAATCCCATTCGAACCGCCAGCCGAGTACGAACTCACCGTCATCGCGACGCCGCTCGACGAGCCAAACGGTTTAATCCTGGGTCAGCTTATAGATGGTCATCGTTTCCTGACGTTAATCAGCTACAACGTTCAACAGAAAACGGCAGCCACCGCGTTAGAAAATGTCGACGGCCAGAATGCCAGAAATAATGTGACAACGTTCATGGCTGATCTGCTGCAGAAAGGCCGGCCTTCTCAGGTCATCGTGACTGTGCGAAAAGAGTCAGTCGTCGTTCGTTGCGACGGCCGAACGGTTATTGATTGGGCAGGTAAGCCCGAGCAACTCAGCCTCGACGACTATTGGAAAACACCCAACAATAACTCGCTATTCCTGGGCGCGTACGACTGTCGGTATCGATTCTCGCGAGTGTCTCTTGCACCGATTTCTGTAACGGGCAAACCGCTTCGAGAAGTTTCGCCGAAGAAGGATTAAGTCATTAGACGCTCAATCAGCGTTCCATCGCTGAACGCAATTGGCCTGCCGATGTCCGTAATGAATTCTTCGGCGTAATCGACGCCCAGAGTCTGAAGCACTGTGGCGTAGAGATCATTTACTGTGATTGGATCAACGGCGTCCTGCTTACCGAGCGGATCCGTTTCGCCGATCACCTTCCCGGCAGTCAGACCACCGCCACCGACGACGCACGAGAACCATTTCGGCCAGTGGTCGCGGCCGCCCAGCGGGTTAACTGTCGGCGTTCGGCCAAACTCGCCGATGCACAACACGACTGTTGAGTCTAGAAGATCGCGTTCTTTTAACTCAGCGGTAAGTGTAGCGAATGCCGGGTCGAGAATTTCGGCCTGGGTTATGTGTCCACGGAGATTCGCAGCGTGCGTATCCCAGCCGTTAAGCGTTACTTCAACGGCTCTCACACCTGTCTCGATCAGTCTTCGAGCAACAAGGCACCCCCGACCGAACCGAGTATCACCGTAAGCCTGCTTGATTGTCTCCGACTCATCGTCGAGTTCGAGTGCTTTGAGTTGTTCAGAACTCATCATCTTCAACGCTCGCTGAACAGTAAGCTGATGCAGTGTATTTTCTGTCTGAATCCGTCGCCCGCGAGCAAAAGCCTGAGTGACGACATCGAGACTCGCCAGGCGTCGTTCCTGGCGTTCCTCACCAACCAGCGGTCGCATGTTGTTGATCTGTCGTCCTGGATTGAACACTCTGAATGCGTCGTAAGATGCTCCGAAGTAACCTCCGCGAGCCGGCCACTGGCCACCACCAAGTGAAACGTGAGCGGGAATCTCCAACCCCTCAGCCGGATGCTGATGCGACACGATTGCCGACATTGCCGGATGCTTGAACACTGGGTCTGGACGATACCCGGTTTTCATGAAGTAGGTGCCTCGTTCGTGATCGCCCTCTTTGGAGACGAGCGAACGCACGACGTTCATATGCTGAATCTGCGCGGCCATTTGCGGATACATATCCGCAATCTGCAGCCCATCGATCCGAGTGTTGATCGCACCAATCTCGCCGCCAGTCGCTGAACCAGCATGCGGATCCCATGTCTCAAGCTGGCTCGGACCACCGGCCATCCACAGAACGATCAGAGACTTCTGCCGCTTTGGACCTCGTTCCTCGGCCGCCTTCGCTTCAAGAGCCGGAACGAGAAACGACAGCCCCAGTCCAGCGGCAGTTTTCAGAGCAGATCGGCGAGTGACTTGAGTCGTCATAAGAAAGCTCACATTCGTTTGTAGCCGGAGTCGCAAGACTTCGGGACGCTGTTCGGAAACCGAATTCTTGCGAAGTCGGCTACTTGAGAGTCGAACTTCCGACCAGTCGGCAACGCTAGTGATTCCAAGAAAATTCCGGCGAGTTGAACAGCGTCCAGAAAATGTCTTCGATGATCGGATTTCGGCGATCGTCCGTATGATCACCCAATCGTTTTAGAAAGTGTTCTCGTTCCTCGGGCGTGGGCTTTCTCGTCAGACACACAAAGTACGCCGCTTCCAAAGCCTCTTCATTGGTCGTACTTAGATTGGCAATACGCCCACAAGCCGAAATGAATCCTGACTCGACAGCGCCACGTGTCATGTTGCTGTTCATTCTGAGCAAGGCTTGGGGGATCGTTCCTGATTGCTCAACAAGTTCCTGGTCACCAAGGTCGCCGTATTCATTCACGAAATCTCGCTCGTTAGTGAAGCGTTGAAATCGAGTAAACATGTGCGAGTTCTGGTCGATCGTTTGAATCGAAGACGCCTGCAGCATCGATCCAATGATCTGCTCCGGCCGCAGGCGAGTCATCGGAAACACCCCCCACGACTCGTCCAGCAACACGATCAAATCTTCGTAGCTGACGTCCGCCTGCGAATCGTTTTCGCTCTCGACGACACTCTTCATTCGGAAAGGTTTCGACGAGGCGATCGTCATAATCATTCGCTTAAGGTCATAGTTGTGCTCGCGAAAATCTTTGCCGAGCATGTCAAGAACGTCCCGATCAACACCTTCCTCACTGGGATTGGGCATGTCGTCAACCGGCGTGATGTACGGCCTGCCGAACATCAGCCCCCAGACACGATTGGCGATTGCTCGTTCGAATCGCGGGTTTTCCGGATGAGTCATCCAGTGAGCAAACTTCTCGCGGGCGGTACCTTCCGCCGGAAGCCATTCCTTTCCAAAGGGAACTGCCGGAGCAACTTTCCGTTGTGGGATCTTTTCATCCGCAGCGGCATCCGCGGCAACCTTTTCAAGGTCATCAACTTCAAACATCTTGCCCGGCTTGTCGAAGACCCCAAGCCCGCCTTGTTCGACCTGGCCAAACTGAGCGGCCACGCCTTCGAAGTGATGTTGCTGCCAGTTTTCGTTGAAAGGGTGATCGTGACACTGAGCACAGTCCATGCTCTGCCCGAGAAATGCTCGTACCGACCGAGACGCCAGTTTGTTTTCGTCGAGGTCTTTGTTAGCAACGGCCGCTGTGATGAAGTTGGTCTGAGGCTCGCCCGTCCACAACCCTTTTGACGAAATCATCTGTCGTACGATCTGGCTGTATGGTTCATTGGCTTCGAGCTGGTCGCTCAACCAACTGACGAACCGGTCGCGGCGGAAGACGATGAACTGCCCACCGTCGACGCCGACGAAGCACCTCGCCAGTCGTTCGGCGAAGTAGTCCGCAAACCTGGGGTCGTCGAGGTATCGTTGGGTCCAACGTTCGATTCGGTCGGGCTGATTGTCAAGTTTGAATTGCCGGATTTCTTCCAGTGACGGAACGGTACCCATGAGCGAGAGAGCAAGCCGTCGCATCAACAGGAGTTCGTCCGCTGGTTGAGCAGGCGTCAGCTCCTGACATTTCCATAAATCTTCAAAGTGGTCATCGATTTGAGCGACCAGGTTCGGCAAATCAGCGTCAGAATACGTCAATTCAGTGGGCGTCGCGTTCAGCGTGACCGAAGGCTGAATGGCCCACTGGCAAAGCACAAACACTGCCGCAACCACGAGCAATGGCAGAAGTCGCGTTTTCATGCGTCGCTTTCCTGAGCACTGACGCTGGTAACGTAGGCTGGGACGTGTCCCAGCCAGATTCAAGAGCTGGAGCATGCCCCAGCCAACTAAACTGAACCCTGGTACCGCTCGAAAGTCGCGGTGGTTTCGCAAATTACCTGGTAGAACTTGGGATTCACCACACCAATGTCGCCGAAGGTTCAATTTGAACTGATCAGCTCAAGACTGGCCGAATCACCCGAGCCAGCTCAACACCGGTCAAACGGCTATCCAGGCCCTGATGTTTGACTGAAAAACGAGAAGCATCGATGCCGACGCAATGCAACATTGTAGCGTGCAGATCCCGAACGTGGACGACGTCTTCGACCGAGTTGTACCCGAGTTCGTCGGTCGCTCCGTAAGAAACTCCGCCCTTGACTCCGCCGCCGGCCATCCACATCGAAAAGCCTTTAATGTGGTGATCCCGCCCCGCTCCCCCCTTCCCCTGGAACATCGGTGTGCGTCCGAATTCTCCGCCCCAGATGATCAGCGTGTCTTCGAGCATACCTCGCTGCTTCAGATCAGTCAGTAGCGCCCACGTCGGACGGTCGGTCAAACCGCAGCACGTATTCATGTACTGAACCAGACCGCCGTGGTGATCCCAGCCTCGATGATAAAGATGAATAAACCGCACGCCGCGTTCGGCCAGCCTTCGAGCCAATAGACAGTTCGATGCGTACGAACCATCGCCCGGTTTCGCCCCGTACATGTCGAGTGTTTCTTTCGACTCGCCAGACATATCGACAAGTTCCGGCACGGACGTCTGCATGCGAAACGCCATTTCCATGGCTGAGATTCTGGTCGCGATTTCCGGGTCTCGAAGTTTCTCATTCCGATACCGATCGAGCTGCTGAATCGTATCCACAAGTTGTCCCTGCTGAGACGTCGAGACTCCGGCCGGGTTCCGCACGTAATTCACCGGGTCGCCACTTGAGTTGAACTGAACTCCCTGGTGACGACTCGGCAGAAAACCCGCGCCCCACTGACGTGACGCAATCGGCTGAGGATTCCGTCCGCCGACACTCGTCAGTACGACAAATCCAGGCAAATCTTCGGCTTCGCTGCCAAGGCCATAGTTAAACCATGATCCCATCGATGGACGACCATTGATGCCTGTGCCTGTATTCATGAATGTATGAGCCGGATCGTGATTGATCTGCTCCGTCACCAAAGAACGGATAATGCAAATGTCATCGGCCATCTTTCCGTGCCAGGGAAGAAAGTCACTGATAAGCTGACCGCTCTCGCCATGCTTGCGAAACTTCGTCAGATGCCCCTGAACTTTCAGAGATTTCCCACGCAACTGCGCGATCGGCTGCCCGGCAGTGAACGATTCCGGCATTGGCTGGCCGTTCATCGCGTCGAGCTTCGGTTTGTAATCGAAGGTCTCAAGATGCGACGGTCCTCCTGCCATGCAGAGGAAGATCACGCGTTTCGCTTTACCCGCAAAGTGCGGCAGCCCTTCGATGCCGTCTCTGTCCACGGTCGCGGAAGATTGCCTGGCCATTAGAGAACCAAGAGCTGCGGCTCCAAGTCCCACGCCGCTGTCCGACAGGAAAGTGCGGCGGTTGATGCGAGTTTGATTAAGCATTAAACAACTTCCGAACCAGGGTCTGTAAGTAGAACGGGGGCACGTTAGAAACGTACCCGAATTAACTTCCCCACAGCGGCACAACACTCCGTAAATTCAGCCCCGACGTGGCTGGCGCAACGGAGTCGCGAGCCACAGAAAACAGACGATATGTTTCCAAAATCTTCACTTAGTTGCGTGTTGTCGTTTCACCGAGAGTCAGTATCGCTCGCGCGACGGTCGTCCATGCTGCGTGTTCCACAACTGAAACCCCATCGTCTTCTGGAGCAAGTCCTGTTGAAACCAAAGCTCGAGCTGCTGCTTCGTCGGCCCGGAACTGCCCACGGGAATCGACCAGAAGCTGCATGACCAGCTTCCGTTCAAAGTCGTCGGGCGATCGAGACACCGCCAATCGAAACGCCGTATCCAACCGTGCCCTGTCGTCTCTTGCGTCGTCCAGAATACGAGCCGCAAAAGATCGCGCCGCCTCTACAAAAGTCGGATCGTTCAACAATGTGAGCGACGCCAACGGCGTGTTAGATCGTGGACGTTGAGCGGTACATTCTTCGCGCCGCGGAGCATCAAATGCTTTCAACATCGGGTGCAAAAACTGTCGCTGCCAATGTACGTACAAACCGCGTCGCCATTGCCGCTCGTCGTTGTGCTGAGCGTATTTTCTCGTCGGAAAATTCAGATGTCGGTAGTAGCCGGCCGGCTGGTACGGCTTGACGCTCGGGCCGCCCACTTTCTGAACAAGCAGACCACTGATAAACAACGCGTTGTCACGAACCGCCTCGGCCGGCAACCGAAATCGCGACTGTCGTGAGAACAGGCGATTCCCAGGATCGGCCGTCAGTGTTCCATCGCTTACATACGATGACTGCCGATACGCCCGACTCATCGCAATCAACTTGAGCATGTGGCGGACGTCCCAGCCACTTTCAACAAACTCGATCGCCAGGTTGTCGAGTAATTCCGGATGACTCGGCGGCTCGCCCTGCCCACCGAAGTCGGTCAGGTTTCGAGCGATTCCCTCACCAAAAAGTAGATACCAGAATCGATTCATGAAGACGCGAGCCGTCAGCAACCCGTTGCCGTTTTTGGCATCGGTCAACCACTTCGCAAGATCAAGCCGCGTCGCACGCTGATTCCCAGTTTCGATGTTTCCAAGAAACGATGGAATCGCCGACGTCACAATCGGCCCGCTGTCGTCGAGCCAATTTCCGCGAGGAAGCACTCGCATTGTGCGAGGCTTAATTGACGCTGAAATCATCGTCCGACGAGCGGCCTTCTCGATCGCTTCGATTTCTTTCTCGAGCTTCTTAATCATTGCGACAATTGAAGGTTGATCGGCATCCCCATTGGCTAAGTGCTGCGACGCGACTTTGATTCCTGCGATTTCCTGTTTCAGTTCATCGATTCGCAGTCGTTCCCGCCGAGTCAGCACAACAAGTTCCGGTTCACGCTTTGTCGGCAACGAGTTTCCGCCCGATGTGAAATGCTTTGCTTCGTCCAGATCAGCAAAGAACGCGCCGATCGAATAGAAGTCTTCGATCGTGTACGGATCGAACTTGTGGTTATGACACTGGCAGCAGCCCATCGTGCCACCCATCCAGACTTCCGACAAATTGCGAATTCGGTCGGCAGCATAAATGGCGAGGTATTCTCGCGGCTGAAGCCCGCCTTCGTGAGTCGTCTGCAGAAGCCGGTTGTATCCAGACGCAATCTTCTGATCGATTCCCGAGCCTTCGACCAGATCACCGGCCAATTGCTCGGCAGTAAATCGATCAAACGGCATGTTCTCGATAAAGGCATCGATCACCCAGTCGCGGTACGGCGAGATGGGGTGGTCCTGATCGCCGTGGTAGCCGACCGTGTCTGCATAGCGAACCAGGTCGAGCCAGTACGTCGCCATCCTTTCGCCATGAGCTTCCGATGCGAGTAGTCGGTCAATCTGCCTCTCCCAGGCATCGTCGGAATCGTCCTTCACAAACGCTTCGACGTCTTCCAGGGTCGGCGGCAGACCTGTCAGGTCAAAAGAAACTCGCCTGATCAGGGTGACGCGATCCGCTTCCGGGGACAGCTTCAGAGATTCGCCTGCGAGCCGCTGAGCAATATATCGGTCAATCCAGCTCAACGACTTATCGACATCAACGTTGAAGGCTTTTGTCCGAACCGGTTTCTCATACGCCCAATGAGCTGACCATTTGCCACCGCCTTCGATCCAACGTCGGAACAGATCTCGTTCTTCCTTTGTTAGAGGTTTGCCATGTCCGGGAGGCGGCATCTGCTCGTCCGGGTCCGTCGATATTACTCGACGAAGAAGTTTACTTTCGGCTGGCTTGCCTGGCACAACGATTTGATCAGCTTGTGGCGCGATGTCGAGCCGCAGTTCTGCCTCACGGGACTCTTTGTCCGGGCCATGACAATGGAAGCATCGATCTGAAAGTATCGGACGAATGTCCGTGCTGAATCGGACTGTTCGACTGCCAGGCTTGGCGGTTGCCTGTGCTGCGACGGGTTCGGCATCCATCGTCCATCCCAGAACAGCGA
>JACLAC010000016.1_pt1 | contig 12686 bp, 9 predicted proteins | sample 8027881 | NCBI WGS metagenome assembly JACLAC01 (sample SAMN15725517, study PRJNA655200) | protist metagenome | isolation source: fluorescence activated cell sorting (FACS) single amplified genomes of... | place: Spain: Blaines Bay Microbial Observatory, Mediterranean Sea | collected 2016-01-19 | reverse complement strand
ACTTGGGACCTTAGATTTATCCATCTTCAAAAACTGAATAAGGATTTGAAAATTAGACAAAATAACAGAGGCAAACAGCCATCTAGTCATGGTGAATCTTCGACTTTGAAAGGTCCCATGACCCGACAAAAGAAGTTGGGTGGACATAACTCTGATCACGACAGAATACATCCACCACACTCTAGATGGACTATGGGATTCTTACCCTACCCATGATCGATATGACGAAGAGTCTTTTCCTTAACATTTAGAAAATGAGTTGGGGCTTGGCGAAGTTGATTTGGACAGATTTTAATTCTTTTAACAGATGCATAAATTCGAGGTTCAAATGAGCAATCCAACTGGAAAAATTCGTAGTGGTGAACGTAATCAATCAAAAGGTCGACAGCGTCTAAATGAGGCGAAACTTGCTGAAAGAGATTGGAGAATTGAGAACGAGGTCGAGGGTTTGTTCAGAAGACAAAGCAGATCACCGTGGTCCAGCATGAGAATCAGTGGAGTCCGCTATTCCACTCAAGGTGGTCCTCGGCCAATTGGGATTACCAAAGATCTAGATAATGATTTTGTGAACCGGGTTCAAACAGATTCTTAGTACTTTAGAGAGTAATGAGGGATTTTATTTGCCAATAGGGGTAAAGACTCGAAATCCTACCCTGAAAGCTTCTGCTTGATTAGTTTCAATATTTCTCAGATCGAATTGTTTTCGATTGTAAATTAGGATCTCTTGCATATATTTCGGTTTTTTAACTTTTTGGAAAGAGTTGAACAGAATAAAAAATGAAGCAACGGAACTGATATCCACTGAGCTATAGCTATGACAACAATCAGAACTGCCTGTACCCTTCAGCCTAATGCCCTAGAGATTAACGTCGGAGACCAAATTGAAAAACTTGATGAGGTCATTCAGGAAACAGATGGTAGGGCTTACTTCCAAAAAACCCATATCACAGAGGGGATGGAGACTTTGCTGAGGAAGGGCGTTAGTCGATTGGCTGCTAAATCAGATGATGCCGTCTTTCACCTAAAACAGGCTATGGGTGGTGGAAAAACTCATTTGATGGTGGGTTTCGGCCTTTTGGCAAAAGATGCTCAACTCAGAGAAGAATGTATCAGCCATGTGCCAAATCAAAATCAATTTGGGGTCGCGAAGGTTGCGGCATTTAACGGCCGCAACAATCCTAATTCCTTCTTTTGGGGGGAGATTGCTCGGCAATTAGATGGAGAACACTTATTCCACAAATATTGGAGTGATGGGCCTAAAGCTCCTGATGAGAACGATTGGATTGAACTTTTCAGCGGTGACATCCCGATTTTGATTCTGCTCGATGAGATGCCTCCTTATTTTCATTACTACAGTACGCAAATTTCAGGAACGGGAACGGTTGCAGATATCGTTACTAGAGCCTTTTCAAACATGCTGACCGCTGCTCAAAAGAAAAGAAATGTCTGCATTGTTGTCTCAGACCTAGAAGCTGCGTATGAGACTGGAGGGAATCTAATTCAGAGGGCTTTGGATGATGCCACTCAGGAAGTTGGTCGGGCTGAAATTTCTATTACACCAGTCAATTTAGAGTCCAATGAAATCTACGAGATTCTTCGCAAGCGTCTTTTTGCTTCTATTCCTAGTGATGAAAAAATCGCAGATTTAACAGAAATATTTGCCCAACGTCTCAGTGAGGCTGCGAGAGCAAAGTCTATTGAACGAAGCGCAGAATCCTTAGCACAAGAAATCTCGGAGACTTATCCATTCCATCCCAGCTTTAAAAACATTGTTGCTCTGTTCAAAGACAACGAAAAATTCAGACAAACCAGGGGGCTAATGGAATTGGTCTCTAGGCTTTTGAAGTCTGTTTGGGAAGCTGATGAGGATGTTTACTTGATTGGAGCACAGCATTTTGATCTCAATATTTTGGAAGTCCGAGAAAAGCTCGCCGATATATCTGAAATGAGATCTGTCATATCCAAGGATTTGTGGGACTCCAATTTTGGGGCGCATGCTCAAATCATCGATAACAATGCGGGTAACACCTGCGCAAAACAAGTTTCCACTCTTCTCTTGACCGCAAGCCTTTCTACTTCCGTGAACGCTGTGAAGGGCCTGCGTGAAACGGAGCTATTGAGTTATCTCATTGATCCGGTGAACAAGACGGCAGATTTTAAAAATGCTTTGGATAACTTGAACAAAACAGCTTGGTATCTACACCGATCCGAGGAAGGAAAACTTTACTTCGATCGTGTGGAGAATCTCACGAAAAAACTACAGAGCTATGCCGAACAAGCTCCTCCAAACAAGATTGATGATTTGGTCCGTCATCGCTTACAGGAAATGTATAGTCCTCGAACCAAGGAAGCCTATGAAAAGATGCTGGCCCTTCCCGAGATGGACGAGGCAAGTGCAGTAATCAAAACTCAGAGGACTTTGCTAATCATATCTCCCGATGGAAAGCAACCTCCTGAGCAAGTAAATCGTTTTTATGAACAACTCTCCAACAAGAATAACCTGATTGTCCTGACAGGAGAGAAAACTTCGATAGCAAGTATTGAGGATGCTGCTAGGCATGTGTATGCAGCCCAAAAAGCAAGCCAAGAGCTCCCTGAATCACACCCACAACGCAAAGAACTTGAAGAAAAGCAATCCCAGTATGAACAAGATTTTCAAACTACGATTCTTGGTGTGTTTGATAAAATCCTATTCCCTCGCTTTTCGTCCGGGCAAGCTTATCTTCAACCTAAAGTTCTCGACGCTACTTATCCTCAAGATGAGCCCTACAATGGGGAACGACAAATCATCAAGACACTCACATCGGATCCTGGCATAAAGCTGTACACTAACATTCCGGATAATTTCGACGTTTTGTGCGCAAGAGCTGAGACACTGTTATTTGGAAATCAGGATGATGTTAGAAAAGCTGACTTAATGGATAAGATGCGGCAGAACGTGCAGATGCCCTGGATGCCGACAAAGGGATTAGACACGCTGATTCAGGAGGCTGCTAAAAGAGGAAAATGGGAAGAATTAGGAGACGGATATGTAACGAAAAAACCCAAACCCAAGACTACCCAAATTACAATTGCAAATCAATCTGATCCAAATGATGAGGGAGCGGTTCACATATCCCTTGAGGTAGTCAACGGGGGGGCCACTCCGCGTATTCACTATGCTGAGAATGGTGAGGTGACTGAAGAAAGCGCGGTCGTGAATGGTAACACTCTTGAGACAAAAGCACTAAGAGTACAATTTTTAGCCGTAGATCCCAACGGCCAATATGAGACGGGCAATGCCTACAAATGGGAAAATCAGTTGGTGATTCGAAATCGTTTTGAACCTTCCCAACGTAACGTTGAGCTGTTTGTAGCACCCTGTGGAAGCATACGGTTCAGCACAGATGGTTCTGAGCCCAGAAATGGGACACCCTATGATGGTTCACCTATTTCAATCGGTGACGATGCAGTGACAATGGCCGTCTTTGCAGAATGTGAGGGTTTAGAGACTAAGCAGCAGTTTTCCTTCCCCGCTAGTGGGATTGAAGAACTAATCATTGATCCGGTCAAACCAGTTCATCTTCCTTTACATTCTTCTTTGAAAAGGCTCGACAACTCCGCAAAAGTATTTGAGGCGTTGAATTTTGGCAAAGAAAAAGAGGTTACGTTTAAACAGATTACGATTCAAATTGGCTCTCATCCAAATTCTATTGTCCTTACATTTGGGGATATCGAATTAAAAGCTAGCTTTATTGAAGAAGCAATCCAACCCCTACAGAGCTGCTTCCCCCCAAGCGTTCCAATACAGATGAGATTCAAACAAGCTGACTTTAAGACAGGTCACAACTTTGAGAAATTTCTTGCTAAAACTGGAATTGAAATTGACCCGAGCGAGGTAATCCAAGAATGAGTGAATTGATTGACTTTGGAGCTCCAGTGGAGTTTGGAAAACATCATTTTGTCGTTGAGATTCCCTCTCAACCCAAATCTCCGATTACAATCTATGAAGATTTTGGATTTGAGGGTGAGGAGCATCAACAGGAAAAGAAAATCTCTCGATTAGTTCTTTTACGAGAACTTTGGACCCAAATTCGTGATTCAGCAAAACGAGACTTCAACACCCGCCTCAAAGCAGAAAAGGCCCCAACAGGAGTCTGGCAAACTGGAAAAGTAAAACTAGATCGTTTTTTGGGGAGAGAACTCTGTGTGCTGGGTTGGGCTGCAGAACATGCTACTCCTGAAGAATGTGACATCATCAGCCACAAGTGGCTTGCACTGAGACCAGAAGAACGGTGGTGGCTTTATCTCAAAACAGCGGCTGAAGCAGGAGGGGTAGATGATGCGCAACGTGGTTGGCGAAAGGCTATCTACTGCGCTCTTTCTGATGGTGAAGCAATCAAACTACAACCAACCAAAAAAGGCACCAAAAAAAAAAGCGAACAGCTGGTCTTTAAAGAACACGAAATCACTCTGAGTTTATTTGACCACCTCCCTGGAGAACCCTAATGTCACTTGCTCCTTTTTCTTGGAAAGACCGCCCAGCTTTGATCGAAACACTTCTATCTGTGCAAAAGCTCTCCATTGAATCCTATAAAGAGCAGATGGCTGGTGCCGGGAAAACCCTAACCGCCTTAGGAAGCTACTGGAAGGGGCGAAAACCACTCATACTCAACAAAGCCTGTATTTTAGGATGCTTGCTTCCATCTTCTGATGACCCGCTCAAAGATCTAATGATTTTTGAGTTGTTGATGGGAATGGACAAGGACTCTCTTCATAAACGCCTTGAGCATAAAAACGACAAAGCTAGCCAGTTCTTTCTAGCTCAGGAACAGGCAGTTCGAGATGAAGCGAGCTATCACGAATGGGTAAATAAGAGTTCTCGTGCTGAATCATGTGGAGACGAACTTTTCAGCCATATTTGGCAGCACGTCAATGCACATTTAGGGACTTCAGCTCAGTCCTTTCCTGAACTCATAGAACAAATTGGAATCGCCAGATTTGGGCATCGCCCTAAAGTAGCTGATGTGTTCTGCGGCTCAGGACAAATACCCTTTGAAGCTGCTCGCCTAGGTTGTGATGTGTATGCTTCTGACCTCAACCCAATCGCCTGTATGCTGACATGGGGGGCTTTCAATATTGTGGGTGCCTCTACTGAAAAACGTATAGAATTAGAAAATACTCAAAAAGAATTAGCAAAAAAAATTCGACAAGAAATTGACACTCTTGGAATAGAAACAGATGGCAACGGATGGCGTGCTAAAGCTTATTTGTATTGTGTGGAAGTAAAATGCCCTCAAAGTGGTTGGATGGTTCCACTCTTACCGAATTTTATCTTGAATAAAACGTTAAATATCATAATCAAATTAATACCTAACAAGCATAAAAAAAGATACGAAATCGAAATTCATAAAACTGATAATTCTGAGATATTTAAACAAGCTTTCAATGGAACAATTAAGGATGGAGAAGTTATACATTCTCCAGATAACATAACGATATATCGAACAAAAATTAGTACTATTCGTGGAGATTATAAAGATAGTAAAGAGAACAAGAACAGATTCCGTATGTGGTATAAGTCTGATTTTATTCCACATACAGATGACACATTTCAAGAGCGTCTTTATTGCGTTCAATGGATGAAGAAGAAGTCCAATGGCTCACAATATGACTACGAATATCGTTCCGTCACTGAAGAAGACATCGCTCGTGAGCAGAAAGTTATTGATTACGTTCGTGAGCACCTAGAGGAATGGCAGGAAAAAGGTTTTGTTCCTGATCTGGTGATTGAAGCAGGAGATAAAACAGATGAGCCAATTCGAACAAGAGGATGGACACATTGGCATCATTTGTTTAATCCACGACAATTACATTTACTTGGTGTTATTAACAAAAATATTCAGTCATTTCCTGAATTTTATGTAATGTTTCCAGCGATGTTGAACTTACAATCAAAGCTATGTGCTTGGCACAATGATGGAAGAAAAGGTGGATTACAAAATGTTTTCTCTAATCAGGCTCTAAATACCCTATATAATTATGGATCGAGAGGTTTATTTGATATTATTCAGTACCTGAATAAAAGTCGAGAAAAACAAGAAAATATTGTTTGTGATTTTAAATTAAACTCACATTCAGCTGAGAAACTCATATCTCAAAATAATATTTACATTACTGACCCACCGTATGGAGATGCAGTCAAATATGAAGAAATTACCGAATTTTTCATCGCATGGTTACGTAAAAACCCACCACCAGAGTTTGCGAATTGGACCTGGGATAGCCGCCGTTCATTAGCGATTAAAGGAGAGGATGAAGGCTTTCGGCAGGGGATGATTGCTGCCTACCGCAACATGGCGAATCACATGCCAGACAACGGAATCCAGGTGCTGATGTTTACCCATCAAAGTGGGATGATTTGGTCGGACATGACGAACATCATCTGGGCAAGTGGATTACAGGTAACTGCAGCATGGTATGTGGTGACAGAAACAGATTCAGCCTTGCGACAAGGTGCAAACGTCAAAGGTACGGTGTTGTTAGTCTTGCGCAAACGCCAAGCTGAGCGTGTGGGCTTCCGTGATGATTTGGGGTATGAAATTGAAGAAGGTGTCCGAGATCAAGTGAATTTGCTCACGGGTCTCAACCAAGCTGTCCTAGATACTGGCTCAGAGCAGCTCTATTCCGATGCTGATCTTCAAATGGCAGGCTATGCGGCTGCATTGAAAGTACTCACTGCTTACTCCCATATTGATGGGAGGAACATGACGGAAATGACAGAGGCACCTCGACAGAAAGGTGTGAAAACTTTTGTTGATGAGATGATAGACTTTGCTGTGCAGACAGCCGTCCAATTTCTTGTCCCACTTGGTTTCACCAAGCAAGAATGGCAAAGCCTTGCGCCAATAGAACGATATTATCTCAAGATGGTTGAGATGGAAGGCCAAGGGCACAAGTCCTTGGATAATTATATGAATTTTGCCAAAGCCTTTCGTGTTAGGAATTATGACTCAGTCAAGAGTGAGTTTTCTAAAGCTAACTCGACTCGCTTAAAGCTCTCTACAGAATTTAGGGGAGTCATGATGTCAGGAGATGCAGAAATCGCAAATACATCCCTCAGAGCACTACTCTATGGAATGTTTGAACTGTCCAAAGATGAAGAAACGGATGTTGTTCTAGCCCACCTCAGTGAAAATTGTCCCAACTATTTCCAGCGCAAATCTATTCTGGCAAAGATAGCTCAGTTTCTCGCTACTCACCGTGGGTTTCTCAAACCGGCTAAGAACTTCCCAGTGGATCAAGAAGTGAGTTTCGCACGCATACTGGCGGAGGCCATTCCTAACCATAAACTCTGATCACTGCTCACCAAATCTGTAACTAAGATATTTTCTGTTTTTGTAGGGTGTTTTCATGTCACTTCGTCGGTTCTCTTCCCGAAAAGACCGCCTGGATACCGAATTTCTTGCTAATGCTCTTCAGGGAGCAACCAAATATTTGCGGATTGCAGGATACTTTCGCAGCTCAATTTTTGAGCTTATTGGAGAAGAGCTCAAAACAATTCCTGAGGTCAAGATTCTCTGCAATTCCGAGTTGGACCAGGCTGATTTTATTATCGCCAGTAGTCGTAACATCTCTCTGAAAGACCGTTGGAATCAAGTAGATATTGAAGCTGAATCGTTATTACAACGGGAACGATATCAGCGTTTAGATCAATTGCTCACAGCTGGAAATGTAGAGATTCGTGTGGTTCCCAAAGAGCGTCTTTTTCTTCATGGGAAAGCTGGATCCATTCATTATGCTGATGGTAGACGAGTAGCGTTTATGGGATCTGTCAATGAATCCAAAAGTGCTTTTGCTCATAATTATGAGTTAGTTTGGTTAGACGATGATCCAAGCAGTGCAGATTGGGTGGAGGAGGAATTTCATGCCCTCTGGCGTGAGGCCATTCCTCTACCTGAAGTTATTGTTGAAGAGATCCATAGAGTTGCTCACCGCAAAGAGATTACAGTTGAGGCTCTAGCGCAGAAGACAAATAAAGAGCAGTTAGTAGCAGCTGCTATGGTGGAAGCTCCTATTTATCGAAGGGGTGAGCAACTGCAACCTTGGCAACGGGCTTTTGTCTCTCTATTTTTAGAGCATCGGGAGCGATATGGACAGGCGCGATTGCTTTTGGCTGATGAGGTTGGTGTTGGAAAGACGTTGTCGATGGCTACTAGTGCGCTCGTGAGTACGCTTCTTGGAGATGGTCGTGTCCTGATTCTTTGCCCATCTACACTAATCTGGCAGTGGCAAACCGAACTTAAGGACAAGCTTGGTGTTCCCAGTGCTGTATGGTCTTCACAAAAGAAGGTGTGGGTAGGTGTGGAAGGTCAACAGCTTTCTCCCAAAGGAGACGCCACTTTCATCAAAAAATGCCCTGTTCGTATTGCAATTGTCTCAACAGGATTGGTGATGCAACAGCATCAGGGTGGCAATTTCATAGGTGAGTCAGAACATCTACTTTCGATCCGTTACGGCACAGTGATTTTAGATGAAGCACACAAAGCTAGAATGCGTGGGGGAATTGGGGTTCGGGCTCCTCAACCTAATAACCTCCTCTCTTTCATGCAACTAATTGGTAAGAAGACAAAAAATCTAATTTTAGGTACTGCTACCCCAATTCAGACTGATGTTCGGGAAATCTGGGACTTGCTTGGTATTCTGAACAGTGGAGTTGAATTTGTTCTTGGAGATGCCATAGCACCTTGGCGAAACCATGAAATGGCACTGCCCCTAGTAACGTGAAATCAGCAAATAGGTGATGAAGAAGAGGCGTGGCGATGGTTACAAAACCCCTTACCACCGGGGGAAGAACACCACCTTTTTCAACATGTGCGGAGTGAGATGAACGTAAGGGCGAACCAATTCCACTGTGTTCGCTCATTCTCCGATTTAGATTTTATGTCTCAGACAATTTACTTATCAGAAGCATTGGAGTCTGATTTTTTCCGTCAGAACAACCCTGTTTTAAGGCACGTAGTTTTGCGAAAACGTAAGGATCTAGAAGAAGAAGGATTACTTGAAAAAATAGGTGTTAATTATCATCCACTACCGGAAAAATCTCATCTTTATCAATCTAGGTTTGTTGGGCTAGGCCTCACTACGAATGCCCCTTTTGAAGCCGCCTATGAAAAAGCAGAAGAATTCAGTCGTTTGCTCCAATCACGTACTCAATCCGCAGGGTTTATGAAATCCCTGATGCTACAGCGCATCTGCTCTAGCTTTGCATCTGGACTCAAAACTGCGGAAAAGATGTTAGCGCACACACTCAGCGATGAAGACGAGGATCAAGTAATACAAACAGAACACATTCTCAAAGATATGAGCAGTGCTGAGATTGAATGCTTAAGAGAAATCATCACTCAGCTGTCAAGAACAGAGGCAGTTGATCCAAAACTTCAAATCGTCCATTGGTTTTTGACTGAACACAAGACAGAAAACAAAACTTGGCTGGAGCACGGATGTATCCTTTTCAGTCAATATTTTGACACGGCTCAATGGGTTGCTAAAGAACTCGCACAGCTATTGAGTCCTGAAGTAGTGGCCTTGTATGCGGGGGCTGGCAAAAGCGGATTTTACCAAGGGGATCAACACAACTCTGCAGAAAGAGAGGTGATTAAAAAAAGAGTCCGAGATAGAGAAATTCGTTTGGTTGTGGCAACGGAAGCTGCATGTGAGGGACTGAATCTACAAACCCTTGGGACACTAATTAATATTGATTTGCCCTGGAATCCTTCTCGTCTTGAGCAACGTTTAGGAAGGATTAAACGATTTGGTCAGTCACGCAAAAATGTTGATATGCTCAACTTGGTTTACCGTGATACCCAAGATGAAAAGATCTATGATGTGCTTTCGCAGCGATTGCAGGATATTTATGAAATCCTAGGTAGTTTGCCTGATACAATTGAAGATGAGTGGATTGGAGACCAGCAGGAGTTAATCAGAAGGATGGATGTTTATCTTCACGAAAGGGAGAACAATCCAGACTTCTTTTCCTTGAAGTACCGAAATACTTTGAGCCAAGACCAACATCGTTGGGAGCTTTGTCAAGATGTCCTTTCTAGGAGGGATTTGGAAGAGATAATGAGCGAATCATGGTGATTTTGATGCACAACTATTCAGAGAAATTGCTCAAGGAAATCTCTCCAATTCCCAGTTTCAGCACCTTCAATATGCTCTTTGGCAAAATTAGTTAGCAACGGGTGGATTGCCTCTTCAATTGAATTTACACCCCGAACGGCCGCACATGATTCTCTTTGCCAAACGCCATAGTTATCATCCCAATCAATTATTTTGATTAACTTTTCCTAACTGACACCTCGGATTGCAAAAAGTCTTCAGTGTAGATTTACGCTGGCACTCGCGCCTTGATTTCATTGACCATGAACCTAATCAGTAGTTCTCTTTCGAGATTGTAGGCGGGGATTTATCAGTCGCACAAGGCCTCACACGGCACACCATCCCCATCCCTATCCAGATTCTTCATTCCACACTGGACAAGATAAGCCTTCGCTTCATCGCAAATACTCATGTCTTTGCAGTATTTCTTAGCAGAACAATCAGCCTCTGCACCGAGAAGGGTTCTCAAGACTTCAATCTCCTTGGCATCAGCGGTCAACCCCCACTTCAGCTTCACGGCCACCCATGCTTTCGCATATTCTGCTTGATAGGCCTGATTCGGTGGAAGCCACTCTGCAGGGTCACCAGCGCCTTTCTGCCGGTTGAGGCCTCGATCCACGGCAATGAGGGTGCTGGGGTCACTGAGGTCATTGGCGTAGTCTCTGCGCTTGTAAGCATCCCAGGCGTGTCCACCAGATTCATGCGCTTCTTTCAAGGGCACCATGCGGTCAATGTCGAGTTTACTGGCATCTGTGAAGACATCCCCCGAATATGCACCCAACCAGCTTCCTGAAACCACTCGACAACCCTTTGAAGTCTTGAATCCAACAGGCGTAGTTGATTCTACAACCAGCACTTCATGACGGGCATTCTGGCAGTCCCTGTCTTCATCCACCCAGTGCTTCCAATCTGTTCGCTCATACTTCCCACAAGTAACTTGTGCGACCAGTTCGGTTGCCCAAACAATTGTGCAAAGCACCATCAAAATCCAAATATACGATCGTGCCACCTACCTTGCTCCTTATCTCGGTAATTCACACACTTCTGATAAACAGATCCACCGTTATATTTTCGGTCCCAGGCATTTCTTGATTCACAATTCAGCAATGCACCGCAAGATGCTTGTAAAAACAAGAAACTAATAATGGCAAGGGTCACGAATAAATTCATACTATCCTCACCTTGATTTCTGCGTTGGTGTAGGCCACCAACTTCCTGACGATCCACTCCAAATCAGCCTTACCCTCCCCCAACTGTCCTCTGATATCGCAACCATCATTGATATATTGCAATTGTGGGTTCAGTCAATTTTGCAGAATCAACAATCAGCAGGAGGCGATATGAATACTTTCAGCGAAGACCGCAACTGTTTTCTTTGGGTAGTTAGTGTCGTTATCTTGTCGGTCTCTCTGGTAGCCCTGGAGAGACTTCTTTCGGAAGTACCGCTGTAATCACAAACATCAAGAATCTGAATTCAGTTGGGGTCAAGCCATCTCTGAGCACTACCTGCGATTGCAGGTCTGTAACGTAACAACAGTGCCAGCAGGTTTTTTTCATACCTGACACTAGTGGCCAATCAATAATGCACTTGCCACGATGCCCCAACTGGAATCAGTTCTGCTTCATAGGGTTCTCAGAATCGCCATCACGCTTCTTTTCTAAACAGTCCTTGCCCTAACTCACTGACAATAAATCCAACTAGCGCCGGTCCTGACAGCTTATGGGCTTCCGCATCAAAAAGAATTGATTCCAAAGTATCCGGTCTTCTCTCAATATTTTTTTGACGACTGATCAAACTCTCCGCTCCCCCCGCTGTCCTCCACGTGCATCTGATTGGCTGATATGCCTGGAAGCACCATACCTTTGCATCCATCAACCAATCGCAACATTGGACTTTGGACACTCTACATTGGAGTAGTCTTCGTTTCTCTGGCAGTGTTGGAGAGCCTACTTCAAGTACCCGCAGTGCAGTGAATTGTTTAGAACCAATGGAATTAGTCAAAAGTGCCTCGAAGGTTTCAGGTGGGGTCCCCGTTGTTTGTTATCCAATGATGCCAGAAATGTAACTATTTCTTTTTTTCAACTTTGCAATTTACGCTGATAGTCGATAGGTGAAAGTCATACAAATGATTATTCAATCGGAAAATGCTGGTCCACCAACAACAGATCTGAAAATAGAAACAATGAGTTTTTCAATAGAATAAGCCGAGGTACTGATTTGAAGTGGATAGAACCGACTGAGAAAGACAATGACAGCGCTACTCTTGAGAAAAACCTGTGGGACGCGGCTGATCAATTTCGAGCCAACTCCGGTCTCAAGGCGCAGGAGTATTCTGGCCCAATCCTTGGGCTGATCTTTTTGCGGTTTGCCGCAGTACGTTTCGCTACCCAGCGCAAAAAATTGGAGGAGGCTGGTAGTTCCTCCCGCCGGGGCAGTCGAGTGGAGGAACCTGCGGCCTACCACGCTGAAGGCGGGCTCTATCTCTCACCTGATGCCCGTTTTGACTATTTGCTGACCTTGCCGGAAGGAGAGGACGTTGGGGCTA
>JACLAC010013238.1_pt1 | contig 12688 bp, 9 predicted proteins | sample 8027881 | NCBI WGS metagenome assembly JACLAC01 (sample SAMN15725517, study PRJNA655200) | protist metagenome | isolation source: fluorescence activated cell sorting (FACS) single amplified genomes of... | place: Spain: Blaines Bay Microbial Observatory, Mediterranean Sea | collected 2016-01-19 | reverse complement strand
CCACATGGGCCAGCGTGCCCTTCTCCAAGCCGAGAAGGAAACGGCTCAAGCGCTCGATGCCCAGCGAAAAATCGGTCGCCGCGTGATAGGCCATCACTTGTTCGCGATGCAGAATATTGCACATGTCGACATAGGCCGGCGCATCGGACCAACGCGAATAGCGAAATTGAAAAAACGCACCACCCAGCTCTATTTTCTTAATCGAATGTCCCTCTCTCATCGCTCCATTCCGCTCTGCGCCTACTCTGCCATTTAAAGCTGCCGTGAGCGCGCAGCCAACCGCAAAAACAATTTCGCTCGACGAGATTTGTGCCGCGATTGAGCTGATGTATGCCTCTTTAGCCGCACCGGCATTGCGAGCGCGGATGCAGGGCCGGTGCGTCATCTGCGCCGCCGGACTTTCCTGTGACTTCGCCTATTTTCAGGCAAATTTGGCGCTGCGAGCAGATTCATTTCGATCACGCGTTTAGCCAGATCCGCGAACTTCAGGTCCAGCGAAGACAGCACCATTCGCCGCAGCGCGTATTTCGGTAGCACGCCGATTTGTCCCGCCTATCATTTCCACTAGTGGATTTACGACAACGCATGAACCGCAATTTCACTTCGGCACCGACTACCCCGACTATTTGGCTGGGACGTTTGATCTGCGCCGCACTGTTCCATCGATATGGCGCCTATTTCGACAATACTTGCAATTGGATCTTGTCGTATAACTGCCGCAACCGTTCGCGTTCTTCGGGCAGATGATCCACCGCCCGTTTAAGCACTTGGGCCGCCCGGGCCAAATCCTCCATGCGCCCATAGAGCGAGATCATTTCCACATAGGCCGGCAGTAACTTCGGATTTAGCGCCAGTGCCGCCTCGTACGCGGCAAAAGCCCCGCGCAAATTGCGCTGCATGATGTGCACGTGCGCCAGGTTGAGCCAGGGTTCAACCTGATCGGGTGCTTCGCGCGACAACCGCGAAAAAATCTCACCGGCACCACGCAAATCCCCCATCGTCCCTTTGATGCTACCCAAATTCAACCACGCCTGCCAATAATGCGGATCCTTTTCCACTGCTTGAGAAAATTGCGCTAACGCCTGCTGCCGCTCGCCACGCTTAGCATAGGCATTGCCCAGATTGTAATGGATCGACGCATCCCCGTCCATATCGATCGAATCCAAGCCGCGGTTAATCGGCAGGGCAAAAAGCACACAGACCGCAAGGCCCAAACCCGCCGCCCGCCAGCGCCCAACCACCGCCCAAGCGTAGAGCCCATAGGCCCCATAAGCCGCAAAAATCAGCACGACCGGCAAGACGGGCACGCGATAGCGCGCCGAGACGAAGAACAGCGCCACCCCGATGCAATAGCTCGCCACATACATCATCGGCAATGTCGGGCCGATACGGCGCAGGCTCAAGAGTAGGCCCCATAGAGCCAGCGGGGCAGCCAAGCCAAGGGGAAAGGCGATACCTGCTTTCCACAAGGTCGCCGAGAGGATCGAAGAATAATTGCGCCAATAGTAAATGGGTTGGTTGCGCCCAATTTCGTCGCCGTGCCAGAACAAAGCCGTCTTGCGCATCATCAGCCCCACCCACTCGAGGGGCGCGGCGGCGATATAATCCCAGGATTCCCTAATGAAATACGCCGACTTGGCCGAGGGGCGGGTAATACCGGCGCGGGCTGGACGCGTCACTAATTCATCCCATTCCCAACCCGGCCTTATCGCCACCGTCCGTTCGTAGTCCGGGTTATTGCCGATATAGAAATTGATCCCCATGTTGTAAGAAATCACCACTCGATCGCCACCAACAATGGCATTTCGCGCCGTCACTGGCGCAATCGGCAATGCGGCCCCGAGCAAAAAAATCGCACTATATAGAAACCCTTGCCGATGCCGAAAACGACGGATCAGTTCGATCGGCACTATCAGCGCAAACATCATCACCGTCGGCACCGCTAAGGCCCCTATGCCAAAAGCCGCGCCCGCGCCAAAGAAACCCCAGCCGGTCGGCCGGCGGCAGACGCGCAACAAGACCATCAGTGCCAGCAAGTTGAGAAAGGCCGCCAGCGAGGCGGGTAAAAGCTCGCCGTCGAAAAAAATCAACGGACCGCAAGCCGCTGCGAAAATTCCGGCCAAAAAACCGACCGCTGGACCGAAAAAATCGCGCCCGATCCACCAGACCATCGCACAGACTAAGGCGCCGAGCAGCGCCTGTATCAGACGTGCAATATGGAAAAACGCCTGTGGGAAAGTGGCCTTGACCGCTCCGAGAAAATAGGGATAGAGTGGCGGCTGCCAAAAGGGGCCCTGCCCCGCACCCAACCAATTGCCGGCGGCCAACACCTCAGCCTGCCGAGTATAGGTCTCCGAATCGACGGCCGGGTAGTTAAAGAGCGGACTCTGGTCTATCTCGAACACGTAGGCGAGTCGCAACAATAAAGCCAAGCCCAGCACGATCCACAGCGGTCGACTATCCTTCATACATATATTTGCCAAACCCGTCATAATCGATAAGTTTCAGTTTCCATATACTCAATATTACTCGTTTTCACGTCCAAGAGAAACCGCCGCGTATGCCCACTACGCAAAGCTCGTCTATTACCGCCACTCTATTCTCCTTTGGTCTGGTCCTAGTCTTTACCGTCTTCATGACCTTCACCAGCGTGCGAACGTATATCCTCTACGGCAATTATACCGGACTGACCGATCACTTCAACACCATCGGCGTCATCTTCTTTATTTTTTGGATCCTAGTAGCCGCACTACTGCTGCGCCTGCTGCACCCGGTCTTGAACCTATCCCAAGCAAACTTCGCCCTGGTCTATGCGGCGCTGATGGTCGCAGTGGTGTTGCCCTCGATGGGCTTTGGCGGCTATTTCATTCCCCTTATCGCCGGCGTATTCTACTACGCGACCCCCGAGAACAATTGGTCCGATCTACTATGGCCACACATTCCCAACTGGGCCGCACCGCGCGACCTCGAAGCCATCCGCCAGCTCTTCGAGGGCGCTGACGCCGGCACCCCTGTGCCTTGGGCGCTGTGGGCCGAGCCGCTGCTGTGGTGGGGCCTGTTCATGGTGGCTTTTTTCTTTGTCAGCGTCGCACTCATCAGCCTCGTCCACCATCAATGGTCGCAGCAAGAACGCCTGGTCTATCCGCTGGCCGTCGTACCCAATATGCTGTTGGAAAGCCTCGAGAATCCAGTCTCGTCGATTCTCAGGAGCAAATTGCTGTGGTGCGGCTTTTTGCTCGCCTGGATACTCCCTACCGCCAATATGCTCGACCAGATTTTCGATATAGAAATCATCCACAATTTCGGCATCCCCGGCGGCCGTATAGAAATCCGGCAGTTCGGCCTCAGCTACGCGACCAATACCAACCTATTGGTCGTCGGCCTTAGCTACTTAGTCAACCTCAATGTGCTCTTCAGCGTCTGGTTCTTCCACCTCATCATCGCCGCCGAAGGCGCGCTACTCAACTGGCTGGGCATCACAATCGCTCTGCCCGCGCAACCCCATGCCCCGGCTAATGTGCTACTCGCCCATCAGCAAATCGGTTCACTGCTGTGCATAGTCGGTATCTCGCTGTGGATGTCGCGCGACTTTCTGCGCGGCCAATGGCGCCACATAGTCGATGGCGGGCAAAACCACAACAGCCCGATCTCACCGCGTTTTGCCACCTTGCTGGGACTAGTCGGCATGACCTACATGACCGGCTTCCTCTATAGGACCGGCCTGGGTCTGATCTGGAGCATCGTATTCCTAGCTGTCGCCCTGCTGATCTTCTTCGGCATCGCCCGACTACTGGCGCAAACCGGTATCGGTCGGCTGCGCGCGCCGGTTTCCGTACCGCCGATCCTGACGAACCTCTTCGGCACCACCCCCTTCGGCGCTCAGGGAGTCAGTGCAATGGGTTTGAACATGGTGTGGACGGCCGACCTACAGCTCTTTCTAATGGGCACCCTAGCCCACGCTTTTAAGGTCTGTGAGCCCGCTCGGTTACATATCAGTGGCCGCAAACTGGTATTCTTCCTGACCGGCGCGATGCTCGTTGGCTTAGTCACCACTGTGGTCTGTTATATCTGGTTGGGATATCGCCACGGGCTAATCCACGGCTATGCCTGGTATTTTGTCATCTCGCCACAATATCACTGGTCCTGGGTCGCCAGTTCGATCAACAACCCCAATCCCGCAGAACCGATGGCGGCACTTTTTATGAGTATAGGCGCCGGCCTAACCGGCTTGCTTTCTTTCGCGCAATACCGCCTGGCCGGCTGGCCCCTGCATCCTGTCGGGCTGGCCATCGCCTTGACCAACACCGTCTCAATCGACTGGTTTGGCATGTTCCTGGCCTGGCTGGTCAAAGTCGTCGCGCTGCGCTACGGCGGTATCCACCTCTACCGCCTACTGCTGCCCTTTTTTATCGGGCTGATCCTGGGCACCTGCGTCGGGATCGGCGGCGCCTCGCTGGTCTATGCCTTCTATTATTACTAGGACCTAAGGCACTGGCGATGCTGCGTCGATCAGACCCTCTTGTTTCAATTCAGCCCAAAAGTCCGCGGGGATCGCATGCTGCAGAAAGCCGACATTGCTTTCGACCTCCGCTACCGTCCGCGCACCGGGAATCACCGTCGCTACCGCACTGTGCCCGAAGGGAAACTGCAACGCCGCCGCCTGCAAGGGTAGCCCGTGCCGCGCGCAGACGGCTTCAATCCCGCGTACCCGCGCAAGCATCGGCTCCGGCGCCGCCGCGTAATTATAGGTCGCTCCCTCAATCGCCCCCGTCGCCAGAATGCCCGAATTGTATGGCCCGCCGATAATAATGCGCACATCTTTTTCAGCGCACAGCGGCAATAGTTCCTGTAGCGACTCCTGCTCTAAAAGAGTATAGCGGCCTGCCAATAAAAAAGCGTCAAAGTCGCCGGCGCGGGCGAAATCAGCGAGCATCTGCCATTGGTTCATCCCCAAGCCGATCGCCTTGACCACCCCTTGCTCGCGCAACTCGGCCAGAGCCGGATAAGCACCCGCCATTACAGCATCGAAATGACCACGATCCCCCGGTACCCAACCCGGATCATTACTTCTGGCATCATCGGGGTCGTGGATCAGCACAATATCGAGCCGGTCGGTCTGAAGTCGCTCAAGGCTGCCCTCGATCGAACGCAACACCGCGTCACGCGAATAATCGAAATAACTCGTCATCTTCGCTACGTCGACAAAAAGATCGACATAGTCTTCGCCTTCCTGCCGCTCTTTCAGCATATAACCGACTTTCGACGAGATCGCGATTTCGTCGCGATTGTAGCGCCCTAAGCCAGGCCCCATCTTCGTTTCGCTCATGCCATAACCATAAAGCGGGGCCGTATCAAAATAGCGCACTCCGGCTTTAAACGACGCGTCGATCACATCGAGGCCCTCCCGTTCGTCAAGCGCCGAATACATATTGCCGAAGGTCGTCCCCCCCAAACCCAAACGGGTAACTTCGAGACCTTGTGAGCCCACTCTTTCTCTATCACCTGCTTGCATTGGCGACACTCCTTCAAAAGATGGGGATCCGATTGCCGGTTTCCCCAGTGATATAATCGAAGACCACCCAAAAGCCAGAAACAAAAATATGGCCGAGAATAAAACCCAAAAACAGGGGCCGAAACTTCCGATAGAGCGTCACGCCACCGTATTTGATGATGAGCGCCTTTAAGAGCCAACCGATAAAAATACTGAACCACGACCAAACGATCGTCAACGTCGCACCAACCGGAAAACCGAGATAGTGCACCGGCCACCATAGAAAATGGTGGCGGGCGTACATCAGCATTCCCATAATCCCGGCACCGATGCCCGCATACATAAAGCGCGGACCAACCTCGGAAAAATCGCGCCACGGATGGCTGGGATGTGCTACCTTGTAAGCGGTGTCTCCGTGGATCACCTCACCAAAGCGATTGTAGAACCACCAGTCGAGATTGATGCCGCCATAGGTATAGCCCATCCATACCACCATCCACACCGAGCCACCGAGCCCGACAATAATCGACAGCATAATCGCCCAAAACATCGGCCGCCCGCGCACTTTGCCGATATCGGCCAGCTTCATGCTATTGATCGCCGAAGCCATAATCATGGTACGCAAATCCCCAGCCCAACTAAAAGTCATGCCCAAACTCACTAAACCCGACGGCCCAATCGCATCGGTACCCACTGAGTGGATGATAAAGGGCTGCGCCGTCATTTGTGCCCGCGCAAAACCTAGCCCACCTTCAGCGACGATTCGCGTCAGCCCGTAGAAGATGCAAAAGGCGATAAAAAGAAAAAATAACGAGATCGCAAAAGGCACTCCAGACAGCGTCAGCCAGCCGGTCGCATAGGCACTCGATAACCCAAGAACGATAATCGCCGAGCGATAGGTGAGGATCTCCTGCGAGTCATCCAAGTCTCCTTCGTTATAGAAGGCCTTGCGCCAGACTTGCCGCAAATAGCTGCGGCTGTTCCACAACCCATAGAGCACCAACACCAGCATCGCCCCCATACCCTGATAAGATACCGACATCGAACCTTCCATAAATAGATCCGTGCGCCCAACCAACGAATACCCGAGCATATTCTCGGTGGTGATCTGAATCTTGGTCAATAAGTGGAAGAGCCAAATACTCAAACCAACGTCCAGCGCCAAAAAGTAGGCCAGCCCTAACGCGACAAAATTGAGATTGGTCGTCAGGTTCAACGCGTTATTGAAAAGCGAGAGATTGTTGCGCAGCTGCACGGCCGGAATGAAAGGAAAATAGTGATTCAAAGCGCTGGTACTAAAAAGAATAAAGGGAAGCGCAAAGCCAATCCACATCAACGGATTTTTGATAAAGGGGCTGACAATCGAGCCGTCTTTACCCTCCTCAGTCATATCGATGGGCAACTGCAATAACGGAAAGCTCAAGCGGTCGTAGTCGACCCACTGGCGCCGGACGATCGACATGATCGTGATCATCATTAAATAGATGGATAGGATAAACGAGATCCACGCCGCCAACGGCACCGCCCAGTGTTCCCAGGGGATTCGCTGTCCCTTGGGCAATCCCTCGAAGAAATACTTGATCGCGTCGGCGTCCTGCGGCACCATCCATTCTTTGACATAGGGGTGCAGCAATTCGGACCAATTGTTCTCGGGTGTGGCGTAGTAATAGATATTTGGCAGCATCGCGATCAAATTGCCCGTAAAACCCCAGGTCGGGATCGCCGAGCCGATGATCATCATCGCGTAGACCATGATCAGCTCAGAGCGATTAAACCCCCACGAGCGTTTGATCAGCTTGAGCGCCGGATTGACAAAGGCCACCAATACGAAGAACAGAAATACCGCCCCGGCAGTGATATAATCGGAGGACATGCCCGCCGTCGCCATAGCCAAGCGGGCATAGGCGAAGAACATATTGATCGCCAGCGACATCAAGGCGCCGAATGCGATTGAACGATAGGTGAAATTACCAGCCATAGCAGTGCATTTTAGGAAATTTTTCTTGTAAACGCAAATGCATCAAATCATTAAAAATCATTAATTTGCGCTTTGTGCAAGCACGCGATGGAAGTGGAGTATAGCGCCCGGCTAATAGACCCGGTCACTCGCACAGGGTCCAGCGAACATCAAACGGCCCAACTTACAACACAAGCCATACTTCCACACCCAATACAGAAGAAATATCTATATAAGCACCTTGTCGTCGTCGCACTCACCTACGCCCTCTACCCGGCAGAACATGCGATTACCCCATTAGTGCGCATACCGCCCTACTCGCGATCAAGCGGCGCCTCATATTATTCGAACGCAGGATAATTTTGCTGGCTTTAATTGAAGGTCCCAGGGCCTAAGCACCCAATTTCGTTGACTTCTGAGCCTTTGGCCGTGGTGCAAAGCACCAAGGCACCAACCGCCTCGCACACCCTTCAATTAAAACCGGCTCGCTGATACGGAGGAGCCCCCTGCCAATGATGACGGGAAAGGGCAACACGAACCCGCTTGATACAATATCTCAACGGTTCCAGGTGCATTTGTGGACGGGACGGCTATTCTATATGTTAGGCCGCGATGGCGGATCCAAACTCATCGGCCAACCGCATTAAATGTGGTACATGGCTTCACTGTGCCAATGGAAATAGGTTGAACAAAATGCCAAACGCGATCGACAAGCAACTCGACATTCTTGAAAGAGACGGTTTCCTACTTATCGAAAGCGCCCTGACGTCAGTTGAAACCGAAAACGTGCGCCAGCGCATCGCGCACGCGCGCGAAATGGGTTGGGAAGAAGGCCTAAACGCCGTCGGCAATATGTGGTTCGACTCGCTGCTCGACCGCGAGCCAGAGCATTTCGCCGACCTGGTCGGCCACCCCAGCGTGCGACCCTATCTGCAAGGCATGCTGGGTAAACAATGCCAATTGCGCAGCTTCCGAGCTCATATCAACCCCGGCCCCTATCTGCAGGAATGGCACCTCGATTTTTACGGCTACTGGCAAGAGCAGCGCGCCGCCGCCAATCACCGTCTCGCCGTCGCCCCTGTGGGCATCAATACCACTTATTATTTTCAGGATAACAGCCCAGGCGAAGGCCATCTAAAATTCATCAAAAACGGCCATTTAATCGAACCGCCTCATCTCGAACCGATGGACCGACCCAATTTTGAAGCCTGGTGCGAGGCCCAAGAGCACGTCGTGATCTACCCTAAAGCCGGCGATTGCGTCGTCTTCTTGAGCCATATTCCCCACCAGGGCGCCAAAGAACGCGACGACATGGAGCGCAGCAATGTCGTCTGCCACTTTCAGTTGGCACCCATGTACGAGGGCATCTGGCACGTGTCGCGACCGCGCGGATACGAGGGCACCTTCCCCTTCATCGAAACAGCTCATTGAACATGCAGACGACACAGCGAGAAACCGTGGACGACATTCCATTAATCTACCTGCGCCCCGATGGCAAAGACCGTGGCAAACTCGTGATATGGCTCACCGGTTTCAGCGGCGACAAGACGTCATGTCAGACTCAACTTACAGCCCTTACCGCACTCGGTTATACCGCGCTCAGCTTCGACCCTTGGCAGCACGGCGAGCGCATGATCGCCGATGTCGACGAACTGCGCCTGCGGATCCACGGCAATATCCGCCGCTATTTCTGGCCCATCCTCGGGCAGACAACAAAGGAAATCCCGCAAGTTATCGATTGGGCCCTACAGCACTTTGACATCGACCCACCCGTCGGTATCGGCGGCATTTCGATGGGTGGAGACATCAGCGTCGCCGCCGCCGGCCTCGACCAGCGTATCGCCATCGCCGTGCCCTGGATCGCCACCCCAGACTGGCTGCGCCCGGGTACCTGCGAAGCCGTCGGCGAACCGGATACACAAGCGCAGACCTGCTACGACGAGTTCAACCCAATGACCCACCTAGACCATTACGCCCACTGCCCGCTTATCTTCTTCCAAAACGGCGCCGAAGACCCACAGGTCCCTCCCGATGGTTCGCTACGCTTCAGAGACGCGCTGCGGCAAAGCCACTACGCCAATTGCCCCGAGCGCATCGAAGCTGTCCTTCACGCCGGTATTGCCCATCAGACCTGCGATGCGATGTGGCGCAATACCGAACAATTATTCGTAGAATGTCTGTAGCAAAAACAAGCCCTGATTAAATGCAGTCGCACCCAGTAGAGCAGGCTGCAGTCAGTCTATGGCTCTATTCAATAGGAGAATCTCATGCTAAGAGTCGGTATTATCGGTCTCGGCGGCATCGCCCGCCAACACTGCGATTCAATCGCCCACCTCGACAATGTGACGATCGTCGCCGTCGCCGATCTATTCGAAGAAAAGCGACGAGAGTTCATGGACAAATACGACATAGGCAAGGGATATCAGACCCACCAAGAACTTCTAAAAGACGACGAAATTGATGCCGTTGCCATTGTGCTTGGCCATCAGCTCCACCACCAATTGACCGTCGACGCCTGCAACGCCGGCAAGCATGTTTTGGTCGAAAAACCGATGGCGATCAATCTCGAGCAATGCGACGCGATGATCGAGGCCGCCGCGCAAAACGATGTCAAATTGATGGTCGGTCTGTCACAGCACTTTTATCCGACCAGCGTGAAGGCCAAAGAAATACTCGACTCGGGCGAGTTGGGTCCCTTGATCACCGCCATCGCCTACATGTCAAAAAACTGGAATTTCGCAGGGCGCCGCCCCCAATACCGCAGCCGCTACCACGGCGGTGGCATGTGGCTAACCAATGGTATTCACGTCGTCGACCGGCTCTCCTGGGTCATGGCCTCGCAAGCGATCTCGGTCTCGGCGTCGATCGGCACCCGCGCTCACTACCAGGCCGCCGATGATTCGGCCACCGCCTTTATCCGCTACAAGAACGGCCTCGCCGGTACCGCCATCGCCGTAGGATATGCCGAGGGTGCGCCGACCTTTGAATGCCAAGTGATTTGCGCGAATGGCACGCTGCGCTTCTGTCAACATGGCGAAAAATATGTCAAAATAGGCAAGGGCGAAGAGTGGCAGGACGTTCCTTTCGAGGATACGCCAACTGAGATGTATAATGAGTGGAAAAGCTTTGCTTCAGCCATCGAAGACAATATCGAAGTGCCAACACATGGAGAATACGCGCGCCACATTATGGATATTCTCTTTTCAGCCGAAGAGTCGTCGCTTAGCGGTCGCGAGGTCATACTCGGCAACGGCTCCGGTTGGCAAACCCAGACTTCCGGTTCACCGACGACGATTCACCACGGGTGGATATAAGTAATCTACCCAAAAATCAGCCGACGTACTCAGCCTTAGCAACGATCGCCGCAATGTCGGCAATACCATTGCCCGGCCCCGTCGGAACCGACATCAACCCGTCGCCAATCTCAATCGCAGGCTCGAACCAGCTCTGGTAGCGCTCAATCCCTCGTTTGTATTCCTGGTAACGACCGATATCCGAAGTGAACGACGCAAAGTGAAGCATATAGACAAAACCAAAGCCACCCGAGATATGCACTGTCGTCGGCATACCCATCACTGCTGCCATACGTGCTACGCGCGTCGAGCGGATAAGCCCACCATAATAGTGTAAGTCCGGTTGCACGATATCGACCCCGCGATGCGCTAACATCCAACGAAAACGGCGCAGACTCGCTTCCTGCTCACCGCCCGAAACCGGCATCACCAATGCGTCGGCGACGCGTTTTGTATCTTCAAGATGGTCGAAGGGGCACGGCTCCTCAAAATATACCGCACCGACGTCTTGCAACATCCGACCAACCTCTATCGCCATTGGCGGATCGTAGGAGCTATTGGCGTCGGCGTGTAAATCGATATCGTCTCCGAGCGCTTTGCGGGCCAGTGCGATTAAAGCTTTCGTCCGGCCCGGAGTCGCGTCTTCGTTTCGACTCATCCGACCGCCTACTCTAAATTTGACCGCCTTCGCCCCGGTTTCATCGACGAGTTGCTGTAGGTATTCGACCTCTTCTTGTGCCGTGCTGTCGCGCCGCCCGCTCGCTACATAGAAAGGCACCCGCTCACGGACAGCCCCTCCCATAAGGTCAGCGACCGAGCGGCCAGTTACGCGGCCCAACATATCGAGAATGGCGAACTCGACCCAGGCGACCGGGCACCACAAGGCCTGACCCAATAATTTGTAGTTGCTGCGGTGCCGATAGACACCGAACAAAAGTTGCTCGAGATCGCGTGCATCCTTGTCGATGAAATAGGGAATGATCAACTCGTTGAGTATCGGATAGAGATGGCGCGCACGGCCATTGGTAAAAGCCAGTCCTTCCGCCCCATCGGCCGAGCGTACCCGCACGAAATACGCGCGTTCGATCTTTAACAATTGGATCGACTCGATAAGTACCGGCGCGTCGAGACCTTGCAAATCGAGAACGGCAGCGTCAGCCGCCTCATCCAGCGCCGCGATACCCACATCATCATACATGCATCACCTCTGCTCCTAAGGCCGCAACCATTTCTTAAGAAATTCCAAACTACGCACATAGCGAATCTCGTGCCCCCCCTCGTGCAAGTCGATCTCAATCCGCTCGGCTAAACCCAGCTTCTGATAGTGCTCACAGGTCTGCTCATATTCCTGCAGCATAAGCGGCCACCAAGCGATTTCGTCGGCCTTGCCCTGCTCGACCAATAGAGGCCGTGGACAGATCAGTGACGCCAGGTCGCTGTCAGTAAATTCTCGCAGCCACCCCGGAATCCATATATGCTCTTCGTCGACCGAAAGAAAACACGAATAACGCGGATCATCCACTGTCATCTTGTAGCGCCGTTCGTTAAACCAAGCGCAGACCACTGCTGCACGGATACGCGGCTCTAATGGCACGGTAAACATGGTATAAGCCCCACCCAAGCTAATACCGTACATCGCGGTACGCCCCACATCGATTTCCATCCGCGTATCGAGATAGTCAAGCAGGCGCTGGGTCCGATAGACCTCTAAACCCCACAGAGTCTTGTCCAGTAGTTTACACAGCCGTTCCAGTCGAGCGCGCGGCGGCCCACCGCTCACATTCATCGGCGCAATCACCGCAAAGCCCTCTTTGACCAGTCGTCGGCCGTATCCCTTATACATGTCCGAAGGATCATCCAATCCAAAAACTCGCTCCGGCGACGAGCCAATTCCGTGCTGCGCGATCACCAACGGTACCCGCTTATCCCGCCCCTTTGGCAATGCCA
>JACLAC010023183.1_pt1 | contig 12689 bp, 9 predicted proteins | sample 8027881 | NCBI WGS metagenome assembly JACLAC01 (sample SAMN15725517, study PRJNA655200) | protist metagenome | isolation source: fluorescence activated cell sorting (FACS) single amplified genomes of... | place: Spain: Blaines Bay Microbial Observatory, Mediterranean Sea | collected 2016-01-19 | reverse complement strand
TCCGCACCTTGTTGCTGGCGCCGCGAGAATCCGTCGAGGATTGGAGCGATGCCAGTGGAGGGTCGTCGGCTTCCGACCCAGCGCGGCTACTGTTTCCATTCATGACAATGCCTTTCGAGTGGTTGCTGCTATTGTTTAAAGCGGCCGCAATGCCAGGATGAAGGGCCGGAGCGGCAATCCCGCTGGATGCACTCGAGGTGCTCCGGCGATTGTTCCGAGGTGGTTTTGCGCCGCTTCTTCCCTTCGTAGTAACCACCGGCAGTGGTGCCTTGAGCTGCTTCCAACTGCTCGATTGGTTCATCTTTTCGCTGTTGGCAACAGAGCTTGGCGCATTGTCGGGGACAGAATTGTCGTTGTTGACCGAAGAAGCTACCGATTGTCGATTTGAGTCTCGCCAGGATTGAGCCGTTGTCTCGGATTTGATACTGCGCGCAATGCTTCGATTCCCATCACTGGCTGGCGGCGGTTGATGATTGTGTTGTTTCTGCGGAAATGCCGTCGATACGAACGAAGGATGGCCGGACCGTATAATATTGTCCTCTTCAATGACTGGAACGTTCAGAAATCTCGCAAACGCCTTGGCAAACTTGTCTCGATCCAACCGCGTCGGGGCCTCGATATCCAACGAAACAGAATTATTGTGGTGGCGTTCGTTCGTCGAATGAATATCCGTCGTCACCAAGGACAAAATTCGAGACGAGTCGCAGGGATTCCGCCTCGTTCGGTCGTTGACCTTTCCCTTTTTGACAGCCGTAAACATGTGCAAAGGAACCGTCACTTCCTTTTTCTTTCCCCAGGAAAGCACGCGAACCCTCCCGCTGCGTGGTGATTTATTATTGGTAATGCTGTTGTCGGATTCTAGCAAACTGCGATGGTCGTCTTGGTCTACCGCCAATCCGTTGGAACTCCGGTGATGACTGCTTTTGTTCAAAAATCGGGTCAAACTCACTCGAGATGACCGAGAATGACGACTCGAGACACTGCGATTGGAAGAATAATGCTGTGGGTTATTGGAAGGATCGTCCATGTTCAGGACTTCCGAAGCATCCACAGACAAACACTTGACATATCGCAGATTTGATTTTCCGTTTTGGTTTATTTTTCGTACGGCCACTCCATAAATATCTTCGCACAATCGTTCTTCAAACAGGGCTTGTTCTTGGCTATCGGGTTCGGATGGCTCTGGCCTTGGCGAGGGCGATCTGGGTTGTTGCGGCCAATGATTGTTGTCGTTTGATGAATCTCCATGCGATCTGGACCGTTCTATTTGAGGAAGGGGATGCTGTTGCCCGTTCGGAGCAGTCCGAGATCGAACCAATGGAATCGACGAACCAAATCCTTGCTCATGTGTCGTAGAATGCGTGCTGCTCTGGTTGGGAGAAATAACGTGTTTGGCGCTGGTACCGCCGCCGTTCAAAGGAGGTATTGGCGACGGTAGTCCTGTCGGCAGTCCTATTCTGTCTTGAACTTGCATTGTGAATTGTGAATTGTGAATTGTAGAATTCGACAGATTATATTGGTAGTTTGTGAAATCCCAATGCTGTTTGCGGTCTTGTTATTTGCTCGGAATGAAGTTCTATCTCTCGATGCTACCCCAACAAGTGCAGTTTTGTTTGTCCAAGATCAATTTGCCGAGTCGTGTAACGCTCTGTCCGCGACGATTGTGACGTTCTGATATGCTCGAGTTGGACAATCGATTCGATACTGTTCAAAATGGAATTTTTCGAGATTCTCCTTCCGAATTGACTGGCGATTAGTACCGCTTGGAGTGCCTCCTTTCTTTTGCTACCAACAAAAAGTTCTTCCGACAGAGGAAACTTGCTTTCTTGGCTCGTGGAGAGGGAAGCGTGGCTTCTAGGATTCTAATTCCAGAGGTTGGGCCGGTTCCGTGCTGATGCTATCCTTTCGCAAACAAGGTCTGAACAGCAGAACGGAAGAAACTTTTTGTCCCTAAATGAGAGTACGACTTGCGCAGAAGACAGTATGGTTAGTACCAGTTCATCGGTTTGGCCAGATCGTGTTTCCTAACGAATTTATAACGAATCACATGAATCAGGCGTTACACTCCGCGTAGTATGCGTTAAAAAATTCCGCACCAACCACACAATCACCGTCATTTTTACGAATAGCTGACCGTGCGCGCAATCTTCGGTTGCACGAGTCGGAGTCACGATTGATGGAGGTTTCATATGCTAATAATGTATGACCATAGTGATAGTACCTACAAATCTAGGATGAAAATAGTTTAGAAGCACTTTCTAGCTAGGACAATGGAAAAAACTACAGTCCTCAAAGACTCTGCACTTTGTCGAACTCCATTCGACCATGGGAAACAAATGAGCTTTTGACTAGAACCACGACACATTGATCGAACAATGGAAAAGTAGCAAGAGTCATATTCTACAAAGCTACAGTGCGGACGCAAGCTGGTTCCGATGTACAATTCTATTCTCCGCAAAATGGATTGCTGCAACTATAACAAGGAACTCATCCATTCATCGAGCGGCAAATCATCAAAACGATCCTATCTTGAAACCTTTCAAGGCTTGTTGTTTCAAAAAATAGTACTATAAATATTGCAGGTGACTATTCCATCTATCAATTGTGTACTATGCGTGGAAGGTGCTCCGTACGCACGATATCTCCAGCGTAGGTTTTCGACACGCATGCTACACTCTAGCCTGTAAGTTTGGCAAGAAAGAAATCATTGTGTTTGATCCATCTTTCCAAACTTGTCTAAGGATGCCAAACAGGAAGAGCTCCAGGGATGGCTTCGTTGGCAACCCATGCGGCAATTGTCATCCTATAGGTGCGAAAAAAGTGGCGGGGGGAAACAAACAAGGCAAGTTTGGTCAGTAATCAAATGGAATTCAAACAAGTGCATCACGATACTCTTCTATGCTTCGTCCTCAGAAACCGTTATCAATCGCTACCAAACAGGAAACTCCAATCCAGTGAAAGAGGCGGCGCTGGATTTCTTTCGCGAATGCAATCATAAATACATTCGTTTCTAGTTCTGTTCTACTCACATAGCAACTCGTCCGTTCTTGATTTCCTTCATGCGCAAGCTCTCGAAGTCCTTTCCGGCAATACCACCTTCCTTCTTGGTGAATCCAAGAGGATCATATCCGTAATCTCCAGGGATTTCTCGTCCCTCGGCCCATTGGCGGTTGTAAGCGATACATTCGAACCATCCCGCAAACAAGAAGATTTGGAACCATCCAGCGTTAGGGACCATGCTAATAGCCTCGAAGGGGGAAGCCTGGGCAATGTCCTGGAAGGAAACGCCAGTGGTGGAGGAGATCAACCAGTTGGAAGCGGTGGAGTCAGGGTTGAAGCCGTTCGATCCAGAAGGTCCAAGGTACAGAGGGAAGTGAACTCCGAGCTTTTGAACCCAGAATCCAATGGTGGCAACCATGGCAATACGTCCGTGCTTGATTTCGGCATTCTGGAACCACTTGACACCATCGGGACCGGCGTCTTCCAGGATCTTGCGACCAAGAGGAGGGACCTTTCCTCCGGTTTCGACGCTAACTCCGAAGGCATCATCGACGGCGGCGTTCAAAGCAGTCGATCGTGTGTTGACGGAAGCAGGAGCAAAGGCCGAAGCCGATGCAAGAAGAAGTGATAGTGCGGCAAAAGTCTTCATGGTGATGTAGTGTAGTATAGTAATGTATAGACCAACGTTAGCGGAAGGGAGAATTACAGAAAGGAGGTCGATTGATACGAACCCGGCAATTCTTGAGGAAAGATGGCGTCGAGATACCCTTTTCTTTGGTATCCGCGTACTTTTTCCGTGTCTTCCGCACTCGGTTTGCACTTCCCATAATCGTATCATCTCACGTAATTTACTACTGACGATCTTTCGAACACCAAGTTCAATCTACGGAACGAATTCGTTCTGAGTCTTATATTATTTGGAGTCACGAATTTAGGTTTTCGCGCGATTCGCGCGATTGTTCCAACTCTCCTCTCTCGGCCCCAAAACAAACTTCGGACGAATTCTCATCTCCATTTCGGATCAGAAAAGCACAAGAAGATACAGCATTGACTTCGTACCAACACTCATGTTCAAACCATCGTTACTCGGAAACGAACAGAGTTAACCGCAAAGCATCCACTCCGAACGATCACTTATATCGGTGAATATCTATCAGAATTTAAAAGAAGATGTCAGGGGCTACAGTGAAAAAGATCGAAGCGCTCAAGGAGGCAATGTCAAAGAAGGTGTCATCGGTGGATTCACTCTCCAGTGAAGATGTCGAGTCTCTGAAGGACATGCTCCAACAACTCGATTCCATGAAAGATGTAAATCTTGAAGTCCTCACCAAAACCCTTATTGGAACCATTGTGTCAAAATTCAAGAAGCATTCCGAAATTGGTCCCAAGGCAAAGGCTCTCGTCAAGAAATGGAAGGCAACGGCCAAGGGAGAGGCGGCTGCCGCAGCGAACGGGAAGAGCAAATCACCTCCCGCAGCAAAATCAGCGAAAACAGAAAAGGCAAAAAGACGAGACAGCATAAACGCGGCAACAGAAGAACTTAAAGAAGTCTGGTATACCCTACAGCCATACCGAAGCACTACCTGCCAGAAGCTCCACGAGGTTCTAGAAAAGGCCAAGCCTGTTTTGGTCAAGCAAGGGATCAATGCCGACGCTCTCGAACGTCTGACTGTAGAACGAGCTTCCGAGATCGAAATGGCAATCCAGACAAAATTCATGGGACAAAAGCAGGAATACGTTGGGAAAGCACGGTCGCTTTGTTTCAACCTCAAAAAGAATATATCTCTGACTTCACAGCTCATTCTGGGACAGGTATCCTCTAAGGAACTAGTAGAAATGAGTTCCGAGCAATTAATCAGTACTGAAAAGCAGAAAGAACTCGAGGAACGCAAGAACAAATTGATGGACGCAAATATGCTCGATTGGGAGGCTCAAAACGAAGACAAGATCAATGAAATGTGCGGAATCAAGGGCGAGCTCCTGCAAGCAAGTTTGTTTACTTGTGGGCGTTGCAATTCCACCAAAACAACCAGTACACAAAAACAAACACGATCTGCCGATGAACCTATGACAGTATTTGTATTGTGCCTCAACTGCAACAACCGATGGAAGTTTTCGTAGTGCAAGCGTTAAACTATTTCAAAACCTGGGAATCATTGCATCTTGCGGAAAGAGGTATTCTATTTCGGACGCCATTTACTGCACCATTTCTTTATTGTATTGTGGGATAAAGAGTATTAGCTCTTTTTATATTTGTACATCTAACAGAACTAATTCGTTAGTAATCAATTTCCCGACTGCTTTCCCGCCATGCTGGGGTTTGTGAAAGAAGCCCATCCATTGCTCCCGGCGAAAAGGGTAAAACCAACTATATAGTACAACTAATCCAGAAGTTCCACTTTGGAATCGAAGAATCGTTCTGCTGTCACGAACAGGCCAACTGCGACTGTTGCTCCGTTGGCAAAGGTCTTGACGGCTTCTTCCAACGAGGGGTCATAGAATTGGTCACCGAATCCCGTCGCAATGATTAGTAGCGCCAGAATCAATGCAAATCTAGGTCGCTGTTTTTGCCAGTAGTTCTGATGGTATCCCTCAGCAGAGTAGAAATTCGTCCTTGGATATTCAATTTCGGTCCAATCGTTCTGAAAGCCGTCCTCGCGTTTGATGACTGCCCCGCTTTGCCATTCTTTTGCAATCTGGAGTTGCTCCTCATCGTGAGGAAAAATCATCGAACCATACTGCCGGGATCCAAGCTGAGGCTTTTGTGCCTTGAAAAATTCATCCAAAAGTTCCTTGTATGAAATCTTGTCACTGTCGTAAATCACCCGAACGCCCTCAACCCATTCCCGTCCGAAGCAAACATTGTCGTAGGAGGGGATTTTTTTGTTGGGATCGTTGTCAAAGTTTTTGTTCCCCGTGTATCCGCTGACGGTATCAATCACACCGTCTACCTTAAGCATTTCTTCAGCGGGTTCCCAGAAGCACCCCATTCCAAAAGAGGCCTCCTTGACGGCCGCCAGCGCAGAGACTTGGGATCGAGAAGGTGCTGTTTGTGCAATAGGCGCCCATCCCATTATGGCACATGGTGCCAATAGCAAGAGGTATGATATTAATGAAAATCTGGGAGACATGATCTTGTTTTGTTTGCAACTGGACTATAGAGTAGCTGTTCGCTATTGTGAGTATGAAGAAAGGTATGTGACGAAGTGAGAAAATCTCATCGTCATCGGCAGATTGTTCGTTCAACTCCAAGAAACGGGGGACAGAGAATCAAATTTCGGGGGAAGGTAAATTCGAGCGAAGACCCTTCCTAGCATTGAAGTATTTCTTCGCAAGAAGTACTCTACTATCTTTGACAAAATGATTAAAATGATATAATATACATATGCTTTATAAATACTGCAAATAAGCGGCTTTTGCTTTAGTGGAAGTGTCCATTCTAGATTTTTCATCGATGTAGGTCGTTCTCGTGTTAACAAATCCTCAATGGACGAGGGAAACAGACTTGGTGTTTGTTGTTGCTCCTCGTCTGCCAAGTGTTTCGGGCATGAACATTGCGAATAAGATGATCGGAATAAACGAAATAACAAATGATGCCATGAGGCTGTGGACGTAACCAAAGTGTTCGGCTATTCGTTGTCCCAAATAATTAGACAGAGTGGCACCTAAACCAAAGGCAGAAGCTGTCAAGCCCACTGTGAAAGAATAAAATACACGACGTTAGCTTCATTAGATGTTTCGCAAACTCAAAATCCAATCATCAACAAATTTACGCAAAACTTACTAACGGCATTGAATCTTCCTGTTCCAAAAGTAATATCCGCGACAATGAAAGGATGGATCAATCCGAATAGTCCACCACCCATTCCATCGAAAAGCTGAGTCGCAAGAAGATATTGATGCCCAGCATCTTTGAGGAGAATAATGAGAGCGCATCGAATCGGCAAAGTGGCAATTCCAATCAAGAAAAGAGGTTTTCGGCCCCAACCTTGCTCTGTGCGTTCGTCCGCCCAGTGGGTGGCGAATGCCATTGTCGCTTGGGCGACGACAATAGCTCCAGCTGTCAAGGGGATCGCGGAACGGGTCAAGCCTACCTGTTCTTCGCCGCCTTGTCCCATGAGCTCGCCGAGAACCAACAAGACGTTTGCGTTTGCGAAACTAAACAAGAATAATGTGTGAGAGAGGACAAGTGAAAATTTAAACAACCTGCAACACAATATTCACGTACTGGAAGAAGAACCCCGTCATGCACAAGATGAGAGTTCTGGTTTCCGAAAGAACCTCCCAATATGAGGCTACTTGTGGAGTATTTTCACCGCTGGAATTCGTAGATGTCAGTGGTGTTGATTCGGAGGGAATCTCGTTTTCTGCGGAGTCTTCACTTCGAGAACTTCCAATTTCGGTATCGGTGTCAGAATATTCGAGGGAAGGAGCGTTCGATGTGTTCGATGCGTCCAATCCCCGTCCCCACAACGGATTTCCTTGAGGCAAGTAACGAACAAAGACAATAGCAACCAACGCCGAAGCTCCGATTACAAGAAAGCAATACTCGATGTGTGGGTAGCCAATGATGGCCACAATACCAGCCAAGACGGCAGCCGCAACGCTTCCCACGTGTCCCCAGTATACATTACTGGCCATAACTTCATCAAATTGCGTCGGCCCAAAGCATGCCAAGGTCAAAGCCGCCAAACAAGGATTGATGAAGGAACTAGCAATGCCCTCAACGAACTTTGACGTGTAGATAAGAGCATGATTCAAGCTCGATGGATGGACAAATAGGATGGTAGAAGCCGAACATGCCGTAATGATGCTGGCCAACACCAGAAACAATCGTCGATCGATTGACGTCGTATCGACCCAATTGCCGGCAAAAGGTTGCATGATCAGACTGGTCAGACCCATGAGAGACAATGCAGTCCCAACAGAACCTTGGGCCCATCCTACACCGGACAAATATACTCCTTGAAAGATGTTCAGACCATCGCCAAGTTGGCCGAGGCTGAAGGAGACGAGCAAAAAGGCAAGGCGTGTGGATACCATGGTGTTTCTTTATCTCCGGATGATGATGTCTTGGTTGTTTCCTTCTCGGTGATAGACTTCTCCGAGAATTTCGAAATGTTGTAGTTTGACTTCTCCGTCGGTTACAGAATCGAAAAAGAAAATCCGCGGGTATAGTTTTGAAATTGGAGGGAAAGTAACGGTGATATTTTCATCAATGCAATCCCCTCGAAGTGAATTTATTCTTCACGATTAATCTAACGATTTTGTTGGAAGAGGTGTCTCCGGAAGACTATCGAGTATGGTGTAGCTACTTGCAAGGAGTTGGGACAAAGGAAGTGCAACCTCTGACAAGACTTTTCGTCTCTGCTCGTGGAACGACGATGAATCAGAACTGCAAACATCTTGTCCATCTCCGGAATTTTCATTTTCTATTCTATCTCGGATGGATCGAATTTTTTGTGGGATTTCTCTCGTGTTCAGTTTCGTGAATAAAGGAACGTCTTTCAGAATTTGTTGCGCTTGCTTCCGTGGTCGAAATTCTGCTCGCAAGGATTCTACAAAGTCGCGGACCACAGAAATAACTTCTGTCGCCGTTTGTTCGGCGAATTCTGGATCATCTACTCGCATTTTCTTAATGAACAAGCCTGTCAATTACAGTCGAGAGAAGTTGCAAAGATGGCTGCTTCGATAGCCATGGCGGAAGCGACTGAAAACAACTAATGGCATTAGCTTTTGTCAGTTTGCACGAAAAAATCTCCGATTTTCGATGAATCGAAATCACAAGACGCTGGTGAACGACGGCAAGACGATCTTAGGTCCTACGTACTTTTACTATGTATTAGTAGTATCTACGCATTCGTACGACAAACCGCAAAATTTCTCTCTCGATCGACGAGAAAGATTGCCAAATTGCGTTCTGAAGTTTATCGGACAACATCGACTCTGACCCAGCACCAACTTGTTCTCAAGATTCAACATGAGACATCTATATCGGTTACCAATGGCATCTGAATCACCCCTCTCTGGAAGGAAATTTTCCTTGAGTCTCCTCACACGGATCAGTTCTTTGTTGCTGATTGCATGGCCGTCTTCGATTTTCATTCTGGATTCTCCTTCCATAATCCCTTCCTTTCCTGCAGTCGCAGCCTTTTCAACGTTGCCTCTCGGACTAGAACGATCCAATTCAATTTCAAAGTCAGGTATCTTCGCATACAAACCAGTTGTGGTCGTGGGGAAAATTATTGTTGACGAATACGGAGATCCTTTTCCTCATTCCGATGATGAAAAAAATAAGAAAAATGAACTACAATCCAAAACACCAGCGTCTCCAAAAACGATTAGCATCGGAGGAGGCGGCCCGCAAGCAGCTTTTGGAGCAACCGCTGCTCTCAATGTTTGGGATACATATTTCAGGGAGAAAAAACACCGCAATACAACAACCGAGCTGCCACCTATCATATTTGTTGCGCCGGTGGGAAATGATTGGACACACTCCGAAACAAAGGCTTTGGAATCCTCCCTTGGTGCTTCGGCTACGGTTCTTGTCCACAACAACACTATTGGAACACCTGATAACTCGCCGATCGATGCCTTCAATCTACCAATGATCCAAACCCACCTCGTCGTGAAAAGTACAGATCACCAAGACGACAATGACCACGGATTTTTCACGCCGCGAATACGCCTTTGGCATGATTCGAATCAAGTCTGCCATTGGTACGCCCTCAATGACTCATTTGGTCGGAAGGGCGCCGATGGCCTCTGGAGGAACAATCCATCTGCAAAGGATTTGACCTCGATTCTAGAGAGTGGCGATTGGAACAAGGATAGCAGGATCGTTCTTCATGCCATTGCCGAGACGTGGACTGGAGCTGCTGGCGCCAAACTAGATTTTCTACCAATCCTTCAAGACAAAAACGTCTTGTTCCAGAATAAACTTTCCTTTGTCGGCATCGAACCCGTAGCGAGTGGAGAAACTGTCACAAAGGAAGATGCTCAGGTAGCGGCATTGGTCCTGGTAGATTGCTGCAAAAGTATTGCCGGGGCTCCCTCCTGCAATACAATATTTTGGTGTCCCGATAAAGAACTTGACCAGGCCATGGTATCCAACGGACTTTACGATAAAGCTACAAGTGTTGCTGGCGATCTTGTTCAACTAGCGGCGATTCGCGATGGTCCGAGGGGCAGCACGACGAGAATCACAAAATCTTTGTTCAAGAACAATCAGGAAGCGCAAGTTCCCGCAGCAACCCTTGCTACGAAGGATGGGTCTCCCATTGATCCCACTGGAGCTGGAAATGCCTATTCGGGAGCCATGACCGCCCTCTTGGGGAACAACGTGCCTCTCTCCAAAGCGGTATGTATTGCGACTGCGGTTGGTGCTGTCGTCTGCGAGCACGAGGGACTCCCTCCTCCGAGTGATTGGCAAAGGACGCTGGAGAGGATTGCTTGTGCCGCCAGAGAAGTAGATTCGAACATAATGTAAAAATAGAAAGAATAGAGTTTTCTAGAGTAATGAATTACAACTTCTTGCCGTTACTCCCGTATCAGATTCGTTACCTGCTTGTGACATACTGTTCAGACTGATGTCCTTTCTGCCGCTTCGAAGCCAAGAATCCCGCTGCCCTATACTTTTTCTGTTTCTCCTTCTTTGGTTCGGGAGGATACCTCAGATTCGCCTTGTGCTTGGAGCCGTCCGGTCCGGGTCTAGTGAACATGGGAGACGACAAGTCTTCGAAACCACCGTTTTCTAATTTTCTTCCAAAGGCAATAACTGTTTTCATTAGTTTGACAGGTCCCCAAACTGCCCATACGAGCCCCAAAATACCCCCATGGTGGCCCGGCAGGTTCCTGTCTGTTCGTGCCTTCAAGACCCAACCTCGATAATCAGGGCATTTGTCGAATGCAAAGTCGGTGCGTTGCTGGGCATAAAAGGATAGCAAAAAGTACGCCAAAAAGTTGTCCTCTCGGCTTTGGGATACCCAGGGAGGGAAAAAAAGAAAGGAATTCTTCAAATCGTCCCCGGCAGCGGTATCGCAGTACTCAGACTCCAAAAAGCCGACTTGTGCACACGTATGCGAAGGATTGAACATACTGGTAAAGGGTCCCAACCGTATCTTGTGCGGGTTGAAAAATCGAAAGCTTTGTTCAAACTTCATATATCCATAGGTTTCTTCCACTGTGCAATCGACGACGAGTGTATTTGAGGGAGAAAACGGAATCGAATACTGCCCATTGGCAAAGATGACCTCTCGATCAGTGATAGAAGTGACTCGTCCCTTCAATTTGACAATATTTTTTATCTTTCGCAGGTTGTCCATGTCATTTTGACTGACTGTTGCTCCCTTGAAGATAAGAGGAAAGTGCCCATCGTTTGGATCAACGCGCTGCATGACTCCTCGTTTTTCCATGTTCAAAAAGGCCTCTTTGCTCGAGTTGGCATTCAGAAAAGGTTTCAATATCTTTTCCACGGCATCCTTCCAAAACAGCTTTCCCGGCCTGTCTTTGGACTGTAGATAGGTGCTAACAAAATACCACGATGGGCGAGGAACGATCCAGGTGATTTGATCGTGAGTAACCTTTCCGCTCTTCAGCAAATAGATAACAGCATCGACTCCTGTTTTTCCACCCCCCACGATAAGGTAATTTGTATGCAACGAATTGGATCCCAACAGGTCCGGTAGTTTGTTTGGGGGAACCCACTGGGCCGACTCATCAATCGAAAATGGAGGGCTGTCTCTCATGGATGGAACCACAACATTGGATTCGCAACGTACTACTTTGGTGCAATCGACAAAAATTGTTTCTCCATCCTTGGTGGTTATTGTATGCGTGATTTTGGCTTTTGGATCGCTGTAACTCATGCTGCCGACGCTTCTCTTTTCGTTTTCCTCTTTTGCCTCTCCTTCGTAATTCGTTTCAAAATATGTTTTCACCCTCCCGGTGGCCTCGAAATTATCAACAACTTTTCTATAATATTCGCAAAGTTCTTTGGCGGAGGCTCGAATGTTCTGATCGAATGGTTCGTTGCCATTTTTATCCGTCTCGGAGAGAGGAAGGCTGTTCACTCCATAGTAGGCGGATGGTTGGTGTAGACGAACGTAAGGATATGCCTTTGTCCAGTGCCCTCCCGGTGCAGACAACCGATCCACAATAACAAACGTTGCCTCTTTGCGGCGCGCCAATACCACATCGACAAACGAAAGACATGCCGTTCCCGCACCAACCACGAGATAATCGCAGGTTAGTCTGGTTTCTGTCATTGCATTGGATTAAATCCTTGGTAAAAGGAATGGTACTTTATCTGTCTTTTGAAACTGTGTCGAAGTCTCTGTGTACTTGGCACTTTCCGTATTATTGTAGGATGATTCTTGTGCCAAAACGCATCATCGTTTTCTTCTGCGGTTCGCTATGAGCATGAGAGATGAATCGTGGTTGCATAAGTAAATTCGAAATCGAAACTTATTATTCTCAAACAAAGCAAGTACAGAATCTACAGACATACATGTTGATATCCTATCAAATTTATTTACTTAGGCATTTACTTAGGAGGAAGAATTTGGTCGCGTAGTTATACTTTTTGAACATACGCTCCTTTCAGCAAACAATAAGGTATTGTGATAGTAGTTCGTCCTGGTACAGAATGCCGTAGAAATGGTTTCCGACTCACCGGCGCACTCCAAAAA
>JACLAC010008348.1_pt1 | contig 12693 bp, 7 predicted proteins | sample 8027881 | NCBI WGS metagenome assembly JACLAC01 (sample SAMN15725517, study PRJNA655200) | protist metagenome | isolation source: fluorescence activated cell sorting (FACS) single amplified genomes of... | place: Spain: Blaines Bay Microbial Observatory, Mediterranean Sea | collected 2016-01-19 | reverse complement strand
AAAATCAATGATGAAAATAGTTTTTTTACTTTGTTCTTAACTATCAAGAAAAATTTATCATTTTCTCTCAAAAAGAACGATATTTATTTTTTGCATATTCTGGGCAGCTCCAATGACAAAAGTCATCAAATCGCACAATTCTATCGAAGACAATCAATCTGTTTTATACCTAAATTCAAACGTATAGATTTCCATAGTAGGAACGGACTATTATTTCTTGTATATCAACAGCTTACTTTACATAATCGACCTTTAACATCGCTCTTTCTAAAATATGTCGTGCGCTAGTGAGTCCGTAGGAGTCTGGAATGATGTCTCCTTCTTCTCCGCTGACATCGCTTTTGCCTTCAAACTTAAGTAAGAACCAACTATCGACAAGTTCATCATGAAAATCGACAAAGGCTGTATAAATGACGGAGGGTTGCCCAATGTCTTCAGGAGACTGTAACATAAAGTTATCTGACTTGGAATGATAGATTTTGTTTTCGTCATTTAGAGCATTGATTTCTATTTTTAAATGAAAGCCATGTTTTCTATTCTTGATCATGTGATTCAGCTTGAAAGATCGCCTTATGGTAGCTGTACTAACTCCATCCACCTCTTCGGGTTTTGCGTGCATCTTTTTAAAACGTTTTGACCAAACGGGCAATACATTCACACGGCTCTTATGTGAGTGCCTAAGGTTGTCTGTGATAAACAAGGGTTCTATCATATTTCCAAAGTCATCTTCTGCCCAGACGGCCAAGTATAAATCTTCATCTTGTTCATTTAACTGCACCTCTAAAAAAGCTTCGAACTCTTCGGTCTGCTTTAAAACCTTATGAGTTGAATTTACCTGGTCGTAGACGACATCAGGACTACTTCGAAAAACTTCATCCCTGTGTTGGTTTTCATAAGCTAAACTCAAAAGCATTTTGACGGGTAAGAAACTTTCAAAGGCGATGTAAAGTAAAGTAATATATAGTACCCCAGATATGACATAAAACTTAAAAGTGTTTTTAAATTGGATGAGTCTCTTTAAGGCCTTTCTTCTCTCAAATAGATGTAACCCGATAGATAAAATAAAGATAAACCCAAAAGTAACGTGAAGCGTCATCGCCTTAAGAGTAAAAGGCTGAAAAAAGCCATACAGTCCCGTGGCGATGACCGTTAGGAAAACAAGGGATAAGAAAATTAGCGAAGCTTGTTTCATTTTTCACGAATGAAACTTAAGAGAGATTCAGCGTATCTTACATAATGTCCTCCAATTTCATCCTTATATTGATTTAAAACTTTTTTACCAGTTTTGTTTTTGTCACCTGCTAGAATCATCATACCTGCTAACGTCATTTCTTTCAAAGCTGCATTCATGTCATTATTACTTTTCTTGCTTGTGTTTTTTCGTTCTAATAAATTCTTAGAGGTATAGCCTTGGACATAACCTGTGGAACCCTTTGAACTCATAAGAGCTTCTAAAGCTGGATAAACTTTTTCTGATGGGTGGTTTCTCAAAGTGTAACTCAAAGCTAAATAATGAGAAAGAGCGTGCTCTGGTTTTAGTTGTTGAATTTTATTATAAATGGCCTCAGCAGCTTCAGCGTTATCACTATAGCCCAAAGCTAGAACAAGTCGATCTACATCGGTAAAAGTATTTTTATGTTCACGGTCCATAGTCCATCCATAGCCTTTATCCCAAGAGCTATTGTTAAGTTCATCGATTAATAAGTTTATACCCATATCTTCGCCCATGAACATCATGATACGAGCAAGGTTGAGCTGATGTAAAGGTGTTTTATCTTTCTTGAAAGCTTCTTTTAAGAGAGGTAAACTACTTTCAGGTGAAGACATCACCTTAGCTAAACTTGGATAATCACTCACATGGTCGCGTTTTTGGTTAATTTGACGACTCATGTTTTTAACATCTTCAACAGCTAATTTTAATTCAGATTCTGGTATGGGGAAAGAATCTTTATGACTGTAGGCATCCATTGGGATGATCCCTTTTTTAATGACGCTTTTTTGTAAAGATTTAATGTCGACGCTTCTTGTCAGTCCACCGTTCTCAGCTGCCATCGCAGCTGCTACACCGACAGCATAACCTTGGTTCTGCAAATCAGGCTGCATTCTCACCAAGGTCATGGCATCCGAGTCTGTACTAGCTCCCAATCCAATAGAATAAAGCCCCTCTAAACCACGAGGGATAAAACAACGGTAAGGCATACTACAAACATAGGCTGGCCCCTTCATGTCTTTCACCAAAAGTAATTTAGAGTTAGGGAATTTAGCCGAGTCGAAGTTACTTTTCATTTGAACGATCGTGTCAGGGAAAGTTCTACCTGTTAAGATATCAATGGTAGTCAAGGTGTAGTCTCCAATGATACGTCGTCTATCTCGGCTATCGAGCAATTGACCAGCATCAAAAGAAGATCCCTTCATTGTGCTACGTTGACTAAGCATCAATTGCCAAACATCAATCGCATCACAATCATCCACGAGGGCATAGCAACTATTGTTGTAATGGTCTCCTGGTGTACGGTGTGGGTAACCTGCTAGTTGAACAGAAAACATACCCTTCTCGTCAATGCTGAATTGAGTGTCACCACCTGCATGAGCTGGAATATCCGAGTTACCTGTACCATCTATCACCACTTTGGCTTTCACAATACCACGACCAAAAGGCGTGACCACAACCACGCCTTCAACTTTGCGGTCTTTTACCAATGCTCCACAGCCATAAGAACGGTACCATATGTCACCACCCCCTTGTAGGATCTGTCTCCGCATCCACTCTGACTTTTTAACAACATCCCAACCATTTTTATTCGCTTGTATAGCTTTATCGATACGAGCCGTGAATCCATTTCTCAAACCATACCAGTATTTGCCGATAAGCCCAGCGGTTCCAACGCCTCCTAGTTCATCTAAATACTCGATCAACAAGGTTTTTGCTCCCTTTTCAGCTGAACCAATAGCGGCAGGTGCACCAGAAGTGCCCCCACCTACGACGACGACATCGTATTCACCTAAGATGGGTAAAGAGTTGCCTTCGATCTCAATATATTCTGCATCGCTACGGCTTCTTAAAAAGTTTTGTTTTTCACTAACTTTAAAAGGTGATTCTGCTGAGTGCTCAATGGGCTTAAGCGCCTGACTTTTCTTTTTATCTTTTGCCACTCCGGCCGTAAAAGCTCCGAGCTTTCTCCCGATTTGAGCTTTGCGATCTGTACTCCATGATAGGTAAGCTTTTTCATTTATATTGGCATACTGTCCTAAAACAAGGATATCAGATTGAGATGAATGATAAAAAGACTCTAGATTTAAATTAGACAGACCATCCCATGCATCCATAGGACTAGGAGTCTTTAATCGAATACCAAAATGCATTTTGAGAGCCTCAGAGGTTTCGATGGTTCCCTTTGGTGTCGCTGCACTTCTAACTTTGTGTTCTATACGAGAGAACTCTCCCCATGACATGGACTTGAAAGGGTGACTCGCCTTGTAATCGTATAACTCACTTTGATACTTATTTGTTTTTTTGCCGTTTTTAACCTGCTTAGCTATTTTAAATGGCATTTTTTCAAAACCTTTACTTTCGAATTTGGCTCCTGCTGTTTTAAAAGAAACGGTTTTATCTCCCTGTACAAAATTTGAAAAAGGAATCTTGGTCTGCCTTGCAAGGGTTGCATGCTCTGTGGCATCAATCAATACTTTCGCTCTCACCACTTGTCGGCCACTTCGATTGTGCATGGTGATGCCCCCAAACTGTCCATCTTCTGTTAGCAGGACTTCTGCGGGGTAACTACCCGTTAGAAATTGAACCCCAGCCTTTAACAAAGCTGAATCAAGGTTCTTTTTAATCTGAAGAGGAGTGGTTTGTGTTTTCCCAGCCCATATTTTTTTAATCAATGGATCTTCATGTGGCAGAGTTAAAAAGTAGTCCATATGTTGGCAAAGATCCTCACCCAAATAAGGTCGATCCGTCGTTAAAAAGACTTTAGCTCCTTGCTCTGCAGCCGAAATAGCTGCTGTAACAGCGTAAGTCGACCCTCCAGCGATGACAATATCGACATCGTAAGCCACTTGTAGTTTTTTAGAACCTTCAGCGATTCTCTCTTGGCTAAAAGCGAAACTAGACAGAAAAATGAAGAAAAAGCAGAATAAAGCGTTGAGTTTTAACATGGATTTATGACAAAAATAACAACAGATACACACTTATCTGTAGAGCCATCCATTCCTGCCAAACTTTTTATATTTTTTTCAGAAATTCACTAAAAGAGAGGTTCAATAAGACTATAAGGCTTCAGGTTATTATGATTTAAAGAGCTCTTTTTTTATATATCCCTCAGAAAATTAAAAATATATACGGAACTCTATACCTTAAGATGAATTAATAGCAAGAGAACATTTTTTAATTGCTCTAATCATTCAATGCCGAATAACATCTAGTATTTTAAGGCTGTAGAAGAACTGCAATAAGACTTTTTCTACCGCAGAAGACCTACTTTTAGCAAGAACGGTTCTCAACTTAATTTTAATAATTTCCTCCAATTACATATTGACTGATTTTATATATTTATTATAATTTAGATCAATATGAAATCCTATCAATCCTTACCACTTTTATTGATGACTCATGCAGAAGCATCAAAGAGTATTTACACACGTTCGGATTTAACACATCTTTTGGGAACGAGTCAGCCAGCTACGGTAGCGAAAAGGATTGAAGCCTTAATTAAGAATGGATTTCTATATCGCGCTTTGAACGGTTACTTTTATATTAAAGGGGCTCGACTAGAAGACCTAGCCCAACGAATTTTTAGTGATGGATATCTATCGCTTCAAGGCATTTTAACTCATCACGCTATGTGTGGAACAAAAAGAATGAATCATGTCGATATCATCACAACACGATCACGTCCAAAAATTATCAAAACTTCAATTGGTATCATTCACATGCATGTACAAAAGGAGGAGCATCATTTTGGATATGAATTTGGCAATGGCTTGAATATTGCTTCTCCAGAAAAGTGTTTTATCGACACATGCTACTTCCATCAAAAAAAAGCATCAAGTTATATCAATCTATACAGTGATTTGATTCTCTCAAACTTATCTATTTCGAAGGTACAAGAGTATTTAAGTCATTACAAAAACAAGAAATTTGTAACATTTACAATTCGTTTAGCAGAATCTTATGGACATAAAATTAGAAGCGGCACTGCTTGAAGTGATTCAAAAGATAGCTGAAGCATTTGGACCTAAGGCTGTTCTACGAGGGGGCATGGCATTGAGGCTACAAGGAATATCTAGATCTACCATTGATGCCGATTTTTCATTCCAACCCAGTGTTCATAAAAAAAAGGATTTTGGAGAAGAGCTAGTTAAATTAATTGCTGCTCTGAGTGATGAGCCAATAAATGTGAATTATCATTCAACTATCATTCAGATTACTGCCAGTATCAACGACGTAAAAGTAATCATAGAGGGATCTACCTCAAGTTCTTTCGAACCAACTTTGATATCGACTGCACCTATAGCTTTTCGTCTAAACAAACAACCTGCCTTAATCTCAATCATGCCTAATGATATGGCTTTGGCACACAAACTTGCTGCCTGGCTAGAAAGAAGACTGACTAGAGATTTATACGATATCTATGTACTATACGACAGATTAAAAACAACTCCTAATCTAGACGTTCTCAATACTCGCTTAAAAGAGGTTAACTATCTAAAAGGAGTTAACCCAAAGCCCAAATTGGAAGATAGTTCTGCATTCTTACTTTTTCTAAAGGAACAAGTGAAATCGTTGAATACAGATTCTATCGAGTCACAAATGCAAGGACTCATTGACGATAGAGAATTAAAAGGCATTGGTGTTTATATTAAAAACACCCTACTGGCAATCTCATTCTAAATTTAACCTTCGGGGACTAGGGGGGCAGACAAGGTTACATTACTCTAGACCCATGTATTGAATAAAAATTGCTATATTAATATAGTTTTGACCTTTCAAAAGATTTAAGGTTATTTGCCATTCCCTTAATACTTTCCAAGTTTGTTTGCAGATGATAAACCATTCTTGAAAAATGAATCGTTAATTGGTAAAGGGCCAACTTTTGGATTTAAATCTCAAATTGTCCTGTACCGGTGCAAAAGACCCTTTTAGAATGACTCATCTTTTCGAAAGTTGATAGCCGACTCAAGGAATCCAATGTTTGCTTCTAGTCACGGATGCTTCTTTTACAATTTGTTCAACTGTTTTGTCTTTCCAATAGGACCAACCTGGTTGTTCTCCGATGAGCTTAGCTATATCTTGATTGACTTTGGGTCGGTTGCGGTGCGTGCTATCTCTAAAGTGACGAGTAAGCTGCTTAGGCGCTGTGTCTCCTGTTTGTTTCTCCCAAGTTTTTAGTGTCTCTCTTAAAGACTCGAGGTTACTTTTATATTCTATCGAGTTTGCTAAATTATGGATCATATCGGGGTCACTTTTTACATGAAAAAGCTCTTCCGGTGCTGGGTTTTCAAAAAACCAACGATGCTCTTCTTTCATATTTTCTATGCCAAGTTGATCTTTAGCGAACCAGAATGAGTAATCGTCTTTATTGTCAGAGCCTCTTCTTTGAATAGTCGGGCGTCGATTTTTAATGTAGAGAAAATCCTCCGTTCGTACACCTCGCTCATGCCCCTCCCAAATGTGATGGTTGCGCTCAGAGAATATGGCAGTACGGTGTTTATAATTTGGTTCGTTGTTGAGAATTTTCAGAAATGAGCGTCCCTGAAAGGTGGTGCCTTCAACGCGACCACCGGATAGTTCAAGAAAGGTAGGAGCTATATCTATACTACTTACCAAGTCATAAGAAACACGACCAGGGTCTTGAATACCCTCAGGCCAATGGGCAATAAAAGGCACTCTTACTCCACTATCGTGAATGTGTACTTTGCCACGTCCAAACCCTCGCCCGTTGTCTGCGATAAAAACAATCAGTGTATTTTTATAGATATTCTGTTTTTTTAACTCGGCGATGATTTCCCCAACAGCTTTGTCACCTCGGGCAACCTTATCATAGTAACCTGCCAAATCTTTTTTAGTATCATATTCTTTGGTCGAAACGTCTGGTACGTAAGGTGGTAAACGCACATCATCTTCACTGTGTACTTGCCGAGCCTTTTTGGCGTAACGGTGGGCGTCAAACGTTGCAAACCAAGCAAAGAAAGGACGGTTTTTCGGTCTATTATTGAGAGTTTCTATCCATCGATAAGTCCCACTATTCTGATTGACGTTCACGGTTTTTGCATCATCAAAAAATTGAGTGAAGTAACCACTGGGTTTATTCCATTTGTATAATCCACCAATGTGCCATTTTCCAGATTGCATCGTATAGTATCCAGCTTGCTGAAGCACCTGAGCCATATTATCGAGTTTTCTAACAAAGGAGTCGTATTCCTCATGGTTATGATGAAGGTCTGGTTTTAGTTCGGCCATCGCATTAGCGTGAGGATAACGCCCCAACATCATGCTACCACGACTGGGTGCACAGGAAGATATGGTGACAAAACCGTTGTGGAAGCGAATGCCCCCTTCAGCTAATTGATCTAGGTTGGGGGTTTTAATACCTGGGTTACCGTAACACCCAATATCTTCTGCCGTCATATCATCAGCGACGATAAAGAGAATGTTGGGTTGCTTGCCTAGTGCCCCACGAGCCTTGTTGTTATCATCTGCTGCTATGCTTTTAGGCCAACAAAACACCCCGAATAAAAGACACAAGGGAATGGTGAGAAGCTTATGTGACATTATTAAGGGTATTTACAGAATTTGTTTACAGATGATAAAGCAAGTTTGTAAAATGAAACGTGAATTGCCAAAGGGTTAACCTTTTTCTTATTCAAAGCGGTTCTTTTTGAGTTTGGATTAAAATCTCAAATTGTCCTGTGCTGGTGCCAAAGACACTTTTGGGTTGAGCCATCTTTTCAAAAATGGAAAGGTAGAGATTGCCCAGGGGTTGTCGCTTTTCTTTGAGGTAGTGATAACACTTGTGTTTGTAATCACCTCCGGCCAGCAGGACGGTCGGTCTGGCAGCGCTGTGATTGTTTGGGCTCTCTAGAGCACTACCGAAAGAGCCCTTTAATTAGAACCTTATCTCTAAAAAACGACATGAAATATTGATTCTAATTTATTTTATTCTTCTCTTCACCTTTCCTTTATACAGAGTTAAAGTTTTATACCCGTCTAGGGGACTTACCTGCGAATGCCGACGTATATTGCATCATCGACTAAAAAAACGTACACTAAAACCCTTTATTGAACTTAGAATGGAATGGAGCAATGATTAAATAAAAAATGATGCTAAATGATTGATCATCTCATCACCCAACTACAATGACATTTAATATCAATTAATGATAGTTTTAGAGAATGGATACCTATGTGTTATATGCCATATCACACCTGGTAGAAATACTCGATTTGCTCTAGGCATTTATCTTATTATTCGAACACTTAAAGTTACTACTTAACAATAGGTCTTAAAACTAATTTTAAGTTTAAATTAACTTTCTTCTTAAACTGATCATTTTGCACCCAAAAACAGAAAGCCTTTAGCTTAGGGCTAAGTTATGCTAAACTTATGAGTTACCCCATTCAAGTGCACTTCCACTAAACCTGACCTAGAAAGAAACAGTTCTAAATCATCATTTTATTTAGAACAAGAAGTAAGGCACCTAATAGCTCTACCACAGAGGACCCCAGAGGTACACAGAGTCATTAATTTACGAATGAGCTTTCTTGAAAATAATATTTATTACACCTAAAAGAAGGTGAGAAAGTTAAGTAGATACGACCTCTGTGAACCTCTGCGCCCTTTGTGGTAAATATTTTTTTAATATGGTTTATCAAGACACGTTGAATTTATGAGCTCTCCTTACCTTGAGCCTTTCATCATACTTGTTCTATGATTAAAGAGAACTCCCTATGCTAAACGCTTTCCAAAAACATCATTCCAAGACTAAATCTTATGCATTCTTTAGCATCAATCATCTATATTTCAACTGCTTAACTTGCTCCGGCCCCGTTTTACGAGCCCCCGTTCTACGACCGACTCAGTTCTACCCGCCCCCGTTCTACTTATGTATTGGTGTTCACTTTTAACACAGTATAATTCTATCAATGGACAAACTTCGTATTTTGCAATGAATACTGATGTATTTGCTATAAAAAAACTAGATTTTCTTAATTATACTTATTCAAAAAAGAAAGGCGACTCTAGCCAGACTTTCTAAACTTTATTTCATTTAAAGAATCACCTTACCTATTAATATCATCTACTTTTCCGTTCACTATCTCTCAGTTTTTTAGCGGTTTCGTAAACTCCTTTATATTCAGGAGATTCAATCAATAAATCCTTTATATATCTTTTCTCCCAGGAATTCGAGTTCATATCATTCATTGCAATTCTAGCAAAAATATAGGGATAATATTTTTTTAGTTTGTATTTCAAAATATATGCACCCCCATGGGTATTGAAGTTAGTTTCCCGAAAAATTAGAGGAAGCTTTCTCCCTAAAATGAGACTAGCTTCTTCAGGTGCTAATTCAAAAGCAAATCCAACAAACCGATTATTCTTTTCATATTCAGCAAGAATCAAAGACTTGTGATGAGACCTCAGTAGCTTTTTTAGAAGATTCTTACTGATTAGCTCACTCCATGAGTAACTCTTAATAATATCTGGTACAGCTTCCACTCCATATTTATTCTGAAATTGCTCGACTGATTTTCGAGGATAAATCAATCGATAACTTTGAGAATTACTAAGTTTTATATGGCTAACTTTTTTCACACAATCGAGCAACTCTTTCTGAATTTCTGTAAGGTCTGCTCTAAGAGGCCTTCGGCTCATTTTATAACTATTATCAGCAACATTTGACTCTATGCTTTTCCTCAAACTTCCAATTGCCAAAACAATATCATCATAATTCGGAAGAAAGTTATTTACAAGACGAATTGTATTCAAAAGCTCCATGCATTGATCCACGAGAATTCCAGAGCCACTCGTCAAGCTAGTTCTTAAATGATATTTAGGATTCATACCATCAATAATTTCTCTAAGCTTTTCCGTAGCCTCATATGGTCGCCCCTGATACCAGTCTATCCTTGCTGCATAATAGACCAATGAGAATTGAAGATTCTCATAAGTTTCAATATTCTTAAAATGATTAGAAGCATTAGTCATCTGCTCATTACTTAGTTGATGAATAAGTTGTTTTGATTTCTCTAGATCTCCTGCTTGAAACCAAGCATCAATCCCTCTCAATGTTGCATCCATCCTTGCTCTAGGGTTTCCCTCATTTTCCAACATGAGTTCTTCCAAATATTCAGCCTTGGCCTTTATTCCTTTAACTTTCTCAATGGCATAAAGTTTATCTCTAAGATCACCATTTTCTTTTGCAAAAGAAAGAACTTTTTCATGCTGATCTAAAGCAGTAAATATATCTATCGTCAAATATTTCATTTGACCAATTCTATGAATATCATTTTTGAATAAAACCATACCTATACTCGTTAGCTTCTCAGCTCTTCTAAACAAATCGTTCATTTCAGATTTCGTTTCACAAGCCAAGTACAATTTTCGAAAAACTGTTGTCACTTTCCATGAGTCATATTCCAATTTCAATCCATCCTCAAAACATCGGGTAAGGCTTTCAATAAAGGCAACTCTTTTTTTATTTACATCAACGTCAAAAGGACTAAATATATGATGGTTTCGATCTAAAATCTCGTCAGGTAAGGGCAAGGTAATAGTCTTTTCACTCTTAATACTTTTAGCTAAATGCTCTATGATACCTATATCAATTTTTATGACGTCAAAACCAGCATAACATCGATAGGTATGGATAACAAGTTTACCATTCCACATGATCAAAAACAGGTCACCTTCCGAGCTAGGAATTTCTGAGGCATGAGCGTATTTTTGTGCCTGCTCAATATATTGCTCAGCCATACCTTGATTATTTGCCTCAAAAGCTGCCTTTGCTGCTAAATAATTAAGACGAGCTTTTTCAGCTGATCTTAGTGATGGAAGTATGCCTTCTTTATTGTCTGAATAAGTTTTTAAAATATGATCCACTGCCTGCCTAATCATCACAAAAGACTTTTCCGGATTTTTAACTTCTCGGGCAAATAGAATGTTTAAAAAAGGAAGTGTAGGACTTTCCGGGTATTTTTCCAATAAAGGTTTAAATCGATCTTCGATACTCTTTGGTAATAAAACTTTGCCTCTTCATCAAAATTTGTGGGTCACTTCTGGCTCAGGAAGATCGCCCATCGTGTGATATAAAGCTATTTTAAGGTTCTCATAGTTTCTAAATCCATATGATTTTCTGGTAATCAAATTCACCTTGCGATTTAACCCTTCCACAACACCACTGGAAAAAGCTTTTTTTGCCTTAAACCAGTTAATAATAAGAGGCTGATGGCGACGAATCATCCCCACGAAGTCTTTAATGGGATCTAATTTTGATCGCATTGCTCGTGCACACCATCTATTCAGATACCATTCAGCCCAATAAGAACTCGTATAATTCCAAAACAGTTGAAAACTTTCTTTTAATAGATATGCCCTGACACTTTTGAGATTGTATTGAAGCACATCACTTAATTTGACTTTTTGTTTATCTGTTAAATTTTCAGTTTTTTTTAAGAAACAATATTTCGTATGCTTTAAAATATCTTCGTATCCTCCTTGAGATAGCTTTTTTGCTTCGGAAGCTCGGATTTCACTAAGCTTCTTATTCAGATGTGCAACAATATGAAACCGATCTAAAATATGAGTTGCTTTTTTCAATTTCTTTTTGATCACCTTCAAATACGGTTTCCACATATCAGAGCAGACATGCTTTACATTTAGACACCATTCAGGGCCACACTCATAAAAAAATCGCAATAGCGATTTAATGGAACGACCTTTTCCGATATACAGTAATCTACGAGCACCATGATTTATTTGATAAACCAAAGTTATGTATTGATGACCTTTCCCATATTGAACCTCATCAACACCAATCGCAGTCGCCCCGGAAATGTCACGGTTTTCTAAACCAAAGTCCACTACGAATTTTACCGCATGAAAAACAGATCTCCAAGAGGTCCCAAAGATGATCGCTACTTCATTCCAACTTAAGCGTTTAGCCCATGTCGCCAAAAACAATGAAAAAGACCGGGTGTTTTTTGATTTTCCATTTGACCAAGGGACTGATTCAACCACTATTCCACAGTTTTTACAGTTTACTCGCCGCATTGAATATAGGAAGACGACGGCAATTCCCCATAGAGGGACGTATGAAAATCGCCTGATAGGAAGGCGATCATAGCTTCCGCTTTTCTTGTTACACTTTGAACAAATAGGCTTGCTATTTTTCCTATTCGTGATCTCTACTTCAATTTCGTCATTCTTAAATGAGACTTTTTCATAAACGAAAGACTTTTGCTTTTCGATCCTATTCAATATACTTTTTATCAGCATCTTCATTATTTGTTTGTTTTGAAATGACATTATGAAGATGCTATTTTTCATGCGACGAAATATTTTTTTCTTTAATTGCCTAACTTCCCTAAACAGAATTATTCTCGGAAAGCTGCTGTCAACAACGGTTTAACATTGCTGATTTTGTGTGTGACCCCCGGAGGGAATTGCAATCATTAGTGAAACTCTATCGAAG
>JACLAC010019432.1_pt1 | contig 12696 bp, 12 predicted proteins | sample 8027881 | NCBI WGS metagenome assembly JACLAC01 (sample SAMN15725517, study PRJNA655200) | protist metagenome | isolation source: fluorescence activated cell sorting (FACS) single amplified genomes of... | place: Spain: Blaines Bay Microbial Observatory, Mediterranean Sea | collected 2016-01-19 | reverse complement strand
TTTGCAGACCAGTCACACCGATTGGTGATCTTCCAACGTGAGGAACCCGATGATGCTAATATGTTTTTTCAAAGCCTGATGAAAACAACATTCAGCGTTTTTGGGAAATTGAATAAGGCGACAGCGGTGGACAATATCAGATCTATTTTAGAAAAAGATATTCCATCAGAAGTGCAAAGGAATCCCTTTTACGAAGTTTGGCTGAATGATATGGCCGATGTTAGTTCATTGTTTTGTAACGTTGAAAAGGATGATGCCATCAGCATCTGGATTGGCTCAAAGCGTGGATGCAAACGTTACCATGTTGATATTGTCCCCCAACGTTTGCTCGTTACTTATGCAGGTCTGGGGACAGAATGGCTACCTGATGAAGCTGCCGACTGGAAAGCGTACTCAACCGGTGAGCCTAATGAGAAAATCATTAGGGATCCTGCTGCAAGGCAATACATCGGCCAATGGGATGTAGCTATCTTTCGAGGTGGTCAACACGGTCTTTTGCATCGTACACCAGATGAAGCTTTGAATGGCCCTTCTGTTCTTATGCGGCTGGATAACAAGACGTTTTATTCATAAGCTTTTGTTTTAAAATCATTTACTGTGATTGTAAAAACCATGAAGGAAAAAGTTAAATCAAGCAAAAACCTTTCGAAAAACCAATTGCTTGTAATGGACTCACTGAAGCAAGCAAGGCAACCTCTTGGTGCTTACTCTCTTTTAGATAAACTTCGAGAAAAGGGACTTAAAGCACCCTTGCAAGTTTACCGAACTCTTGGCCAGCTTGAAAAAATAGGCCTTATCCACCGTATTGAGACTTTGAATGCTTGGACTTTGTGTTGTGAGGAAAAACATGAATGTACACCTATATTTGCGATTTGCGACGACTGTGGAACCGTAACAGAACATCTAGATAAGACCCTCTTTGACAATATTGTGGCACTGCCAGTCAGCGATGGATTTATGCCAAACCGTACTGTTGTAGAGATTCACGGTAAGTGTGAAAATTGTGGTACAACCTAGCATTTGTCATCGTTTATCCATAGGATTATAGGCATTAAGAGATACTACCAAAAAAGCACTGGCTCGCTTACTATAACAGGTGGCAATCTCTTGGTACTGCTTCAGATTGGCGTTGAGTTGGGCATGCTCATTATCTGCCCTCGTGAATTTTTCTGAGCTACATGCCGTGAGTTTAAATGAATACAAAATTATTAAACAGTGGTCTAGGGTTCGAGACCTTGTCAGCCCAAAATCAAATACTTCGAGCAAGTAAGATTTTAAGATTATTAAAATATCCTCCCTGATCGCAAATAACGCGCACTTCAATAGCCAAATACTTACCAATCTCATCCCCTCTCATGACCACCTACAGTCACTCCAACTTGGAATTACACCTTGGTGTAGTGATGGAGCTTGTGCGCCAATAAGTTGATTCATTGATTTTGTTCGCATACTGTTGAAATTCTAATTAAATTATATTGGTAACAACACTTATCATGAAATCTGAATGAGCCAACAAGAACTCGTCTATTTAAATGGACAATTAGTTCCTTCCAATCAGGCGAGCATCGCAATTTATGATGCAGCGGTTGTACTGGGAGCTACCTTAACTGACATGGAACGCACATTTAACCATCAAATCTTTAAGCTAGAGCAACACATTGAAAGATTTTATCGATCCTGTAAATTTGCCAGGATTAAACCTGCTGAATCAAAAAAAGAAACCAAAAATATCATTGAGGAGTTGGTCAAACATAACTCTCAGTTGCTTAAACCCAATCAGGAACTTGGGTGTATTCAATTTATTTCCCCAGGTGAGTTTAAAGCATACGCCGGTGCTGCCGGTCAGAACAAGGAAATGATACCTACTTTCTGCATTCATACGTTCCCCCTACCTTTTTCTCTCTGGCGTCATTATTACACCGAAGGTGCCCATGTAGTGACTCCATCTATTCGGCATGTTCCCCCAGAATGTATTGATCCTAAAATCAAGTGCAGAAGTCGGATGCACTGGTGGTTAGCCGACCAAGATTCTCACTTGGTTGATCACAGGGCGATTTCTCTGTGCTTGGATCTACAAGGAAACGTTGCGGAAACCAGTGGCTCTAATTTCTTGATGTACAAAGCAGGAACAATCTGGAGCCCTACCTCAAGAAACATTCTGCCGGGAGTTAGCAGCCAATTCCTAAAGCAACTGGCGGCTGAAATTGGTATTAACTGGATAGAGAAAGATTTCCAGGTTTATGACGTGATCAACGCAGAGGAAGCCTTTTTGGCAAGTACCCCTTATTGCGTGGCTCCAGTCACAAAGATCAACGGTCTACCGATCAGTAATGGTGAGATCGGACCTGTTTTCAAATCATTAATCCGACTATGGGGGGAAAGAGTAGAGGTGAATCTTGAGGAACAAATCCTCCAAAGCAAGCTTTAGACGATGATTCATTTACGAGATACTTTAATGGATTGAAAAATTAAAAATTTCAATCCTTAGAATATAATTTTTTCATCAGATACTGGAAAAACAGGTAAAAATCTAAAATTTTGTGTTGGTATTTTAAATTCAAGACACTTTTTTAGATGGTGCTCTCGATGGCAAGAAAAATATTAGATGGTGGAATCTCTTCATAGTCAAGCACTCCAGCAGTGGACTCAAGCAATAGATATCTATTTTAATTTGACCAATTAATAGCAGCAGATATTACTTTTCTACCAAACTAACAGAAATCTGCATACTGTAGATCATGGCCTGCTCTGCTAAGACTCGTACCTGCTCTGCAACTTTTGGAAGGCTAAACGATCACTTCATCAAGAAGGTCAAAGCCAGTAGTTCCCTGACCACTCCATACATTTCTGCAAGACCACTAGGGTGGCTTTTATTCCATCGGCTTCCAAAACCTGCATCACTTGATTGAAGATCGTGTTTGGGCAGAGCTCACTATCCCGGGCACAGACTTGGTACTAATTAAACCAACGATTTCAAGCATGGCTGGTCTATTTTTTTAAATGTTCAAACCTGACAAGACACGCCTCCATCGACGAAGATCACGGTTCCATTGATGTAGGATGTGGATTGGGAAGGCAGAAATATAGCGACTCCAACTGTCTCATCTTGCTCACCCCAGCGCCGCATTGGGGTTCGTCCAGAAACAAAGGAGTTGAATTCGGGAACTTTTGTAAGAATAGAAGCCATCTCATTGGCAAAGCAGCTTGGGACGATGCTGTTGAAGCGAATACCTTGTGGTCCCATTTCAAACGCAAGATCCGTGTTCAATACCCTCACTCCCGCTTTGCTCGTAGAGTAGCAGTGAATGTTTTATGAGGCTGCGGTCGCAAGATTGAATCAATATTGACAATAGACCCAAATCTTTGGCACTGCATCAAGCTCTCAGCTTCACGAGAAAGTAAGAAACTCGCCCGCAGATTGTTGTCCAACATCCGATCAAAATCTTCTAAATCAAATTCTATCAGGGGTTGGTGATGTTGAATGCCAGCATTGAAAATCAACCCCTTCAACTGACCGTGCTGCTCCCGGATTTTTCAAAAAGCAGCAAGTACCTCCTCATCATTGGCAACATCCAAAACAAATTAATCAGCTCGCTGCAACAATTCTTGAAGATGTTGGTGGCGACCTTTTAGCAAGTTTTCATCTTGGACATGCAGCAGGACGGTGGCTCCTGCTTCAGCGACTGCATTAGACATAGACACCCTAGTCCGCGATAGGATCCTTTAATCAGGAAGATCTGGTTTTAAAGTAAAAACAATTTTGGGATCAGGAATTTATCCAATTTCTAGAAATATTTTTTTCGCTGCTTATCAAATTCTTCCGACCATTGTCTACTGAAATTGCTTTTAGTCGTTTTATCAAGCCATGAACCGTCCAGACCGTTCAGCATAAAGCTCTTGAGGTCATCAATACTACACCCGAAAGCTTCAACCATCATACGTTGGCATTTGATTGGATTTACAAGATGAAAAGCAGGATCATCCGTATTGGGATGAATTTTGAGTCCAGCCCTAGCCATTTGACGAATTGGATGTTCTTGAGCCCATGATTCTGCACTTAGGGTTCGCAGATAGAAACTGTTTGTCGGAACCACAGTGATCAAAATTCCTTGTTCAATGCAACGTGAGACAAGGGTAGGATTTTCGAGGACAGTGTAAGCATGATCGAGCCGATCTACTCCCAGGACATCCATTGCTGTTTCCACATTCTTCCATGGCATGCCAAATTCTCCTGCGTGAGCGGTTGTCTTTAAGCCTGCTTTTTTTGCCAAGGAATACGCATCAGAAAATTTTTCAGGTGGATTGTTGACTTCGTTGTAATCCAGTCCGATGCCTACAACGGCAGAGTGATGGTGGGCACACATCAACTCTACCATTTCCAGGCCGGCGGATGCAGAGGCCTCACGGTCAATACTGGGGATGAGCAGGCTGGTGATCCCAAAGTCTTGCTCAGCCTCGTTCATACCCACAAGAATGGCTTCCTGCAATTCGCTATAGGAGATATCAGTCGCTGCTAGAGTTCCTGTTGGGTTCCAAAAAAACTCTGCATGTCTGACCTCCTGACGAGATGCATCTTCCAAGTATTCATAGGCAATGCGACGAAGGTCAGCAGAAGCTTGGAGAATATGGTTTTCCAGTTCACGAAAAATGTGCAGGACTCCAACCGGCTTATCCCCACGGAAGTAGAAAGCATCGATTTCGGCATCTGTTGTGCGGGCTCCATTTTTCCGAGCTAGGTCCTTCATGGTCTCTTTGCGGATAGTACCGAGGAGATGACAATGCAATTCTATCTTGGGGATTCGCTGCAAAAAATCCTCGAGGGGTGAGGTGGCTTCGTTCATGGGTTTTTTCTCTGTTCTAGGGCTTTCATACATACTTGAAGCGAAATCTTGGTGTCAACGCTAGTTCCAATCGAAGCATTTGCTGGTTGCTCTAGATTAAACTCTGTCTTCCCGTATTGCGAATCGTTCTCAGTATGTACGGAGAGGTTGACTCTCTGGAACTTGATTAGGGATGGCTTGATGACAGCTAGCGAAGCAATCGGATCGTAGATCGCCATCTGCTGACGTCCTCGTGCAAGAGCGATGTCAAGATAGCCTCCGAGTAAATCTGCCAAAAGACGATCCTCTATGTTAGGCATGTCAGCTGGACCAAAAGAAACTTGGCGACAGAGTTCAAGATCAACCACCCAAAGTGGTGCACCATGTTGAAGAACAGTGGAAAGGGCGTCTGCGTCGGCAAAGGCATTGTACTCAGCGTGCTCGGTGTGGTTGCCTCTAGCACGACTGCCACCCATCCACGTTAGAGTCCTAAGTCGCTGCAGCTTGTCTGGAAAGGCTTGGTAGGCTAAAGCGATGTTGGTGAGTGGCCCGATCGCGAGCACATCTTTGGGACCTTCGGAATCCAGCCAAGTTTCCAAAGCTGGAAGCGCTTCCTGAACGGGGGATGCAGGAACCAACGGAAGAAATTTTCCTCGGCTGCGCATGCCCTTTGGTCCTAGAATCTTTTCTGCAGTTTCCAGAGGACGGAGCAACGGACCCTCAGCACCTTTGTAGATTGGCCAAGAGAAGCCGAAATGTTTGATCGCACCGAAAGCATTGGAATGGACCTGTTTCAGTTGGGAATTACCTGCGACGAGTGACACACCATCAATGTTAATGCCCTCTGCTTCAAGGACTAGGAAGGCCCATAAATCGTCAAATCCAAAATCAGTATCGACCCATAATCCCATCAGTCAGATGCCTTTATGGGGTGTCCATACTGCTCTGGCAGGTCAAAAGCTATGTTTGTTCCAATTGGATAGGGGGTATTTCCGGCTGGAGTAGAAGCCGTGATACGACCTAGGGCGGAGGTGAGCACGTATTCCCACACCTCACCAGCGAAAGATACACCGGCAACCCTCCCACTGAAAGGGCCAGTTCCCAACCTGACACCCCCGGGACGCCAGGCTAAATGCCCAGATGGAGTGTTGTATCCAATGTTTTTGCTGGCGTTGCTGCCAATCAACGTTCCGTCACAGACTTCGAAAATGTTCTCAAAGCCAATGAAATCGGCGGCAAACACTGTGCTGGGACTGTTGTAAAGTTCAGTTGGAGTACCCATCTGTTCGATCAAACCATCCTTCATCAGTACTACTCGGTCAGCTAACGCCAATGCCTCTCCTTGGTCATGGGTGACAAAGATCATGGTGATACCACTGTTGCGTTGCAGGCGCTGTAATTCAGACCGCATGTCTAGACGCAAACGAGCATCCAGGTTCGACAGTGGCTCGTCAAGCAACATGACTTTCGGTTCCAGAACAAGAGATCTTGCCAAGGAGAGCCTTTGTTGCTGGCCACCTGAGAGTTCACTGGGTTTGCGATTGGCGAATTCGCCAAGTTCGACGGTGTCGAGATTTCTTTCGACACGTTTTTTGATCTCAAGATTCGAAATTTTTCTGAGTCGTAGGCCAAAGGCTACATTTTCAAAGGCAGAAAGATGGGGAAATAAAGCATAGGACTGAAACACTAATCCAACCCCACGTTTATTGGCTGGAACTTTCGTTACGTCGGTCCCATCGATTTCAATCGTCCCCGAGCGAGGCGCCAAAAGTCCTGCGATGGCTCTCATCGTGGTGGTTTTGCCACATCCTGAAGGTCCCAAAAGAGTTAGCAGTTCACCTTTGCGGATATTCAGGGTCAATTGGGGTACCGCAACCGTGTCCCCGTATGCTAGTGTGAGATTTTTCAGGGAAACAAAGGACTCAGACATAACGAGAGAATCCCAGGAATTTTTCAGCGAGGAAAATGATCCCCACGGACATTATTGCAAGTAATGCAGATAAGGCTGCCACAGAGGGGTCGTAGGTGATTTCCATGTAAGCCAGCATATCAATTGGCAGTGTTCGCACACCTGGGCCGGATAGAAACAAAGATACTGGTACCTGATTAAAGCTGGTGACGAATCCCAAAATAAAAGCTGCTAAGACTCCTCCGCGGATGTTAGGTAGCACCACTTTCACAAAAGCTCCCAATCGCGTGCAGCCAAGCAATACGGCTGCTTCCTCCATGTCGCTTCGCAAATTCTCCAAACTGGCTGTTACCACTCGCACCGCATACGGAATCACAAGCGCTGTGTGGGCCATGAACAGAGCGAGTGAGACGGTGAAATCGAGTGGAATCACCAGGTAACGCAACAGCCCAAGCCCAACAATGATCCCCGGAACGATGATTGGGGCTGCGACGATCGTTTTGAACGTTTCCGCAAAAGGCAGACGATAGCGACTGAGAGCGTAGGCTGCAGGAACTCCAAGCACCAACGCGGTCATTGTTCCAAACACAGCAAGGAACATGGAGAGCGCAAAACTTGCACGAAAACTCTCGACTTTAAAGACCGCAAAGTACCATTTGAGCGATAGTCCTTCTGGAGGAAAAGCCAAATTTTCTCCAGCCGATAGACCGGCTGCGATAATGATGAAAAATGGCCCGATCAGGAAAGTGAGGGTCAGTCCAATAATCAAAAGTGATGTTTGCTTCCCCATTAAGATTTTCTGCCAAGAGCACAGTTCAGCATATCTTTCCCAAGTGCGAAGAAATCAGGTGAAGATTTTGATTTCATACTTTCAAAAACATGAAGCCAAAAGGGTTGTTGTCTGACCAATTAGTATAATCATACTGATGATTTCATGGACTAAGCTCTAGCGGTTGCAATTCGTTTGAAGAGAAGATTTGAGCCAAAACTCATCGTGATCAAGATCGTTGCAATGATTCCTGCGGAAACAAAGTCATTGGCTACATTTACTCTCTGATAGAGCAGTGTCTCCAGCATCAAGACCTTCGCTCCCCCAAGGATCGCAGGCGTGATGTAAGCAGTGAGAGAACCCGTAAAAACCAGTGTTCCTCCGATGACTAGCCCTTCCTTGGTCATTGGAAGGATGACCTTTAAAAAGACCTGCAACCAGTTGGCTCCCAAAACTCGGGCAGCAGCAACTGCTTCATTTGGTAAGTTTTCCATGGCTGAGATAAGTGAAATAATCATCAGCGGCATAAAGAGCTGAAGTAATCCCAAAAAGACGGCTGTCTCTGTAAATAACAACCGAATCGGAGTGTCACTGAGCCCCAATCCGACGATGGCATCGTTTACAATTCCTGTGCGTCCCAAAATGACGATCCAGGCATAGGTTCGTGCGACCGGCGAGATCATAAGGGGCAAGACCACTAGCCCAAAAATTCGTCCACGATGTTTGGGTGGAAGATGGTAGATGGAGAATGCTATTGCATATCCGATAATGGCACTGACCCCCGCAACGAGGAAGCCAAGTTTTAGAGTTCGGAAAAAGACCCTCTGATTGAGGGGCTTGTTGATAAAGTCCGCATAGCCTTGCAGAGACCAAGCGTCATCAACCCTGAAGCCTTCTGAAAGGAGGACGAGGACAGGCAACAAGAAGAGGGTTGCCGTGAAAAGGATTGCAGGGATGGCAAGCACCAAGCCCTCTATACGATTTTGAAACACGGTGGGAATGTTGAGAGGGAGGATCTCGGAGTAATGACTCCGAGATCTCATTTAGGTCTGATTAACTAGCTACTTTATGACTTTGGTGTTCCAACGCTCAACCCAGCCTTCACGATTGTCAATAATATCGGCGGGGCTGATGATGTTGAGAGAATCAATTAGCTCAGCACCATAAGTCAGTCCCTCAGCAACTTCATCTGATACCTTGACTTTCTTATTCGCAGGACTGTCGATCTTGGCGTTGGCGATTCGGGTCTGGGACTCCACGGAGAGCCAGTAGTCCATGAATTGATAAGCCAATTCTTCATTGCCATTGCCTTTGGTCATGATCATCACATTCATTCCCCCAGTTTGGCCCTCTTTTGGGTTGGCCCAAACGAATGGTAGTGGACTATTAGAAAATCTACTCCAAGCAAAGCGTCCCACTGGGGCTGCAATGACTTCTTCCTGATTCATCAACTGGGCAAGTTGAGAAGAACGGACATAGAAAGTTACGATGTCATCAGCTTTGGCACCAATGCTATCGATGGTTTCTTCAAAGCCGTAACCTTGGTGGCCAAGCGCCTTTGACAGCATGAAAAGAGTGAGAGGTCCCTGGGTGCCGGTGATATTTGGAAGAGCGACTCTACCGGCAAGTTCAGGGGATAAGAGATCCTTCCAGCTGTTGATTTGAACCAAGTCTGAACGATAGACAATGGAACTGGCGTAGAAGGTGTAGCCAACTGCCCAATTTTCGCCAAGAGGATTCTTGGCTCCCTCATAAAGATCATTGTAGCTGGAGAGCTTGGAGACATCCAGATTCTGGAGAAGTCCTTTACGGGCTAAGGCCAGCGCGTCATGAGAAGAAATCACAGCCATGTCAATTACGGGCTTGGCAGCATTGGCTTCGATTTTCGCCATCCGCTCGACGCTGTTGCCAGTTTCGATCACCAGTTCACAGTCACAAATCGCTTCAAACGGATCATAGAGAGCTTTTTTGTAGGCATCTTGAGCAAAAGAATAGACAGAGATGGTCAATTTCTTATCTGCTGCAACCGCTGTCTGCATGGTGAGAATCGCACCAATTACTGCAAAAATGAGATATTTCATTCAGCACTCCTTAAGATGTTGCCAGGACTGAGAAATCGCCCTGAAAAAACAACTGGAGGCTCACTTTGTCTCCAGTAAGCCAAGATTCGGTATTTCACACCGAAATTTCCAACAATTTTTGAGAATTTGAAGGTGCAGTACACAAGAAAATCAGCATTGGTCAAGGGAATTTTTAAGGAGATGTGTAGCGTAGGGATTTAGTTTGTTTTGCGAAGTTAATGGATCTGAGCTTTCAGCAATATACGGAGTGAGTACTTTTCAATGAATCTTTTGATGGCTCCAGTCGAAAACAAGCTTTAAATCATCTGATAGAAAATCACACCAAATCAATCTCTTTCAAAAAATTCAGGTTCCTTTTAGCAGATGTGAAAGCTTGATCAGTTGTTCCTCTTGGCATGTCCTGTTCAATCACTCCAATGCCATCGAAGTTGATGGTTTCAAGAACAGTCTTCAGTTCTCGAAAATCAATAATTCCATCTTCTAAGTTACACATGACATCCAGATCAAATGCTTGGTCTGAATCCAGGTTCTCCTCAAGAACTCGTTTTTTGATTTGCCCATCTACATTTTTAAAATGCAGGTAAGCAATTCGCTCAGCGTACTTAATTAGAAAATCTAGCGCCGAACGGTCGCCTGCTTCATGACTTCCATTGGAATATGTGTGATGACCGGTATCGAAACATAGATCGATCTCGGTTGCTTCCATCAAATTTTGGATCTCATTTTCATATTCGTAGAGAGATTTGATATGAGGATGAAAAACAGTTTTTATGCCGTGTTCTTGGAAGGTGAATGTGGCCATCTCACGAATAATCTGCAAATATTTGTTTGATTGGGAGGGAGTCAAATCTGATTTTTTTTCACCGAATCTCCCAACATCCGATTCATCCATTGTTACAAGATATTTAGCATTCAATTGAACAAGCAGCTTACACAACGAATTCAACTCGTCACGAATATTATCTAATTTGCTGATTTGATCGAAGGCATAGCAGGCAGTACCAGCGCAGACCCAAAGGGACCGCATCTCAAGTTCAGTTGTTAACTCCTTATAGTTTGTTGGAAGATAGCCAATGGGGCCTAGTTCCAGAGCTTGATACCCAGCGGAAGCAGCCTGATCCAAAAAAGTAGGCCAAGGTGTGCCTGATGGAGTTCCATCCGCATACCAGACTCCCCAAGAACAAGGAGCAGTAGCTATAGTTACTTTCATACTGAGTTACATTTTTTTAAGGTTTCTATGATTTTCTGAAACAGTTTTAAGTCTTCAAGCGAGTCCTGTAAACTTGTTTTTGGTTTTCGATTGGAGGCAATACAGTCGTAGAATTCAAGTATTTCATTAGCGAATGGATCCCGATAATCGGGGCCATAAATCGTAGTTTGAGCTTTCCCCTCAGTGTACTCAGCAACTTCTAATGTCGAAGATTGATATCGAACATAGGGTGTCTCATAATTTATTTTGAGCCGCCGATCTCTCTGATAGATTTCTATGGCTGCATCAAATTGAACGATTTCCTGATTGTTTACTAACTCATAGGTTGCAAGAAATCCATCGTACTCTAGGACGATGATTAGTAGCTCTCCTTGATGAGATGCCGCTGTTGACTTGACACTAATTGGGGATCCAAATAATTCACGGACAGCAGAAAAACTGTGACAACCAAGGCCCGTTAACATTTGATAAGCAATCCTGTGTTCAGCTGTTGTTTCTGGGCCGAGTGCGCTATCAAGTTGTTGGTTGCGCTTTTTCTTTGAGTCTTCGATTAAAACTGAGGGGATATCAACAGGTGAAAAGATCGGTCTCGTTTGAGTGACGAAAAATGGTCCTTCACAAATAATGTCTCGGAATCTGAGATATTCTGTTTTCTTGGGACTAACTTGCATCAGTTCCTTAGCCTTGAGGAACGATCCAGCGTAGCGACGCATGTAGCCGACCATTGTAATTTGATTTGGGAAACTCTCTCCTAATTCAACAAGTTCTTTCAGTTGCTGGATGTTTAGTGTAGCTGGTTTCTCAACGAAAACATGCTTTCCAAGTTTGATGGCCTCCATCACAAATTCAAAGTGATGTTGATCTGGAGACAGCACAAATACAGCATCAATTTCGGGATCTTTCAGGATCTTAGATGGAGAAATACAACTGTCGGAAATATTATACCTATTTACAATAAATTCATTCAAAGAGTGTGAGATATCCGCAACAGTTTTGATTCGATATTTGTCGTTTAGATCAGAAAGGATAGGCAAGTGAACGAGCTGTGCAACTTCGCCTAAGCCAATAATACCAACGTTTAATCTTATTTCATTCATCATAACTCTTGGAGAATTTTTTCGAAGCAATTGAGTTTTTTTGAGCCCTGAATTTACTCCAAATAGGATTTAAAAATTAATTTTTCTAATTGTCCAAGGAAATGGGTCAAAAAACGATTAATCTTTGAACATTCCCATGACCATTTCTTATTTCAACTTCTAACAATCTCAAAACAATTTATGATTATATTGGAGGACATAAGATTTAAAGAAGACATGTTTTTCCGAGTTTAGAGGGCAGATTTGCGAAAACCTCAGTCGATTGTTGAAGAAAATTATCAATTTGAGAAAGACATTTAAGAATTTTAAAACAGAAATCAAGTCATTGGTTCAAGATGTTTCTTAACTATTTAATGGTTTCATCAAATTAATTTTACCTCATTTTTCTAAATCAACCATTTCTTTCAGGAGGCCAAATGTAAAAAGTTCTATCTGCTTACCAAGAATCAATTCTATCTTGAAACTAATCAGTAGAGGAAGTCATGAAAAAAAATCTCTTTAACAGATTTTTAAGATTCTCCACTTTAACAGGTGTACTTGCACTAACAGCGCTATCAAATTCTGCTCAAGCACAAAGTTGCTCCAGCTACAACGAATCACCAATGCTGGCAAATGCGGTAGCATCCGGAGCACTAACAGTGGTTGGAGACCGTATTCCTGAGGAACCCCTAGTTATGGAGGTCGCAGAGCAAATTGGTGTTTATGGTGGAACAATGGTTGATACCACGGGGGGAAACCGTTTAGCAGAATTCCGTCACTTTGGATATGAACCACTCGTGCGTTGGTCTGTTGATGGAAGCCAAATTGTAC
>JACLAC010017195.1_pt1 | contig 12696 bp, 10 predicted proteins | sample 8027881 | NCBI WGS metagenome assembly JACLAC01 (sample SAMN15725517, study PRJNA655200) | protist metagenome | isolation source: fluorescence activated cell sorting (FACS) single amplified genomes of... | place: Spain: Blaines Bay Microbial Observatory, Mediterranean Sea | collected 2016-01-19 | reverse complement strand
TTGGTTTCAAGGTTGCTGCCTTATTCTTTGAAGCAGCTCACCTAGGAATTGACGATCGGAAAGAATAGTGGATGCACGGTTAAAATAAAGAATTTTACAAGTCAGTTAAGAACAATTTGAGACATGAAATGGTTAAGCAGACTTTGAATGGTGATTGGCTCTTTGAAAGAATAGGAGGCGAAGAGAAAGGCTGTGCTACGGTGCCCGGAGATATTTACAAGGATCTTTTAGATAACAATATGATACCAGATCCTTTCTATCGTGATAACGAGTTGCATTTAGATTGGATCGGTGAGAGTGACTGGTCGTTTACCCGTGAGTTTGAGGTGTCCACTGAGTTCCTAGAACATGATGCAGTATTGCTCTCCTGTAAAGGTCTCGATACGTTGGCAAAAGTTGTAATCAATGACGTCCAAGTGGGCGCATCAGAAAACATGTTTCGAGAGTGGGAATGGAACATAAAAGAAAATCTCAAACAGGGGACAAACTCAATTACGATCTTATTTGCATCAGCTATGAAGTACTGCAGGGCAAAGGGTAAAAAAAGGAAACTACCAGCTTGGGTGCCTTACCACAGAAACTGGATACGTAAAGAGCAATGTAACTTTGACTGGGATTGGGGACCTAAAGTAGTCACATGTGGTATCTGGCGTGATATCAGCCTAGTTGCCTACGACAATTCAAGGATAGACACTGTTCATGTACTTCAATCTCATTCAAAAAACTCAGTTGAACTTACTGCATTCCTTGAGTTGGAAAAAATCGGGAGTTCATCTCATTCTGCATCTATGACACTTTCTTTAAACAGTAAAGTAGTTGAACAGGTGGACTTTTCAGTTGTAGGGAAAAAGGGCAGAGCGGTAGCGAAAATCAAAAATCCTGAATTGTGGTGGCCTAATAATATGGGCTCTCAGCCTTTGTACGAAGTAGAAGTAAGGCTCTTTTCGAAGGATGGGTCACTGCTTGATATCTGCACCAGACGTATTGGTCTTCGTACCTTGGTTCTTGATCGTCATCTTGATGAATGGGGAGAATCTTTTCAGTTTGTGGTCAATGGTGTGCCATTCTTCGCAAAGGGGGCCAACTGGATTCCAGCTGATGCAATTCTGGCTAGAATGTCTGATAAAAATTATCGCATGCTCATCCAGGCTAGCGTTGAGGCCAATATGAATATGCTTCGCGTTTGGGGCGGTGGTATTTATGAGAACGATATTTTCTATGATCTGTGTGATGAAATGGGAATCTGTGTCTGGCAAGATTTCATGTTTGCTTGTGCAACCTACCCTACATTTGACAAGCCTTTTATGGCTTCCGTTAAGGAAGAAATTAAAGACAATATCAAACGTTTACGCCATCATCCCTCTATTGCCCTATGGTGCGGAAATAATGAACTGGAGCAGGGCTTAGTCAGCAATGAGTGGGGGGAAAAGTCTATGTCCTGGAAAGACTATGGGAAGCTTTTTGACAAAATGATTCCTAGTGTTGTCCAAAAGCTAGATCCTCAGCGAGACTATTGGCCTTGCAGTCCCCACACTCCTCACGGTGACCGTGAGGAATACAACGACCCTAAATGTGGAGATGCCCACCTCTGGGACGTTTGGCATGGTAAGAAACCCTTCGAGTGGTACAGGACTTGTGAACACAGATTCAACAGCGAGTTTGGATTCCAGTCTTTCCCTGAACCCAAAACCGTAAATGACTACACAGAAGTGGCAGATCGTAATGTAACCTCATGGGTTATGGAGCATCATCAGCGTTCTGGCATAGGCAATACTACAATCATGCAATACATGCTTGATTGGTTTAAGTTGCCATTTGGTTTCGACAATATTCTCTTTGTTTCACAAATTTTACAGGGAATGGCTATCAAATACGCCTGTGAGCATTGGCGACGCAGTATGCCTCGCGGTATGGGCACACTTTATTGGCAGTTAAATGACTGTTGGCCTGTTGCGAGTTGGAGCTCAATTGACTACCACGGCCGCTGGAAAGCACTTCATTATATGGCCAAGGAGTTCTTTGCTCCGCTTATGATTAGCGGGTTAGAAAGCAGTAAAGATGGCACTGTTGAGATCCATCTGACCAATGACAACCAAAAAGAATTCAATGTAAATGCTGCTTGGAAAGTCACTGACCTTGCTGGCACTGTCCTAACTGAAGGTAGTAAACATGCCAGAACTCTTGCTAGAACAAATGCTTGTGTCAAGAAGCTAGATCTCTCTAGCCTGATTGCTAAATATGGCAAAAGAAACTTGTTAGTGTGGCTAGAATTATTCGTTGATAACTCTGACAAGTCTATCTCCAGCAATCTCGTTCTCCTTTCAAGACCTAAGCATCTCGAACTACATACTCCTCAGATCAAGACCTCTGCCAAAAAATCTGATATTGGTTACATTGTAACCATATCCAGTGCAACTCCAGCCTTGTGGGTTTGGCTTGAGATAAAGGGGTTAGATGCGGCGTTTAGTGCTAACTTCGTTCACCTTTGCCCGGACAATCCGATAGAAATTCAAGTCACCACTGAAAAGTTGATGACGCTATCAGCTTTGAAAAGCAAGCTTTTGGTGAGAAGCATAGTAGATACATTTTAGTAAAAAATATTTTTTATCACTTTAACTAAACTCAGGAATCGAACTGGGAGTAAAATGTTTGTAAAAATAGATTCCTATGAATCACCGTGAATTAGGAGATACATATCTGACATTGCTTGAAGCTATTGAGCAAACGGGCTTGAGCAAAGTGGAAGTGGTGCTGCATAGTGAAGAGATTTGGATGTACTGTCCAAGAGTTCCCAAGAAGGAGCAGTTGGTCAAAGATACTGGGGCTGAAGTCGTTTCTAATTGGATTGGTATGAGCGAAGTCTTTGGTGAAACGGAGATGCCGGTTTGTGCAAAGCTGACAGATCCCTCTAAAGAACAGTTGCAACTCCGCTTGAAAAAAGGCAGTTATGATTTGAAAGGCCTGAGAGTGATTAATCAGGATGCTTCTGTTGCAACTGAAGAGATAGAGCTTCAACATCTTAACCCACTAAGCGTTTCTCCTACATCTAAAGAAGATCGATCCTGTGAAGTTGTCCAGCCAACATTGTATGTAACACGAGCTGGGCTAGAGCAGTATTTAGGTAAAGACAACTCCTCTGATTCTCTAATTAAATAGGGGTTTCCCAAATTAAGGGGCACAGGCATATGCTTCGGTTACTCATAGTATTTTTGTTATCGTACAGCCACCTCTTCGCTGCCAGTTAAAATACAGAGACCTAACTTTCTCTAGGTAAAACGGCCTCAAAGGCTACCCTCACCCTGCTAATTCCTTCCCAATCACTAGACAATTTAGAAAGTGTCCATTAACTTTAGTGGATACCAGTCTCTTTCAGCCCTCACCATAGTGAAACTGACCCTTACAAGGTTGTTCTAAGTAGCTTCCCTGAAGCGGTATTTCCCCCTTTGAAGTAGTCAGCAAACTATTGTCACTTCCAAAAGACTCAGAAGCTCATATGCGAAAGAATCTGGACTCGTCCAAATATTTTGAACTCCCCCATTCAAGAGCATACCAGCGCTACCGTTTTGAAGAAATCCAGCATGGACGCACTTTCGTAGACCGACATTACTATCGGGTGTTGATGGAAGCGATGGTTCAGGATCTTCATGACCCAGAACAAAAGCGGTGGGAACTACTGCAAGGAGCTCTGTCCTCTGTAGATATTTCTGATCTTCCTAAACCCACCTAATCCCAGTCAACAATTCTATACTTCAGTAAATCCTCACTCAGCCCTACAGGAAATCCTCCGATCTCATCGAATTATCAATTGAGTGTCTGGGCGTTTCAAACGTGGACAAAAAACTCACAATAAAAGGTCTTATGTCTAACACTGTTCCTGCAGAAATAGTCGATCTTAGTAAATTAATGCCACTCACCAAAGCTAAGCTTCACTCAGGAGTCTATGAGTATTTAATTGCCCAAATCAGTCCTGCAATTGTGCTGGATTGTCGGCCTGCAGAACGAAGCTATGTTTGGATGGGGGAAGGCATGGTAGACAGAAAGCCCGAAAAAATGCCTGATTTAGCCCCACTTATTGAAGACTCTGTACAGGAGGTTTATAAAAATAGACTACAAAATTATACCAAATGGTCCGGATTCAGTTTAGTTAATCAATTGATAGTAGATACAGGAGAAAAATGCCTTCGCCTGTACCGGCCAAGACGTGTCGATTTGCGAAATAAGACTGGCCCTCTTCTGGAAATTTGGGATGTACCTCCACCAAGATTACTTGTTTCTAATGACATTGAACTTTACAGGCGGCAAGCACTCCAGCTGGGTGTAAAGTTGTTACCCGCTCAACAGGTAGTTACTGAAGGAGAGCTGTGCTTAGCTTGGGGACACGGCGCAGAGGAATTGGAAAAGCTTGCACAAGCCCTAGAGCAATTGGGGTATATCAAAAGTGCAGATACCTGGTGCCAACACTTTAGGGCAAATGAAGATAGTCCTTTGAAACGAACCAGTGCCCCACCAATTGAATGGCTTAAGTATAAGAAGTTAATTCATCAAGTTTTGAGTAGTACTGGGACAAAACTCAAAGAGGAAGATTGGCGAATCCACTTTGGAATTAGTCGACCTGGTGGTTCTGAGAATGAAGACGAAGACCTTGCAAAAATAATTAAGCAGGCAATGCGATAGGCAATATCACAGGCAATATCACAGGCAATGAAATCTGAGCTTTCGACTCTCCTCCCAATTAAGTATCTGATATTTCGTCATTATTCATAATTTCAAACAGGCAATATCATAGGCAATATTACAGGCAACGTATTGCCTAATCAATTGCCTACCGCTCCCCATCTCCTTTGTTTAAGTTGATTACCAGTGCAGGACATACATAGCCTGCGTTGATCAATTTAATTAAGGAGCTGCCCATGGCACCCCCATTTACTTCCATATTCCTAACTGAATCCGAGGCTGCAAAATACCTCGGTATATCCAAGAAGACTCTCCAACGTTGGCGCTTTGATCACAAAGGACCCGCTTACGCCAAGCTTAACAACAAGCTGATCCGCTACCATTTACCTGAACTTGATGAGTGGATGGACCAACAGACTATTACCCATGAAAACAAGGAGTCTTCTTATGAATGAGGAAAAACCAGCAACTGTTGAAGCTGCGAGTACTGTTCAGGATTCTCAGAGTCCAAAAGATAGTACCTCAACTGCTTACCAGCCCATAGACTTCAGTGAGTTTACAATTTCCCAAAACTTTGGGTCTCAATTGAGGGTTACCAAAAGACTCACCAAAGTTCCGGTCTACAAACCCAAAAATACCCAATGGTTCCGGATTCATCCAAACTATAAGCAGGATATGTGGTTGTTAAAATATGGAGACAGTAGTGGTGACTACTACCTTGTTTCAGAGTCCCTTGCTGATCAATTGGCTGATTTTGTAAAGCCTTTTAAGCTTGTTGTTGGAGTAGACAGGCAAGGAGTAGTTTTTGTTTGGCCCCTCAGGCTGCCGGATCCAGAGCGACTAAATGCTTGGCACCTAACTGCTATGGAGGCAGCTAAGAACGCCGAACTTGAATGGACTCGCGTCCAGTCCAATATGAGTCTCGGAGCTAACGAACTTTATTCAGCGGAAGGAATAACGGATGAGCCAAAGTGGCCTGAATTATCGATGAACGAGATCTTTGACATCGCCTTCAAACAAAAGAAAATCAAAAGGCCTGATCACTTTGTTCTCAAGCAGTTGCTCGGAGAAACCTGAACTTCCTGCAAGGGAAGCGCTTCCAGCAGATCTGGTGTGTAGACTTTGAGTTTGGTCAAAGCTCAAATCTGACACCAGAACTAAGATGCATGGTTGCCCGTGAGTACTATAGCGGGCGACTGGAGCGTCTTTGGCTGGATGGTGTAGCTAAGCCGGCATGCCCTTTTCCTTTAGGAGAAAATAGCCTCTACATTGCTTACTACGCCTCAGCTGAGATGGGTTGTCATCTCGCTTTTGACTGGGACTTACCAAACTCTCTACTAGACCTCTTCTGTGAATTCCGCTGCCTGACCAATGGACTTCCTTTACCTGCAGGTAATGGGCTACTGGGTGCTCTCACCGCATATGGCCTGGCCCATATCTCTTTCGTCGAGAAAGCGGAGATGATCCAGCTGGCCCTTCGTGGGGGGCCTTATAGTGCTGAAGAACAAGTTGCTTTACTAGACTACTGCCAGACGGATGTAGATGCACTGGTTGCTCTGTTGCCAGAGATGGCTCCAAAGATCCCAATAGATCATGCACTCATTCGGGGTCACTACATGAAGGCGGTAGCCAGAATGCAGTTTGTTGGGTCTCCAGTTGATCTTAGGTTGCTTGAGAGACTTCGAGCGAACTGGGAGTTCATCCAAGACGACCTGATCGCAGAAATAGATAAAGATTTTGGAGTCTATGAAGGTAGAACTTTTAAAACAGAGTTCTTCGCCAGATATCTCCTTAGAAACCAGATTGCTTGGCTCAGACTACCGAGTGGGAACCTAGACCTCAAAGATGACACCTTTCGAGTGATGGCCAAAGTACATACCAACCTATCTCCTTTAAGAGAACTCAGACATTCACTGGGGCAAATGCGCCTGACCAAGTTTGAGGTTGGTGCTGATGGACGCAATCGGACAATGCTCAGTGCTTTTGGAGGTAAAACTGGAAGGAATCAGCCGAGTAGCAACAAGTTCATCTTTGGCTCTTCTGTCTGGTTACGCAGTCTGATCAAACCTGCTGAAGGCTGGGGCATTGCTTACATCGACTGGTCCCAGCAGGAGTTTGGAATTGCTGCAGCACTTTCTGGTGATCAGGTAATGCAGCAGGCCTATGCTTCGGGAGACCCTTATTTGGAGTTTGCCAAGCTGGCTGGAGCAGTTCCGCCTGATGCAACGAAGCAGTCCCATTCACAGCAGAGGGCGCTCTATAAGCAAACTGTGTTGGCAGTGAACTATGGAATGGGGGCAGAGTCGTTAGCAGAGAGAATCCAGCAGCCTGTGATTGTTGCCAAAGACTTACTGCGCAAACACCGAGAGGCTTTCCAAATATTCTGGCAGTGGTCTGATGGCAATGTCGACTACGCTCTTTTGCACAAAAAGCTGTGGACAGTCTTTGGTTGGCAGATTCAAGTGGCTGGGAAGATTAATGCCAGAAGTTTAGCCAACTTCCCGATGCAGGCCAATGGTGCAGAGATGCTCAGAATCGCATGCATCCTGATGACCGAAGCGGGGATCAGAGTCTGTGCTCCGGTGCATGATGCTGTTCTAATTGAAGCACCATTGGAAGAACTTGAGGCCAGAGTCAAAGAATCACAGGAGTTGATGCGCGAAGCTTCTAGACAGGTACTCGGTGGTTTTGAGTTAACTACTGATTCAGATGTCTACCGCTACCCTGAGCGGTACCGAGATGAAGAACGTGGAGGAGCATTTTGGGACAAGGTAATGGGTCTGCTTCCAAAGAACCTACTTATCATGGATTAGCGTCAGATAACCTGCACACTGGTGAGCACCTACCTGCACACTGATGAGCACCTACCTGCACACTGGCGTGCACCCGGTCCGTCTATTATTCTATTTATTGTCATTAATATTATGTTACCTATTGAAGAGAAGAGATTAGCCTATAAGCATCCTAAACTTGCTGAAAGTACATCAAAGCAAGCAGCTAAGTTCTTTCTGCATCCTAAAATAGAGATGTTATGGATAGAAAAGGCTGCTCAGCTTGGGATACAGGCAATAATGGTGGGTATGCTCCTACACTTCAGATCTGTCTGGAGTGGTAGGGACTCTGTTACACTCCCAAAAGAATTACTGGACAAGTTTCACATATCCCGTGGTGTGAAACAGCGAGCCCTTAGAAGCTTGGAGGAGGCTGGTCTGGTGAGTATTGTCCAAGAAACTGGACGTAGTCCTTTGATCACTTTGCGCAAGGTGTAACTGTTGGCAAAGTAGCTACATTTAAAGAGCCGGAATGGGTAACCCCAGAGCCTTTTTCATCTATTATTTTGTCGAACTAATTTATCGAAAATTAGGGTGAGGCTGTACTCAATAACGTATAGGGGTGGGATTTCACTTTGTACCCTCTCAGCTTTCAAAAACCATTACCCACTTGGATGATTTTAGAGCAACTGCAGGGTAATTGATCTTATCATTAAATTCCACCTGCATGCTTTGGCACCACTAATTTTTAGAGTTGAAGTGTAGACACACAAACAAGAGCAAAGGCCATGTTTCAGGACCATATTAAGAAGTCATTACGATATTTTTGCGACTATTTTGGAAAATGATCGTATTTATTGGCTTGTGTCCTCGTATTTATAGAAATTTTATTTCATTATGCTACGGATTAAGTATCCGATGGTCTAAGATTTTACTCCCAACAAGTCCATATAAACTTTCAGCAACTTTCATATTGCAGTCGAAATAATAAATATATTATTTACCTTAATTTGCTAGGGAGTATGGGCGGTCTCTGTAAATGATTATCGCATTAGCTACCAAGTCACTTCTTTCAGTTGCAGTAGCTAATGTAGGGCCTTGCAACACAGTAGGAAACTAAAGCACTTACCATTAACAAATGAACTATTTTTGTACTAAGAAAACATAGCAGGCCAAGAGAAACTAAACATAGCCCTGTGAGTGCTCAGAATCGCTGTAGAGCGGGTTTGTATGCTAAAGCAAAACCCTTCCGCGACTAGTATGTTGTGATCAATAGTGGAGATCTCAGAGCTTTTGGTGAAAAAACATTATCCCTCACCTAATCAGGTTAACTTTTGGAGCGAGCCTCAGAAAGATACAGCAGATCACTAAAGCCCCATAAATCATCCTGAGGCTTGACAGCATAGTTGTTCAGAAGTAGCTTGCCCGAATTGTCCCTAATCGCATCTATTCCCTCAAAGGTTTCTTTTTGGAGAAAGTATGTTTGGGCGAACTCTTGTTTGGCTACTCTGCTATTTTTCCCTGTTCATCCTGCCGGCTGCTGCCCAGCAACGCGCCATCCGTCCTGTCGACCAGATTCCTAGTCCTTCTAACAAGCAAGCCTTAGTCATCGGCAATTCCGCTTACGAACACACCTCCCCACTCCGTAATCCGGCCAACGATGCCAAGGAAATCGCTAAAACTCTGAAGCGCTTGGGTTTTGAAGTTAAAACATTGCTTGATGCGAACCAGCGCCAGATGGAGCAGGCGATAAACAATTTCGGGAATAATCTCAGAAGAAAAAAAGGAATAGGCCTATTTTACTATGCCGGGCATGGGGTACAGGTTCAGGGTGAGAATTACTTGCTACCAGTAGATATCATTCCACAGACCGCTGCTGATGTCCGCTATGACGCAGTGCCTGTTGGTAAACTTCTAGGACAGATGGAAGAAGCAGACAATAGTATGAACTTGGTCATCCTAGATGCCTGTCGAAATAACCCATTTCCCCAAAGTTTCCGCAGTGCAAATCAAGGATTAGCTCAGGTAAACGCGCCAACAGGTTCTTTCATTTCCTATGCTACGGCTCCCGGTCAAGTAGCTGCTGATGGAGAAGGGGCAAATGGTCTCTTCACATCAAGCCTTTTGAAACACATGGTGGTCCCAAATCTCAAATTGGAAGAAGTCTTTAAGCGAGTACGGATTGATGTGCAGCAGGCAAGCAATGATCGGCAAGTCCCTTGGGATTCTTCTTCATTAACTGGTGATTTCTATTTCGTCACTCCTAGCCAGCAGCTAGTCTCCTCATCAACCGCAGAACCTCAGCTTCAAGAAAATACAGAGCAGCAAAAAACCGAAATTAAATGGCTCAACTGGCAAAGCCAAATGCAAAAGGATTTTGATAAAGTCCTCAAAATTGAAACAAAGGATTCGGGTATTGGCTTGAAGATCGAATCGTGGAAAAGGTTTCTGCAAAACTGGCGCGAGGAAAATCCTTTGTCATCAGATGATGCGAACCTCAGGTCAATGGCTAATAATCGGTTGCAGTACTGGGAAAGAGAACAGTCAAAGGTTTCGGAATTGGAGCAGGTTGAATCGGATTTGGAGGAGCAAGCCAAGCAAGCTAAGCAGCGGATCAATCCACCCAACAAAGATTTTCCTGTAATTGCTCGATTCCTTTCAGAAGATAAAAGTGCTGAAGCTGGAGAACTGTTGAGCAAGTATGATAGGGGTGAAAAGCAAAGTGAATTACGAACTTTCTTTGCCAAGCAGCCAGCCGCAATTCAATACGAACTAGCACAAGTTTACCGTAAAGGACTCAATGTCGAAAAGAATGAAAACATTGGTCTAGGTTGGTATAAGCAGGCAGCTGAAGGAAACCATCCCAAGGCACAGACGATGTTGGGTTATCTGTATCAAATGGGCAAAGGCGTGGAAAAGGATCTACAGCTGGCAATAGAGTGGTATGAGCGAGCAGCCGCTCAGGGTGAGGCAATGGCATTGTTTAACTTAGGTAGTCTATATCGCAAAGGCTACGGTGTTCGGGAAAATCAAGCCAAAGCCCGTGAGCTTTATCGTCAGGCGGCTGCCAAAGGGAATCAACCCGCCAGGCAGGTGCTGAAACGGATGGCAGAGTAAAAGATATGAAACAAAAGTTTTTTCACGGGATTATTTATCTTTGTGTATCTCTGTTTTTTATTGGTTGTGGTGAGCCTGTACCTGTTGCCTGCACACCTGATGAAGAGGAATGTGCGACAGAGCAGGAAGGAGGTTTTGAAACAGGACCAGTTGCAGGTATTGCCGCTGGTGGTGCCGCAGCTATTGCCCTGATTGGTGGTGGCCTAAGTGGTGGTGAAGATGGTGGCTCATCTTCTTCGGGATCGAGTGGAGCCAATAATACTAATCAAAATGCTTCCGCACTGACCGGAACTCTTCTCGATAGCGCGGTTGGGGGAGTGACTTACAACACTTCTTCTAACCTCTCGGGTATGACAAATGCGGATGGGCATTTTCAATATCGTAGCGGAGACCAAGTTACTTTCTCTCTTGGTAATACAGTTCTCGGTAAAGCAGACGGTAGTAATGTAATTACGCCTGTAGAACTGGCTGGAACTAATAATACTGCAGACCGAAGAGTCATCAATATCACCCGCCTGCTGCAGTCACTTGACCAAGACGGTGATCCTGCCAACGGCATCAGCATCAGCCCAAATACTCGGACAATGCTAGACCCACAGACTTTTGACTTCGATATTCCAATCAATGAGTTCCAACTGAGGACTAATCCTTTCATTGAGAACATTCTCAAAAGGCCAATTGTAGATGCCGATGAGGCAATCAATCATCTTCACACCAGCTTGGCTACAGAAGGTCGTCCCGGTAGTATTGGTACTCAAGATGGCATCCGCCTGTTGGTACCTGGGTTTGTAGCAGTAACTTCGAATAATGTGCCTGAGAATCAACCTTCCACGACAGCCGAGTTGAGCTGTAATTTTGCTGGAGGCACCGTCCCTCATGGCGGGACAGTTACCGCCTACCAGTCGGCCAGTGTAACTGCTGGGCAGTTCTGCTCATCTCAAACCCGATTCTGCAACAGTGGCCAACTTAGTGGTTCATATGCCTACACCAACTGCGAGGTAGAAGAGGCTAATGACTGTCAACTTAATGGAAACTCAATTGCCAACGGGACCAGTGTAACAACTTACCAAAGCTCGACGGTTCCATTTGATCAAAATTGCTTGTCAGAGCAGCGCTTCTGCTCCAACGGGGCCTTAGGTGGGACCTATCCGTTCCAAGCCTGTCAAGTAGCAGAGCCTTCGAGTTGTACTTTTGGTGGAGCAAGTGTGCCCCATGGCAGTTTTGCGACTGCTTATTTTACAGATTCAGTACCTGCAGGAAGTTCCTGCAGTTCCCAAGTGAGAAGTTGTCTGAACGGGGTATTGAGCGGAAGTTATTTGTTTGACAACTGTCTGGTGGAACAACCGAAGAGTTGCAGTTTCAACGGTCAAGAAATGAATGATGGGAGGGTTGTGGTAGCCTACCAAAGTTCGTCAGTGCCTTCTGGAAGTAGCTGTAAAAGTGAAGTTAAACTATGTACGAATGGGATACTTAGTGGCTCTTACGATCAACCGAATTGTAGTGTCGAGATAATATCGCCATGCACTTTCAATGGACAAACAATTATAAGCGGCAGCTCAGTAGCAGCTTATCAGACATCATCAGTACCTTTTGGAAGTAGCTGTAGCAGTGAAACAAGACTCTGCACCAATGGTACTTTTAGTGGTTCTTATGAATACTCCATCTGTGGAGTGGAATCTGGTGGCGATTCATCTAATATTGACTATTCTTCGTATGGCGAACTATTTTCTTCTTGGAAAACGGTGCCAATTGACGCTTACAGTTTTTTAGACTACCGAGTGAGATGCAGGGTTTACACCGGCGATTCTCATTACATGGAAGTTCAAATGAGAAATAATTCATCAAATCTTACGATAAATACTTGTGCAAGTGTTACATCGTCCTCAGCATATTTTGGTACATCCTGTGGATCCTATACAATTGGGCCTGGTCAGTCTAAGAGCTATATAGGTAACCTCTCTGAATCCTACATTGGTTTTGGAGAAACGGGTTTACAACAATGCAAAAATTACTCTGCAAGAATTAAAATCTGGGATCCTAATGAACAATATCTCAATTCACTGTCCACAATATTTTCAACTTTTGACATTACATCATTTTCAGATCCAGTTGATCAGCTAAATTAATCTGTATT
>JACLAC010013402.1_pt1 | contig 12697 bp, 11 predicted proteins | sample 8027881 | NCBI WGS metagenome assembly JACLAC01 (sample SAMN15725517, study PRJNA655200) | protist metagenome | isolation source: fluorescence activated cell sorting (FACS) single amplified genomes of... | place: Spain: Blaines Bay Microbial Observatory, Mediterranean Sea | collected 2016-01-19 | reverse complement strand
GGCAAAAAAAGAGCCACTGATGCCGCGAAACCGAGAGCGTAGAGGACGGGGCCCAACGGGCCGAGTTCCGAGACATAGGCGTTAAAGTTTGACATCCAAATTGCGAGGGGCAGATTTCGATAGAGAACAATCGCCGCGATGAGGAGAAAAAGACCGAGTATCCCTTTTGTCGCACTCGAGACGGAAACCCGATTTTGCTGAGATTTTATTTTGGGTTCCAAGCTAGAGGTGCTCCGGCGGGCTCTTTTTGAGGTCTGCTCATGCTAGCGCTCGTTTGAAGGAAAGGCTGGGCTCCATGTCCGCCCTTTGGATGTATCTGTTTTCAGAAGAGCTACGAAATGGTGATTAAGCCTCTAGGTCAACCTGCTAGATTCTGATCACCGAAGTGGACCCGTTGTTTAGGGTTTCGTTCTAAACCGAAGAGGTGAGTCACGATGGATCGACAAGTGTATGGGGTTGGATGGATTGGGTTTTCGGTCTTGATGTTCTTGCTTTCTTTGAGCGTTCAGGCTGATGAATCTGCGATGCCAGAGGTTCAACCGCCGATTGGAGTGTTTGGCAGTACGATTCATGCGCAGGGAGACGTGATGCTCTCCTATCGCTTCAACCGAGATGACTACAAAGGCCTATTGGTGGGTCGAAACTCAGTTTCCGACGCATTCGTAGCGTCGGAGTATGCAGTCGTCCCGACTGCTCTTCGCGTCACGGAACATGTTTTTGAGGCCATGTGGGCGCCCGTCGAAGAGTTTACAGTCGTGGTGTCTCTTCCTTTCTACGAAAAATCTCTAGACTGGTATGCGAGTACGAACCCTTCAGGCGCATCGACCACAACGGTCAAAGGCTTTGGTGATATCTCGCTCAATTTTCTCTACCGCGTGTTTGAAGATAAAAACGGTCGGCTCCACTTGAATCTTGGACTTGGATTTCCCTCTGGATCAATTCAGGAGAGTGCACCTACGCCGATATCAAACGGACAACTGGAGCGGTTGCCGTACGTTATGCAACTCGGTTCCGGAACCATCGACTTAAAGCCCGGTGTGACATACAACGGCTATTGGAAAGGTTTTCAATGGGGCGCCCAGCTTTTAGGCACTCTCCATGCCGGAACGAACTCTCAGCAATACACAATGGGCAATGAGTATTCGATGACAGGTTGGTTGGGACGGAAATGGACGCGGTGGTTTGGAACAGGCTTTCGCCTTGTTTGGCAGCAGGTGTTTAACCCGGAAGGCGAGGATGTGAGATTGCTGCCGCCGGAGTCGCCTCTCAGCGACTCTCGGCTTCAGGCCTCTCGCCGCTTGGATGCTCTTTTCGGCATTGATTTCTATTTGACGGGCGGTCGTTTGAAGGGCCTCCGACTCTCTGTGGAAGCGGGTCTTCCGGCTTTTCAGAGTCTGGATGGGCCGCAATTGCGAAATCGTTGGGGGGTGACGGCGGGGCTTCAATACGCTTTTTGAATTTAATACGGGACGCATCACAGAGCCTGCTTTATTCTGTAGTACCAGCACCCAGTCCGAGACTGGAAGAAATTCCCCAACAGCGAAAAACCGTTCTTGAAAAAATTTGAGATGAAGGAGCACCAGATGGGATTCACCCGAGAGCCAAGGATGCCGACCCCAGCCGAAGCACTTCCAGGCCGAGATGAAAAAATGCCGATTCCTGCGACCCATTACGTCAATGGGGCGCCGATGGAGGCGGATTTTGAGGGAATGGAACCTGGTCTATTTGGCTTGGGGTGTTTTTGGGGGGCAGAAAGAGGCTTTTGGACCCAACCGGGCGTGATCACCACGGCGGTGGGGTACGTCAACGGACTGACTCCTCATCCAACGTATCAAGAGATTTGCTCGGGGAGAACAGGTCATAGCGAGGTGGTTCGCGTCATTTTTGACCCACAGGTTACGAGCTATGCGAATCTGCTAAAAATCTTTTGGGAGTCTCATAATCCGACTCAGGGGATGCGCCAAGGCAACGATATGGGGACCCAGTATCGATCAGGCATTTATTACTATTCGGATACCCAGCGAGCCTTGGCCCTGGCCTCAAAGGACGCCTTTCAAGTCGCGCTGACGGCGGGCGGCTTAGGCGCGATCACCACTGAAATCGTTGAGGCCCCCGAGTTTTACTTCGCCGAAGATTATCATCAGCAATATCTCGCGAAAAACCCAGGCGGATATTGCGGGCTTGGCGGTGTCGGAGTCGAACTCTCTCCAGGCTGGGCTCCGGAGATTTCCGCAGCCTGAGGGAGCTTGGGTGGGTTGTGATCAACGCGCAGCCCCTAGCCAAGAACCTGAGTCTGGAAGCCATCCGTAGACATCTTAGGCGACTCCCTGGTCTCTTCTTCGGTTGACTTTATCGTGCGCCTTCAGGAGTTCATGCCTCCATGCAATGCAGGCCTTAAGGCGTGGGATTAGACCAAAGACGGGTCAGACTGATTTCAAGTGCGTCTTCCAAGCAATGCGCAGCGGTACCGAGGTCGCCGTTCCGAATCGCGGTTTGACCCGCTCGGAGGGATGAAAGAAGCGCGGAGTGATTTGAGTCGTAGATGGGAAGGGCTTTGTTTTTCTCTTGAGTCTCACGAGAGGCCAGAGTTTGAGATACTTTCATATCTAAGCCTCTAAACTGCCCAAGGCTCTTTTTTTGTCCGCATGACTTAATTTGATCGATTAACCGATATCCGCGCTTGGGTTCGGTACGGATGAGCTCCTGGCGAGCCCCGGAATCGCCAAGTTGCTCACGGGCTTCGTTGATGAGTGTGGAGAGTGAGGTCTCTCCAACCTTAACGTCTGGCCAAAGCCTCTGAAGGAGTTCATTCCGCGGGACGAGTTGTCCATGATTTTTGACGAGATGGTGGATTAATTCTACAAGCTTAGGGCGCATCTGAATGTGTACACCTTTGCGAAAGGCTTGATTTTCGGAAGTGTCAAATTCAAAATTTTCGAATCGATAAAACATCAACAGGCCTCCTCGTAAAAAGCATATCTAGAGTGTTTCTGATCCGTCAAGTCAAAGGTGTCGCGTGAGTGTCCGTTTGTGTCCGCTTGTGTACTAAGTCGCTCTCTTTGTCGAATTTTATATTCACGTCGTGAACTGTGAACAGGAGGCCGCCCAAAGAACCTTTTAAAGCGATCGGGGTGGAGTGTGGGGGGACGTTGAATCTCTAGGGTCATTGATCCGAGTCGTATAACGAATAGAGCATTCTCTCCGGATCTTGATCTATTTCTGAGAGGTGAAGAGAATCAGCTCGGATTGGCTTATCGCCCGACTTGAGAACGCGCAATTTCTGAGATCGCACTTCGCATCACAGAGAGGCCCTTAAAAAATTAAGCAGGGGTGGTCCCAAAATAATCAGTCCAATGGCTGAAGCTCCGATGGCGAGAATCAGTACCGCACCTGCGGCTACATCTTTTGCGTGGGCAATTCGTTTGTTGGGTTCTGGATGCAGAGCATCGGCCAGTTCTTCGATGGAGGTGTTGAAGGCTTCGGCGGCCCAGACCCCGACCATGGCGAGGATAAGCCAGCACCAATCGGAGCTCGAGAGGTCGAGGGCGGATGCGGTCCCGATGACCGCGACGCTCATGGCAAGATGGATCCAGGCGTTGTGCTGGGTGCGAAGCATGAAACCGAGACCGCGCAGTGCGTAGGTAAAGCTACGTATTCGAGCGCCCAAAGAGAAGCGACTCACCGAGGATTCCGCTCTGAGGTGTTGTTGGCTATTTCCATACAGGGGAGCCTACCATGTCGGCACGGCTGGACGAAAATAAATTTGTATCTAGGCGAGGGGTGCTTGGGCCTTTGTGGGGAGCGTTATGCAGGGTCTACTGAGTGTTTGTTTCTGCTGTGATCGCTGGAGATACTTCAGCTTTGAAGTTCGCTTGCGATTCCGAATGATAAAAGGGGAAAAGCTGTCGTGAATCTTTTTCAAAAGCTTCTGTTTTTAAGTTTTGACCGGTTGCGAGTTGGAACTGCATGAGGAGTCTGCGATGGTCGGTCCATCGTAGAGGTGCTTCTAGTTTTGTAGGAGCGCTGGGTTGGTAAATTTGAGGGGGCGACCACGTCCTAGGTTCAAGCGCTTGTCCCTTAAAAACAGGCAGAGGGGCTGCCGGGACGACGTTGGCCTTTGATGTTGAAGTTTCCGAGTTGAGGCCGGTTTCAGAACCTTGGATGTCGAGATTTTCTGATATTTCGTTTTTCGAGAGGGACTGGTCGAATCTTGTTGGACTAATTTTAGCTTCAGTTAAGGTAAGCGGCCCAAAAAACAGAGCCCATGCGATCAGGGCTATACCTAATCCGATCAAAGTTATCGGCCCAAGGAATTTGATCGATTTTTTTTGCTCGGACGCCGTTTTCTTTTGTTGGTCCAGTTGGCCGTCGCTGATCATCGCCGGTGATGCCGTGGCTTGGAGTTCGGAGACTGGTTCTAATACAGCGATTTCGGGATTCACTCGCAATTGGGGATTACGCTGTGTTTGAGGTCCATCGAATTGAGCGACAACGCGATTTTTGGGAGGAGTTTGTTCTTTGAGCCAGCGAGGTTCAATGACGGTTGTTTCTTTTTCGGCCGCATTTTGAATCAGTTTTTCGCACAGTCGACTTACTTTTTGAGGAATCCCTTCACTTTCTTGGTAGAGGATTCGGAATGTTTCATCGACAAAGAGTCCCTCGGTTCTTCCGTCAGCTCTTGCGAGATGCCGTTCGACATAGCGTTTTACACCGAGCTCGGAGAGGGGGTTGATTGCAATCTCTTCTGAGACGAGGCCGTCGAGGGCCTGAGGCAGGAGCGATCCCTGTTCCGACTTTTTTCCATCGGAGGTCATAAGCAAAATGCATGTCAGACCAGGCGATGTTTTCCAATGGGTGAGCGCCGTGCCGAGCTCTTTGAGGAAGTCGGCTGGTCCTTCCTCCGCGTTATCAAAAATCAAAACGGGTGCTCTAGTGTTGGAAGGCTGCGAAGTGTTTGGTCTTTGGAGCGCACGGAGTGCATCTTTCAAGAGCTGAGTTTCGGGGCGACTGTATAGGGCGATGCTTCTGGACTTTGCGAGCAATCGGGGCAGCGTTCGTGCCAAGCTGCTTTTTCCAATTCCTTTAGGTCCATGAAGAAGAATGACAGGAACATCTCGTGAGAGCGCAGATCGGATGTACTCAAAGGCACGTTGCAGTGCTTCTGTCCCCATGACGGGTGTGTTCTGGCCATCGGCATCGAAAGGTCGAAACGAGAACTGAAAGAATTCGTTGTGCTGCGGCATGGCCACCTCTTGTCATCTGACCGAATTTGAATCGGTCGAACGGCGGGTTGGCCTTGAGCACATTTTTTTAGGTTCATGTTTCGTGTTTGATGATTTGTGTGTCCGGGATCACATTCTTTTGAGAAATGACACGAGGGTGAGTTATTCGGACAGGATTTTTTCTTTGAAAAACATGGCCGATTGTTCGCTGGTGTAGACGAGTTCGTTCTCTTGCCAAAAATCAAAAGCGACTCGCATCACCACACGATTCGCGCCGCTGCGTTTTCGGACCTCTTTAGATTTGAGGTGGAGAGGAGGGCCGATTTCCGCCAGTCGTTTAAAGTCGGCGCGGTGAATTCGGTTGCCGAATCCGGCCCAGCCCTCGTCCCAGCGACAACCATGAAAGAACCAAGCGTGGAGGCAGCCTAAGCTTCCCGTCGTCATCACGATCTCGGCGCCAGACACATGGGCGGGATGGTTGGGGGATACGCGTTGCGCCTGAGAGAATGGAAGGGGTCTCAGGGTATCCATCCGCGCCTCTATGGAGTGCTCTTTGGGATCCATAGCGATCACTTCGTCGATCAGAAAGGCAGACTCGGTGTAGAGAAAGGTATCTAGGAAATGCTTCATTTCGGAATCAGGGTAGGGGCCGGGAATCTTTTTGGTCATTTTGGATGGGGCTCCGTTTTAGTTCGGGGGCGTCCGGGCTCAGGCGCCCAGCCCGTTGATCCGGGTCGTCTGGAGAGGATAGTGAATGATTTTGAGAAGAGGGCGGTCGGGGGTCGGAAATGAGAACGGTCTTTTGATAGGTATGGTCGGTGGCCAAAGGACGGCCTACGCTCTGGTTTCACCCGGGCTGGGATCATCAAGCCCAAAGAGAAAAGGGCCACGCGGAAGAGATGAGTCAGTTTGTCATCCACGGAGGCAAGCCGCTGCAAGGCGAGGTTAAAGCCAGCGGCAATAAAAATGCTGCGTTGCCCATGGTGGCCGCTGCGCTTTTGACGGATCAAGAAGTGGTCCTAAAAAACGTGCCCGGCATTCTGGATGTGCAGTGCATGCTCGACATACTCACTCATCTGGGAGCTTCCGTTGTTCGCCAGGGAGATGAGGTCAGAATTCGGGCTGAGCATCTGCAGAGCGATGAAATCCCCTATGAACTGTGCGAGCGAGTTCGATCCTCTTTTTTATTTGTCGCCCCACTGCTTCATAGAATGGGTCGTGCGCGCCTCTCTCCGCCGGGGGGGGGATCAGATCGGTCGGCGGCGCTTGGATGCCCATTACTATGGTTTGCGTGGACTCGGAGTCAAGGCTGATGCAGAGGCTCTTGACTTCCATCTCGAAGGTCGTTTTAAGGGAGCGATGCTCTTTTTCGATGAGGCCAGTGTGACGGCCACCGAGCATGTCTTGATGGCCGCAGTTGTTGCGGAAGGAGAGACCACTCTTCTGAACGCGGCCAGTGAGCCGCACGTTCAAGATTTAGCGCGGATGCTTGTGAGTATGGGAGCGAGTATCGATGGATTAGGGAGCAATACTCTCGTCATTCAAGGAGTCGATTCTCTTCACGGAACAGAGCACGAGATCGTTTCAGACCATATCGAAGTGGGAAGTTATCTCGCTTTGGCGGCGGCCACCGGAGGTGAGCTGACTGTGCGGGGGACTTCCCGCGGACACTACTGGATGATCAATCGGGTTTTTGAGAGGCTTGGAATCAAGCTTGACCTGGAGAGTGACCGGATTCACTTGGCATCGGGACAGGATCCAAAAATTTTAATGGATGAGGGCCGTGTGACACCGACCATTGACGATGGTCCATGGCCTCAGTTCCCATCCGACATGATGAGTCCCATGCTGGTTCTCGCGACTCAGAGCGAAGGTTCTGTTCTCTTTTTTGAGAAAATGTTTGAGAGCCGAATGTACTTTGTGGATCCTTTGATCCAAATGGGCGGAAACATCATTGTCTGCGATCCCCATCGTGTTTTAGTCTCAGGAAAAACGCGCCTTCGTGGTCAGACGGTCCGGAGCCCGGATATTCGGGCAGGAATGGCTCTCTTGATCGCCGCACTTTGCGCAGAGGGTCGCCCAAGCGTCGTTCAGAACGCAGAGATTCTAGATCGAGGCTACGAGAATTTGGAACAAAAACTCTTAGGTCTAGGCGCTGAAATCACACGCGAGTAGACGCTCTCCGGCAACTTATCCGCATATTGGTTGAGTGTGCGCGTGGGATCGAGCTTCTTTAGTTCTGCTTCGAACTGTCGGTCTCAAGTTCTTCCCACTGTTTAGACGATGTACAAAGACGTCGGTTTGAAGAGTTGGCGAAGAAGGGAGCCTGGGTGAACTGCAAGGCGTGCAATACTCGCGTTCCGGTGGGGCAAATGAATTGTCCACATTGCGGTCGTGGCTCACAGCCAGGTCAACGTTCAGTTTCCGTAGAGGCGGACGCTGCAGGCCTTTCGTCTGGGAGTTTGAAGGCGTTGGCCCCTTCCAGCATTGGACCCAAGGGTCTCGTGCAGAAAGATGTTGATTCAGGAGTCGATATCCCTAGGGCTGAGAAGGATCGAAATATGACGACAACAACAACGAATTCAAGAGCGCATAGAGGTCACGGTCGCAAGAAAGAGAAAACTCCTGGAGCTCAAGGGAAGAGAGCGAGTGTGGCTCAAAAGGAAGACTCTGTTCTCTCGCCGTCGGCTTTCTTGGCGATGCCTGTAGAGTCTTCGCAAATCAAATACCTGATTTCAGAGAGACCAGAATTGCTTGAGCCAGAACTGAATGTGTCGGTGGATGCCGAAGGGAATCAGTGCGGAGTAGGTTTTGAAACAGAAGTCGGAGAGATCGATTTGCTGGCTCGTAGCCTTTCGGGCGATTGGGTGGTCGTGATGGTGGCCGGTTCGGATGGGGCCACTGACCCGATACCGAGCATGCTCCAACGTTTGGGTTGGGTGCAAAAGCACTTGTGCGGTTCAGGGCAAATCACGCGCGGTATTCTTCTGGTAGACAGAATGGATGAAACGACTCGCTACGCCGCCGCAGCTTTGGCTGATTCGGTGGATTTTGTCACGTGGCGAATGTCTCTTCAATTTGAACCCATGCCCAGTTGAAGAAAGCTTGACCCAGATGCCCAGTGCGGCTTGGGGTTTATTCGGAAAACGGGTGTAGCCTCCAAGTCAATGTGCGGATCTCTTGCAGCGCACCTGAAATCGGTCTCTGCCAAGGCGTCTTGAAGGGCTTCTCGGATGACCAAAGTTGGGCAATTTCCTTCTCGGTTGGAAGCCTTTTCTGTATCTGATCTCGATCTGAAGGCGTTTTCGAGGCTAAATTTCCAGCCGTCCGTTCTCAGGTGTTATCATGAGGGCGTGCTCAGAAGGGCCCCAAAGAACGTCGCGTCATGAAGGCAAAAATCGCCGAGCGTCGAGGAAGTGGGGACTGGGCACGGGAACAATGCCGATAAGAGGTCTCCAGACTTGTTTCAGTCGGAGATAAGACGACATACGCATTCCCTCGGGTGTGCGCTCAGTTTAATCATCGTTGCGGCCGTTTTTTCGGGTGAAGTCGAAGCAGAGACTTTTAGGCTTGTCCCGAACCAGTTTGATCCGGTTGAGGCGATCGATGTGCCTCTGCGTTCGGCCGTGCCCGAAGGCGATTGGATTGTTTCGCCCGCAGGAAGGCTCCCCTTGCGATCGCCCATTGTGAGCCGCGAGGAGCAGGCGCTTCGAATGGCTCAGTATTGGCCTTCCTTGCAAACCGACCAGTCGGAGTCCGAAGTATTACAGCGAGACGTTTCCTTGAATGCAGCGGCTTTATACGAAGCCGCTGGGGACTGGAGTTCGGCTCGTTACGCCTACCTGCGCGCCATCGAACTGGGCGGCGGGAATTTTCAAGTGTGGCGCGCCTTAGCGCACGTGGCTCTGTTGGACCGCGACCCACTTTTGGCCGAGGCGGCTCAATTTGCGGCTCTTGAAAGCATTCGTGATTCGGTTGATGCCATTGAGTTGGTGGAGCGAAGAGCTGAGGTGTATCGCGATCTGGCGACCCTCTATATGCTTGAAGGCCGGGCGAATGACACCGCCCACGTGTTAGAAGTGGCGGAAGGTCTCGACGCTCCCTTGCCTCACGTTCGGGCGTGGCTTGATCGAGTGCGTTTTCCCACCGCCTTTGCTCCTCAGTATTCTTTTTTTCCGAAGACGGTCGATTGGCCGGAAGCACCGGAGCGGGGTGTGCAAGGTGAACTTCTTGTCCTGGTGGATAAGGCTCATGATTCGCTTCCTCCCTGGATACGTAAAGAGATGTCCTCTGTTGATGCATGGTCCAAGGTGGGCTCAAGAAGAAGTCTGATCTTTACGGTTGGAATGGGCTTTCTTGCCTTGGTCGCCTTGCTGCGTATGATTCGACAGCGCGGAGATCTCATCGTCGCCGTTGAGCATCCGGAGGAGCTCCGGGGTGTTTTTAGAATTCAAGTTACAAGCCGGAAACCTGAGGAGCCTGGTGATCTTTCGGTCATTCGGGAAAGGATTCGTAAAGGCGGCCCCGCGACTCATCATGAAAGGCATCTCGTCAATCGAGAGACCCAGTTTAATCGCCTTCTTTCCCGGCGCTTTTGGGTTCGGGTCGAAGGCATGCTCCTAGATCCGAACAATGATGAGGTTTTGGCGGATTTTACGGATCAGAAGTTGGTTCGAATTCGTCATCGACGAACGGTGAGGCTTGAGTTTGCCGCTTTCCCAGAGACATGCCCTGTGGATTTCCGCGTTTCTTGGCACCAAGGCCTGGCCGAGGATGTCTCTGTGGTGGTCGCGGGGCATCCAGAGACCTTGAGGCGAGCCAGTGAAGGTCTTCTCAGGATGCAACTCGTAAAAGGCAGCCATCGCCTCATCGTGGGTGGCGGCGATCGCGTGCTTGAACGGGATGTCGAGGTCAATAGCTATCAGCCCGCCTGCATCGACATAGACCTGGGAAGCGAAGCCGTCATTTTTAAAGGCTGCCCGCCAGCCGTCCAGCCCTACTTGCTCGGAGACATCGAATCGGTGTCAAGGCACCTTGAATTGGATGGTCAGGCCGACTTGGCGCATCGTATGCTGGCTCGCTTTCACAGCGACCGGGGCCAGCAGACCCGAGCCGCGGATCACTTTGAATCGGCTGGAGATTTTCATGAAGCGGCTCTCATCTATGCCCGTGAGCATGATTACGAAAGGGCCGCGAAGCTTTTGATTGAATCCAACGAACCCATCGAGGCTGCACAGATGTACCGGCGGATGGATAACTGGATTGAAGCAGGCCGGTGTTACGAGTTGGGGCGTGATTTTGAGCGCGCGGTGGAGTGCTACAGCGAGGCACGTGCCATTGATTTGTGGCTGTCTGCCCTTGAGAGGTCCGGTGAAGTCTTTAAGGCGGCGAAACTTGCGTTGGAAAACGATCGTCGCCCCCGGGCGATGAGGCTTCTTCAATGCATTGCCTCCGACGATGAGGATTACGCCGAGTCGACGTGGCTGCTGACTCTGGCTTTTGAGCGAGAAGGCCATTTTGACCTAGCTGCACAACAACTCGAACGTCACATCGCGACGTTTCTTCCCGGCAGTGCGGCTTCTGAGAAGTACTCGAGGCTAGCCGATCTGCTGGAGCAGTCGGGAAGCCTTGAACGTGCTCTTGAGGTTCTCGAGGATCTAAGGCGGAGAGAGCCTACTTATCCCGAGGTCGCTCCTCGAATTGAAATGATTCGAAAGCAACGCAGTGTCAGTGAGCGTTCACGCGTTTCGCTTTCAGAGGCAAAGGGCCTGGGAGATGCGGCGACGGCTTTTGTCTCTGAATCCCGGTATGAAATCTTGGAGGAAATTGGACGGGGCGGGATGGGTGTGGTGTATCAAGCACGTGATCGTCGTCTCGATCGAATCGTTGCCTTGAAGCGCCTCCCTGAAGATCTTCGCCGGTATCAACCGCGGGCCGCGCAGCTTTTTGTACGTGAGGCTCAAGCCGCCGCTCGTCTTAATCACCCTCATATTGTGACCGTCTACGATGCAGGCCAGGAGGACGGCCATCTCTTTATTGCGATGGAGTTGCTCTCGGGCGAGCCGTTCAATCTAATTCTTCAGGAGCGCAGTCGCCTGCGCCTGAGTCATCTCTTAGCCGTCGCCTCGCAGGTGGCTTCAGCTTTGCAATACGCGCATTCACAAGGCGTGGTCCATCGTGACATCAAGACGGGAAATCTTTTTCTGACCACCGAAGACACAGTGAAAGTCATGGACTTCGGCCTGGCCAAAATGTTTGAGGAGGTGCGCGGTGGTACGACAGTGATCACCGGCACCCCTTTTTACATGTCGCCCGAGCAGGTGATGGGTGGGGCGGTTGATCGACAGACGGACTTGTATTCTTTGGGCGTCACACTCTTTGAGCTGGCGACGGGATCTGTGCCATTCCCAAACGGGGACGTCGCCTATCATCACCGCCATACGGATCCGCCCGACCGTCTCCATGAAGTCCGAATCAGCCTTATCGGCTTACCCTAGAACCACCGACAGCGGCCGACCTGCGCCCGGCGACGAGGCCCAGGTCCCAAGAGGCCCCGATCGACGCCGTCGCCCCACTTCCCCCTGGCGAAATCCGTTTGGGCCGAAGAGGCGAAAAGCGGCTCGGCGAAAAGACGAGACTGAAAATACTTTCGTGGACCGCTTTAACGCGAAAGATGTCGCTCTCCTCGTTTTTATTCTCACACTCAATTTACTCGACGCCCTCTTCACCCTTCTCTGGATCCAACGAGGCGGAGGCGAGGCCAATCCGTTTATGGCCTACATGCTTGAGCTGGGCGATGAATTCTTTCTGGCCCAAAAATGCTTTGTGGTGGGCGTTTGGCTTGTTCTGTTAACTATTCATAAGAATTTCAAGCTTGCTCGCGTTGGACTCTATGCCCTCGCGGCCGTCTATACGGCGCTCTTGATCGGCCATATCACCTTAGTCACACAGGAAATCAATCCGGGTGAACCTCTGACCATTCAGCTCGGCTTCTTAAATGAAGCGACCGAGCAGGGCCGGAACGGCCGCCTCGACCCGTAAAGGCCTCGACCCCAAGCTGACGCGCTGCGCTTCCAACCGATCCCAAAGGTTAAGCTCAAACTCATTCCAACCCGCTTCCGGCCCAATCACAAGAAGGTCGCCTTCACGTCCAGGTGAAGGAAAGCAAGGAATGGGGGCCGGGTGAGCCACATACAGCTGACCGGACCCCAGTCGTGTGAGCACCTCATCCTCGACAAATGGACGAAAGCGGGGCCTAAGCTCAACCTGAGGAAGCTGCGTATCCCTTCCCTGCTCGAGCCCGAGAATCAATTGATCAAAGATTGACTCGTCTCGCAAAGCGTGACTCTGCCAAAAGCTTTTCTCCACCGCCGCCGCTCCTAAGAGCACGATTCGCTTCACGCCCATGGACGTCGCAGAGATCAAGACTCTCTTCAGAACCGGAGGGCGCGGGAGAGCCAAGATCAGCGTGATGG
>JACLAC010018742.1_pt1 | contig 12698 bp, 10 predicted proteins | sample 8027881 | NCBI WGS metagenome assembly JACLAC01 (sample SAMN15725517, study PRJNA655200) | protist metagenome | isolation source: fluorescence activated cell sorting (FACS) single amplified genomes of... | place: Spain: Blaines Bay Microbial Observatory, Mediterranean Sea | collected 2016-01-19 | reverse complement strand
CCTACCTCTTGGGCAATGATGGCAGTCAAAGGAATGAGGCGGAGAAAAAGAGCGAGCCGATCTACGCGCTCCTGTTCAGCGGGCGCACGTTCTACCGCGCCATCGCCGCCGCGGCCGCACTCCGCCCGCTGCCCTCCGCGACCGAAGAGCAGCGGGAGGCTGTGCGAGAGATGCACCTGGCCGCATTCCGCCTGCTCGGAGATTTGTGCGGACGGCGACGGGAGAGCGGCGCGGCTCCCCCTTCTTCCAGGTTTCCGTCGATGCGGAGGCTGCGCATCGGCCACGACGCCGTTCGTCGCGAGCTCATCGAGCACGGCGGCATCCCCTTGGCGCTCGTCGGGTGCAAGTCTAGCGTGGCAAACACGAGATGTGCGGCATTCCGACTCTTGGCGGCGCTTGTCTGCGGCGAAGTTGAATGTGAAGGGAATATTGGATCATCCATTGGCCGCAGCAGCTCGTCAGAAGTAGTAGTAGAGACCAAGGCCGAGGCCGAGACCTCTCCTTCTTCTGCGCCTTTCGAATTTAACGTCGTTCTGCTGGACGGAACTCCTTGGAAAACAATCGGCATTCAGTTGGACCCTTGGACACTCGAGATTCACTCTTTTGACGAAGACTCCCCGCTCCTCACTTCTGCAGCAGCAGCAGCAGCAGCTGCTGCTGCTGCGTCGGCGGCCAACGATGACAACAACAACAACAACAGCAGCAGCAGCAACAGGAACGACGTAATTCCGCAGGTCGGCGATCGCATTGTTGCCATCAACGGTGATCAAGTCAGCAACCACCAAGAGTTGCAGAGCGAGCTCGACGAGAGCACAGCTCGCGTATTGGCCGCACAGTGGAACGGTTCAAAACCGCCGCCGCCCGTCCAAGTCACCATTCGGCGAACAATGGCAAGGCAAGCATCACAGACTGCGGTGGTGGACGCAAGCACAAGCGGCGGCGGAGACGACGCTGAAGGCACCGCTAAAGCTGCTGCCGTCGGAGCTCGCGACTGGGGCTTCCTTCCAGTCGCCGGCCTCGTGTACGGTGTGCTGGAGCACGTCTGCGAATTCGGCGCCGTCGACAGCGATGACCGCGTCGTCGCCACGTCGATGGAAATTCTGGAAGTGCTTTCGCGTTGCCCCGTGTTGCTCGCGGCCCTCGCCGGGCGGCACAGCAGCGCATGGAGTCCTTCTCTAGAGTCCACGTTGCGCGACAAGAAAGCGCGGGCCAATCTGTCAGCGATTCGCAGTCGTATTGCGGCGCTTACCCGCGCGGTCCCGAGGGAAATGGAGGAGAGGCGGCTGCTTGCGGCTTCTTCAGTGCTCTCACCGGAGGAGGAGGAGAAGACGAAGAAGACGAACAAGAACAAGAACAAGAACAACAACAACGACAACAACAACAACAACAAAAACAGCACGGGCAATGGTGACAGCAAAACCGACGGTAGCGGTGACCAGCAACAGCGGCAGTCCGCGCCTACTACTACTATGCATAGTACTCGCAGTGATGACAACATCTGCGTGGCTTTGCTCACGACTTTTTCCGCTGCTGCGATCCGAGTCGTTCACGCGGCACTCCTCGCCTCACCATCAGCCGCCAAACATGCGCAGAAAATTGGCCTGGTCTCGGCCCTCACCCTCTGGGCCTCTCAGCCCGCGGCGGAGGCAGGGCGAGCCAGCGCGAGGCAGAGCGTGGCGGAGGCGTCGATTCGACAGCTGGCCATTCTCATCGACGTGCAGGAAGAAGCATCGGGACCGCCGGGTGATCACGGCGGCAACGAAGACGCCGACAACGCCGACGCGGCGGCGAGAAGGAAACGGAGAAAGAGCGGGAGTGTGTGGGGGAGAAAGAGCGTCGTCAACAAAGGCGAAGACGGATGGGACAGCGCGAGCAATAACCCAGAGAGGCGAGGCCGTTTCTTGGAACGCGGCGGGAAGCAGCAGCTTGCTGAAACGAGCGAATGGCTCGGCCGTCTGGAAGGAGAAAGCGCAGTTCGGTGCATGCAGGTCATGCAGCACCTGAAGGCCGGCAGCGGCAGCATCAAGCGAGTCGCGGTAGGCAGCCCCGCCGATATCATCAGCGATATTGAGGGCGAAGAGCCTTGGTCTTTCGGTGCCAAGGGTCGCCTCTGGGTTGCGCCTGTGCCAAGATCGCTCGTGCAAAATCTCTCGGAAGCGCAGCTGCAAGCGCAAGCGCAAGCGCAGGCGACAACCTCCGCGGGGGGAGGTTCGGGCGCCGCTGCCGCTGTTGCGGTAAAGAGAGGAGACACGGGACGCGTTCAAGTGCTCTCGCAAGTCGCGACTCTTCCGCGGTGGCCGCAGACGACTTGGCTTGCATGGGTCGACGGTGGTGCAGGTGAATCGCAAAGAGATGCCGATAACAAAAGCCGTCATTTCGGCACCGGCGGGGCAAGGGCGAGCGTCGTCAAGGGAGCACCGGAGTTACTCCGGTTGGCGGCAGGCCGCGTTGGACAGATTCACAAGTGGATAGGAGGGAGGCGGGAGGAGGAAGGGGGAATTGATGTCGCCCTGGTTGACATTTTGCTGCCGGCGATGGCGATTCGGCTTCGTCTGTCCATTCCCGCGCCGCTGTTACGAAAGCTCCCCAGCAGCGGCAGCAGCAGCCTCGAGGATATTAGTCAATGGGGCATCGATTCTGGAATTCACGTTCGGTCGGACTCGGGCTTCGGCTTTGGCTTTGGCTTGGACTTGGACCGGCTCGACTTTGCTGCCACGGCGGCTAGCGATCGCGAGTCTAAGTATTCGGAGGAGGAGGAGGAGGAGGAGGAGGAGAACCCGCTTCGTCAAGCGTTGTTTGAGGCGGGGGCGATGGGCAACAAGTTCAGGGCGGGTGGTAGTGACATGGCAGCTCTCGCGAAAGCGAGCCAGAAAGTCTCTGGGTGGAAGCTTGGAACTGATCACATCGGCCTCGCCGACGAAGCGGCCCTCATTGATGCTCAGGAGGCGGCAGCGAGGCGCCGCGCAGAAGTTGTCACCTCTGCGGCGGTCGCCGGCGTCGTGGCGGCAGAGGTTGCCGTTGCTGCCGTCCACTCTCGGCAAGCGCTGCTTCTCCTCCTCAAAGGGTCACCCCCTTCTTCTTCTTCTTCTTCTTCTTCTTCTTCTTCCTCGTCCCCAGCGCAGGCGCAGGCGCAGGCGCAGGCACTCCATCCGGACCTCTTGTTGCAAGTCGCCGAGCAGATGCACGCTGAGGCCGCCGCTTTCAAGCCCAAGGCTCTGGGCGTCGATGGAGCCGACTGCACCGGCGATGGAAAGGACGATGCATTGGCCGCACGGACGGTCCTTATGCAGCAACTCCAGCGGCTCCTGGTGCACTCTTTCACCTACGGCAGCAGCGGTGGTAATAATAATACAGGTAATGCTGCTCATGATGGTAATGCGCAAGGTCGAGCGCTCGCCTTGTTCTTTGCGAGCCACGTGGCGAATTGTTTGCACAGCACGATTGCCGTGGACGACCCCGATGCTGCCAAGGAGGGCGGATCCGAACGGCGACAAGCATTCCGCCGCATCGATAGCAGCAGCAGCAGCAGCAGTGATCATATGCATAGTAGTACTCCTCCTCGGCAAAGTAACCTCATTCTCGGCCCTTGGGGACAAAAGAAGGACATGGTGAAGAAAAGAGATCCCGAGGAGAGGAAGAAGGAGATGCAGAAAAGAGATCTCGAGCGGCGGAAGGCGCGACTGAAGAGGAAGAAGGAGATGCAGAAAAGAGATCTCGAGCGGCGGAAGGCGCGACTGCATCTTGGGCTCTGGCTCGGCGAACTCATCGACGCGCGCGGCCGCCACGAAGAGGACAACCAGGATGGGGGAGGAGGAAGAGGGAAAGGAGGAGGAGAAAGTAGTAGTGTTCCCGCCTGGCTCGGCGCGGAAGACTCCGCGGAGCTCTTTCGCCTCATGGCTGCGTCCCTCCTCTCCACTACTGGCGTCATGTCTGCGCTGCCCGAACGCGAAGCTGTTGAGCTGCGGGCCGCCGTGGCTGTGTCGATGACTTGCTGGCTGCAGCGCCACACCAACCGCTTTCGCACTAGTAGTATGCATAGTAACGACGACGAGAACGACGAGGAAGAAGAGGAGCGACACTTGTTCCCTAGGCTCAAATCTTCCAGTCCCATCTCCCAAGAAGAGCTCTGCGTCGTGGTCCGGCAGCTCGCCCTCCGAACGTGCGGGGCCGCCAACTGGAGTGCCGTCAATGGCGAGGGCGGCGGGGCGGAGCTTCACGACGACATCATCACTCGGCCGGCGTTGCAAGACTTCCTCGAGCTGATGGCCGTTGCCGGGCAGCGCGCCGGATTAGACAAGGCGCTGCAGTCTCCCCTGAAATCTGAGGACTACTACGCCGAAGGCGACGTAGCCAAGAGCGTGATGTCGCAGCTCGAGATGGACGCAGAACGTCGGCGCGGCATTGGCGTCGGGGACCTGGTCACTCTTCCCTTCCGCTCCGATACGTTATCCTCTGGCGATCAGGGCCTCGTCGTCCGCCTCGACAACGACAACCTTCCCGTCCGCATTTTGAACCCGCTCGGCATTGCCTCGTTCCACGGCGCGGGAGCTGTGGCCCTTGGCAAAGGCCGCCGCCGCATCAGAGTGGGCGACCGCGTGAACGTGATCAATGGGTACAAGGGGACCGAGGTCGGCGTCGTTGTGGCTGACCAGCTGCTCAACAGCTCCGACTCTTTGTATCGCGTCAAGCTCGGCTTGAACGTGGTCATGGAGCGCACGGCCGCCCAACTCGCTCTCCGTCCAGGGAAGAGAGCTTTGCAAGTCGGCGACGTGTGCATTCTGTCCAAGGCAGGCGAAGCGAGGTTTGTGGAGGCGAGCAAGATTGAAGCGCTCGAGCTGGTTACCCGCAAGAGATCGAAGTCGAAAGAGGAGTCAAAGGAGGAGTCAAAGGAGGAGGAGAAGGAGGAGGAGAAGGAATCGGAGGAAGAAGAAGATGAGGAGGTGTTTATCCTCCCGCCGATCCCGCCGCCCGAGCCGATCGTTGCCCAATTGATGGTCATCGGATTCTCGCAATACGCGTGCATCGGCGCTTTGCAGCAGCACGACATGAACCCAGACCGCGCCGCCATGCACCTTCTCGGTCTGTCGGCGCAGCAGCTCAGATCGCTGGAAAACACCACCGAGAGCCAATGCAACGCAGACTGGGAGGCAGATCAGCGAAGGCAGTACGCGGCGCGCGTGGCGGAACGGCGGCGGGAGCGGGCAAAGCGCAAGGCGGCGCGGGCTCTGAGGAAGAAGAGGAAGATGCGCCTCAAGGAAGATGATGCATCGTGCCCTCTCGTAGCCGGCTCCCGCGTGCGCTGCATCCGATCTGGCACTCTCGGTTCCCCACGACACAGGGTTATGAAGGGAATGCTGGGCAAGATCGTTCGCGTGAATAATGATACTAGTATCTTTACCGTCAACTTTGATCGCAGCAACTCGCTGAAAAATGTCAAGAGGGATTACATCGAGCCGTGGGACGGCCTCGTCCACTGGCAAGGCAACGAGACCGACCTGATGATCGAGGAGTTGCCGCCCGCTCCTTTCTACGCAACGTTTCGTCGCTTTTCTTCCGTCGTGGTGGAGAGTCACTCGCCGGTCTCTTACTTTGAAGTCGTCCTCCGTTCTGCTGTATGTAAGTATTCGCAAGTCGGGTTCGCCGACTTGAACTTTTTCGTCAAGCACACGCACCACTCCTCGAAAGGAGTCGGAGACGACGAGCACAGCTGGGGCATTGACCTGCATCGGATGAAGAAGTGGCACAAGTGCCGGGGAGACGGGGGCTATTACGGCAGTCGGCCGTGGACGAGAGGCGACGTATTGGGCATCGCGCTCACATTTGAAGCAAAGAGGAACGGCGGCGCCGATGCTCTTGATTACGATCGCGATGATGGTTCGGTCGATCGAGTCGTCTCCTTCCAGTGCTTCCTGAACGGGTGCAGCCTCGGCACTGCGTGGGCGATGCGAGAGTCGACGCTGCTCCACCGAAATCTTGCCCCGGCCATGTCCGCTGCGGAAGGACGCTACGACATCAATGCGGGCAACTGGCCCTTCAAGCACCACCCCGGCTCCCGCGTCAAATTGTGGGAACAGCGGAAGCGACTGCAACAATTGGAGAAGCAGCATGAGAAGGAGGAGAAGGAGGGGGGGGGTGGAGTTGCCACACCTCGCCCCCGGCGTCCTTGGCAAAGTGGTTGAGACTGACGTGTCGAATTTGCTCATGGCGACGGCTGCCACTTGGGAGAAGACGATGAACAGCAAGAAGGCGGTGGCCCAGATCAACGCCAGCGAGCTGCGTGTGCGAGTGCAGGGCCCCGACGGAAAGCTCGGGTGGATGAAGGAAGATCTCGTCGAGCTGCACGTCGATCGATCACACCTTTCGTACCGGCTGGGCATGCGGCGCAGCTGGGGGTGGGCAAAGGCTCTCGGCGTGCCGGAATTCAACCGTGGATGGCAAAACGTGAAAGAGAAGGGAAGTGCCGCGAAAAAGAAGGGAAGTGCCGCGCATCCAGCGTTGCGGGAGCACAGACACAAGTGGGACAAGATCCGAGCCGTCCTCTCCCAGGCAGCGCTGCTCGCGCAGACTGACTCCCTCGTCGCGGCGCTGGAACCCGACCAAGACTTGTCGCTGCCGTGGGCCGTCGAGGAGGCGGCGCTAGTGCTGCACCGACCCGCCATTGGCGCGGCTCCGTCGCTGCAGCGGCAGGTCACCGTCGATCGCCAGATTCTGTGGCGGCAATTGGCCGGCGGGCTGGCATCAATGGGGAAGAGTAGTAGTAGTAGCAGCGGCGGTGGTGGTGGTGGCAGTGGTGGCAGTGGTGGCAGTGGTGGCCTCGCCTCGGCGCTGCGCCTGAGCCGAGCAGAGAAGGACATGATGTGGCGCGTGTACGACATCGACGGCGACGGGGAGCTGGACCGAAGCGAGATGAAGTTGCTCCTCCAGGAAATGCTGGCAGAAGTCATGCAGGCCATTGCTTCTGTCTCTCCTGTCTCTGCCTCGTCGTCATCCTCCACCTCCTCGTCATCCTCCTCCTCCTCCCCCGCCACCACGGATTTGCAAGTGCCTCTGTGCGACTCTGGCTGCCGGTGCGAAGTTTCGAGTTTTAACGGCGGCGACTACAGGGGCGGTGGCTGGCGTTGCAACGACTGCGGTGTGTCGGGCCGAGGGGATCGTTGGTTTTGTCGCGAACATTCGGATGACTTCTGCTTCGACTGTTACCCGGACATCCGACCGCCGCCGCCGCCCGTCGCGAAGCCCAAGGGCAAGACTGGTGCTGGTGCTGGCGCGGGCGCTGGTGCTGGTGCTGGTGCTGGTGCTGGTGCTGGTGCTGGTGCTGGTGCTGGTGCTTCCATCATCGACAGCAGCAGTCGAGCGTTGGCGGCCCTGCGTGACGCGGCACCAATCGTCCAATGGACCGACGCAATCACGAGCCACCTCGAGGACCTCTCGGAGACGAAGAGTAGTGGCAGAGGCAAGGTGTCGCGGGAAGCTTTCTTGCGCGGATTTGGAGCCGCCGTGGTGAAGCTGGTGCCGCCGTACATCGAGGCTGGACTTGGACTGGCCGCGAGCACAAGTGAAAGCACAAGTGAAAGCGCGAGTGAAAGCACAAGTGAAAGCACAAGTGAAAGCGCAAGCGATGAAAGCAAGTCCTTCGAAGCTTTCTTGGCCAGCACGGCTGAGTTCGCCAAAGGAACCATCTCCGCAATGAGGAAAGGTTTCGCCGAGGGTGAGGAGGAGGAAAACGGTACGAGAGGCAATAGCAAAGGAATAGACCTTGCGGATTTCCCCGTGTGGACGCGGGCGATGGACGAGCAGCTGCTAGCGCGGATGACTGCATCGTCGGCCGTGTGGGCGGAAGGACGAATCGGGCAGCCGTATTTAACGCCCGAACCAACGCAGGCGGTGCAGAGCGTCAAGCCGCCGGCCAGCGACGCGAGCGGCGCAGAACTCCTCAGCACGATGCTCATTAGCGGCATCTCTGCTGACGCACTGCGCCTGCGCGCCGCCAAGCTGGCAGCCTGCAACTTGTGGCTCTCCCACGCGCTACCTCTCTTGAACATCCACGACCGAACGCTCAGGTGGAGCGGCCAAAGGCGCCGGCAACCACAACCGCTCGTCTCTCGCGTGATGGTCAGTCAGTCAACTTTTGCAATTTTTTAATTTTTAAGTTTTGTACTTTTATCTGTACGTAAAAAGGCACTAATCCATAAATTCACTTGACGGACCAAGGCGCTGCGGCAGCTGCTGCTGCAGAGCTCCACGCGGCCGCTGCTGGCGCGAATGTTGAAGTCGAGCGGCGTCTCTGACCGCGACGCGCGCACTTGGACGACTCGGGTGGTGGTCAGAGTGGCGCGGCAGCGGGCGCAAGTCGTAGCCGAGCGTTCTGCGGCCAAGAACAGCGATGATGATGATGATGGCGAGAGCAAACGTGGCGAGGAGCCTGCCGCGGCTGCTGCTGCTGCCGTTGCCGCCGCCGGCGGCGACGGCGCAGACACGACGGGCGCGGCTCTGGGCCGCGGCACTCTTTTCGACCAAATGCGGCAGCAGCTGCGGCACACCGCCCCGGCCATTCTGCGCCGGCCGATGCGGGCCTTCAAGGTCAGTCAAGTCAACTTTTTCATTTTTTTTCATTTTGTAGTTTTTTAAAACTTTTATCTGTACTTAAAAGACACTAATCCATAAATTTACTTGACGGACCAAGATGGACTTCCAGGGGGAAGGGCTGCAGGACGTCGGCGGCGGCTACTTTGAGGCGATGAGCGACGTCTGCGTGGAGCTTCGCGAGGGCCAGCTCGGCGCCGGCGGCTTCTTGCCTCTATTTGTCGGCACGCCCAACGGCCGCCAAAGTCCGCCGGTTGGGCTCAACCGCGACTCCTCAATCTTCCGCTCGCCGGTGTTCAAGATTGAAGACGAGAGAGGAGGAGAAGGCAAAGGAGGAAGACGCGTGGTGCTCGCGTCCGGCGACGAGAGGGTCGCCCGGGAGCAGCAGCTTCGCTTTCTCGGGCAGCTGCTCGGCATCGCTATTCGCACGCGGCAGCCTCTTGACCTCTCGATTCCTCCCATGCTGTGGCGGGTCAGTCAGTCAGTCAGTCAGTCAGTCAGTCAGTCAATGTCTCACTCTTTTATATTTGAAAAAAAATTGCTGCGCTGTACTGTACCGGTACTTTATTTCAAAAAAAAAAGACACACTAATAATCAATGAATCCCACATGACGGCTCCAGATGCTCGTCGATCCGACGCACGAGGCGACCGAGGCCGAACTGGAGTCGATTGACCTTCTGACCATGGACTCGCTTCGCAGCGTCGCTCTGCTGAAGGAGGAGTACGAGTTTGATGCGCTGCAGATGAGCTTTTCGCTGCGCCCGATGTCATTTGGCGGCAGCGGCAGCAGCGGTACGTCATGTCGATTGCATCGCATCACATCACATCACAGCATTTTTGACTGGAACATCATCCATCCATCCATCCATCCATCCATCCATCCATCCATCCATCCATTTCGCGACTTCTTTTTTTTTGTCGTCATTTGTTCGTACCAATAGTGTGAGTACTAGTATGTCAAATCTAACCCCCCAAAATCAATCTCTCTACCCATCATTCGCCATCATCATCATCATCATCGACTGATTACATGTATGAATAATGATAACAGGGTTGCTGGTCGAGCTGAAGCCAGGAGGAAGCCGAGAAGTGGTAGCCGACGCGGCGGCGGCGCAAGAGTATCGCCGTCTCGTATTAGCGCACCGACGACGGGAGCTGCGGCAGGCGATCGAGCCCGTGGCGCAGGGCCTTCGTACGATCATCCCAGTCGCGGCACTGTCCTTCCTGACCGGCGACGCACTCAACAAAATGTGCTTCGGCGAGGGCGACATTAGCATCGATGACTTGAAGGACTCTGCGACCTATGGAAATGGCGTCAAGGCCACCGACGATCACGTGCAATTTCTCTGGCGCGTGCTGGAGGAAGACTTCTCTCCGGAGGAGCGCGTTGATTTTGTGCGTTTCGTGTCTGGGCGGACGCGACTGCCTCCGCGCGAGAAAATGAGCTTGAAGAACAACCACCTGCGCATTAATTCGCATGCTACTAGTAGTCGCGCACAAGGCGGCAGACGTCGCTGCGACGGCTTCTTGCCGGCGAGCCACACGTGCTTCTTTACGCTCGACTTGCCGGCCTACAGCTCGCAGGCGGTGCTGCTTGAGAAGCTGCGCTACGCCATTGCGAACTGCAGGGCGATTGACAACGACATGGCTTTGGTCAGTGTGCATTGAGCCCGTGAGTCTTGTCATCGAGGCTCTGAGGGGGCATGAAGAGGAGGAGTTTTTTTTCATGTTATCGCTAAACTTAACTACTAGTACTATTTGTTGTAAATGTTTTAGAACAATGTACACATTCCCATGTTTTTGTGATTCTTTGTGTATCTGCTGTGTATGTTTGTGTATCTAATTGAATATTGTGAGCATTATTTTGACCATTTTGAACACTTTTATATATAAGAGTTTTTTTGTGGTGTATCTATTTGTTCACTTTTTGCTTCATTTTGATAATAATTAGAGCAAGGACATTTTCTCTTCCGATTCATGTGTCTTTTGAGATTACTTTTGAGATTTGTATGCCACCAACAGTGCTCCTCCCGTGACGGCTGGCACGGTGAGGACGACAGTGTTGGTGTCACCCGCGTTGGATGCCGTCGTAAACTTGAACTTCCACCGCTGGCCCTGCGCGGCACCTAACCCTCCGGACGTTAATGTTGTAGACACTCGCCGCCCTCTAACATTCCCTCCCCCGCCTCCAATTTCCTGGTCTGCTGACACCCTTGGGAAATGTGATCATGACATACATGCCATGGTACCGAACCTGCTAGCCTTGTCTCACGCATGGGTACCTTCTTCGCAGCTCATACTCCTTAGACTGACAACCCTTCGCAGACTCCGGATGGAGCGTCCCATTGGCAAGGCACGGGTAAGCGATGCCTCTCATGAGCCTCAATGGCATAAAAGCATGACCTTCTGTTGAATTTAGGGCATTCGCACAGACCACTGTTCGAGCAACTGAGGTGAAATTTGCAACCCACCATAATAGGGGGACGATCATAGGGTTTTGACACAAGGCGTCCGCTTCCGTCAGTAAAACATTGCCCCCCGAACTCACCCTCGGAGGCATAACTGTTGCCGTAGCCGCCGTTGTCGTACCCGCCGTTGTCGTAGCCGCCGTTGTCGTACCCGCCGTTGTCGTACCCGCCGTTGTCGTTGTATCCACCGCCGTAGCTGGGTTCATCAAACTCGTTGAAGCGCCCGTCGGCGTCGGTATAACCGCGGGAGCGGGCATATAAATCGGCTTTGAAAGGTCTCTTAGGGGTCGGATCCTGGAAGTCGTACGGATACGCCTTCATTTTGGAATCCGCCGCCGCCGCTGTACGGTGCATCTTCTTCTTGCCTTGCTTTTGCGTGCGAAGCATCTTCTTGTTTTCGTGGTTGAGCCTGCGAGCATCGGCCACGCCCATCAGAAAGAGTGCAAGCAAGACAAAGCGCTTCGTCATCGTTGGTGGAGTTCTTTCTCTCCTTCGTTCTTTCTCTCCTTCATTCTTTTTTAAAACGTACGAGAGAAATTCGCTAAATCTTTCAATTTAAGACGGGTTTCAGCCACGAAACAGAGATTTTTGTAGATCCAGGGATTTCAGTACGGATTTCAGTACCTATTCGTTGTTGATATAAATAATTATATATATATTAATGAAGGATTTCAGTACCTATATTATATATAATATATATTTGGTAGAGGCATATTGGTACAGATTTCATTTGGTAGAGATATTGGTACATGAGCAAGTCAAGTCAAGAGGGGTCAAGTCAAGTCAAGTCCGAGGTGCAGTTTTTAATTGAAATAAACTATAAAAAATATTGCCCGACCCGAATAAACATGCTCATGTGGTCGGGCAGGTCCTGCCCGACCGATCCATATAATTTTTTTTCGTGGGCGATGATTATAAATAGTTTATTTCAATAAAAAACCGCACAAAATCGCTCTACTAAAATCTCTGCTTCCTGGCTGAAACCCGTCTTAAGTCCTTTCTTCTCGTAGGGATTTATAAAATTCATTGGTACGAGTTTCTCAACTCAAGTAGAACGTGTCCTCAAGAATATTATTATTATTGCATCATTTATTATTTATTATTATTAGTATCATCGGCTTTGCTTCTCACGCGTTGCGAAGACGTCGAGGGCCCAGACGTCGTTGTGGTAGGCGTAGGTCGTGCCCGGGCCCATCGACTCTCCTCCAAACAGCACTAACCGCCCTGCCAAAAACGGGTCTGCGCCTGCGCTCGCAGCACCAGCACCAGCACCAGCACCAGCACCAGCACCAGCACCAGCACCAGCATCGGCATCAGCAGGCGCAGGCGCGGGCACGAATGTGAACGAGTGCCGGTACCGTCGCGGGGGGTCGCGGCAGCCGGGATGTTCGAAGCAAGCGTTCACTCTGGCCGCCCTGGATATCGTTTCATCGGTCAAAGTCCGCCCTGCGCCCTGCAATCCTCCTTTCGTATTTTTGAATACGAAATCTGTGTCAAAATTGCTAAGCGATCCTGCGAAAGAGTAGTCGGAAAGGATTTTGTCAATGCAATTCCTTATTACCCACACACATCCCATCCCACATCCCACATCCCCACATCGTCACTTCGCGGGAGGAGGAGGAGGAGGAGGAGGAGGAGGAGTCGAG